>Ga0123519_10005632_pt1 | contig 19909 bp, 17 predicted proteins | sample YelNatPaOPRAMG02_FD_87396 | JGI IMG/M metagenome (GOLD analysis project Ga0123519, IMG submission 87396) | Hot spring microbial communities from Yellowstone National Park - Yellowstone National Park OP-RAMG-02 (version 2) | ecosystem: Environmental > Aquatic > Thermal springs > Hot (42-90C) ...
GATAGATAAACATCGTCATAAAAAATGAAAATAAAATAAAGGATTTGTATTTTATCCTTTCTGCAACTGCCCCTGAGACAATGGTCGCGGCAGTCCCGCAGAAGACTAGCTGAAAGAAGAATTTCGCCCAAAGGGGAACTGCGGTCCAAGATATAGAGGAATAAACACCTCGATATGCCTCTCCTACCGCAGGTGAATTATCCAAGCCACTGACAAAAAATAAACCCCTTAATCCTATAAAAGGATTGCCGTCTCCAAACATAAGACCCCAGCCCAAAAATAAAAATCCCAAAGAAGAAACCGCAAAGACAATAAAGTTTTTAGAAAGGATATTCACACAGTTTTTTAAGCGCGCAAAACCAGACTCTACCATCGCAAACCCTAAATTCATAAAAAATACCAACTTTGCAGTAACTAAAACCCAGATTGTATTCATCACTACTTGCATATCCATTTATCTTGGCCTCCTTTTCAAAAATAAAAGGCGTCTTTTTCATCCATCCCTGGATTTAAAAGACGCCTGCGTCTTAACTCAATTAAAAATTATAAATTATCTATAACCTAATGCCTATTATTACAACACTTCAGCGTGTTCTCAATAGATACAAGTAAAAAACCCTTGGAGGTGGTAACCTCCTTAAATAAAATCAATATATTTTTTGCATTTACCCTGGATTCTTTTCTGCAACTTTACTACCCTTACGTGGGAGATCCCCAACCTTTTGCCAATCTCTCTGGTGGTTAGACCATCTAATGTCAAACAAAAAATCTCCTTTTCTCTTTTTGTAAGTCCGTTATTTTTAATCTGCTCAATAAACATATTGCGGTGGATGACTTCAAATGAAGATTCTGTTTGCACTGAAGATAAAATTTCTTCCAAATAGGAACTTTCGCCATCCTCACTGTTTTGCTCTAAACTTATTAAATTTCTCCTGAAAAAGTTTTTACGCAGATAGTTTTTAAGATAAAAATAACAGCCTTGCAGGATATAGCTATCAGTCTTATCAGTTAATTCCCCCGCCAAAAATTCCTGCCAAAGATGCGTAAGCGCCTCTTGATACAAATCTCCGCCATCAAAGAAGGAAAAGTGGTTGCTAAGCTTATAGGTTATTCTTTTTAATTTCGGCGCAATCCTTTTTACTAATTCCTCAAATACCATATCTATCCTCTATATTTATTAGTAATCGGTATCCTTCTATCTTTACCAAATGCCTTGGGTGAACTTTTATACGCGCTAATTTCAGTTAAATCTCTATCTTCTCAGATATATTAATTATATTTTTAGATTTGTTTTACCTAAAAGAAAAGGCGTCCTTTAGACATCGCTCTTCTTCGACGCTAAAGGACGCCTTAGTCCCAAAAAAAGGCGTCTGCTTTTGCAAACGCCTTTGTTATTTTACTCCTTTGTAACTTTCAAAAGCAAGTATAGCATATTTTTTGAGTTTGTCAACTATTTTTTAAACTGGAAATAGAAAATATTAAAAAACGAGACGAGTATGTTTCAGGCATAGTTTTTTACCAAATCTTTAACTAATCTGGCAATAGATAAAGACGCAGTTAAGCCCGGGGATTCAATACCGATAAGATTTATTAAGCCAAAAAGATCCTGGTCTTTTTCGTCCTTAATAATAAAGTCCCGAAAATCCTCATTTGGTCCTTGAAGTTTTGGCCGTATTCCCGCCATATCGGCTGTTAAGTCTTCTAAATCTATAAAGGGAAGGATTTCTTTGGCGCTCTTATAAAAATCCTTTGCTTTATTGGGGTCCACTTCATAATCAATTTTTTCTACATATTCATCATCTGGGCCTAAGCGGACCGAACCCGCGAGGTCCAAAGTAGCATGTATACCTAAGCCTCCTCTCTGAGGCTGAGGAACGGGATAGATCAAATGAGAAATAAGTCTTGACTTTGATGGAGAAAGACGAAAATAAGTACCCTTACAATACTTAATTTTATATTCTGGCTTATCTAAGCCTGCTAAGATAGCGATTTTATCTGAATTTAATCCCGCGGAGTTTATCAAGATACGGGTAAAAAAGACAAATTCTTCTCCTTTTTCATCGCGTACCGTAATTTCAAAACCGCTCTTTTGTGGATTTATCCTGATAAGTTCTGTATTATAAGCAATTAAGCCATGGTTTTCTTTTATAAGCCAACTAAGAGTTTTCATAAAAGCATGGGTGTCAATAATTCCGGTGGAAGGAGAATATATTGCTCTTTTTGCCCGAATATTTGGTTCAAGCTCTCTTATCTTATCTTCATCAATGAGTTCTAAGTCGCTAACACCGTTAGCAAGGCCACACTTAAACAATTCTTCTAACTTCCTTATCTCAGCTATCTCATTAGCCACAATGAGTTTTCCTAATCTTTTATGAGGGATTTTATTTTTAAGACAGAATTCATAGAGAAGCGCTCTTCCCTCAACGCAAGTTTTTGCCTTTAAAGAATCCTTAGGATAATAAATTCCGGCGTGGATTACTTCGCTATTGCGGGAACTGGTTTCCTGACCAAAAGTAGTGTGTCTTTCTATGACCAAAATATTAGTTAAGATTTTACTTAACTCTTCTGCTACGCAAAGACCCACCACTCCTGCGCCCACAACTACTACATCTAATCTCTCCATCTTCTAACATTATAACAAAAAGCGCTCCCCATTAAAGAGAGCGCTTTTAGGCTACGAATTTTTTAAAGAAGTTATCAAATTCTCTAAGATTTTAGAATCTTCTTTGCCTTATCATCACCTCTATCTGTGATAAAGGGTATGCCGGTTTCTTTTTCGGTTTCCCGATTTGCCGAAAAGATATCGTCTCGACTAATAGCTGTTACCGAAAATTTGCGGCATCCTGCTAAAAGTTGCTGCAAGCCTGCTTTTAATTTATCCGCTAAAGTCCATACGCAAATTGCGCCATAAGGAATGTTCTTCATCTCTTCCTTGCCAACCTTATTCTGCACATCATAGTAGCCGGCAAATATTTCTTCGGGCGTGGTGCCAAATTCAGTCACCGAAGCAGGCAATTTATCCCAGTTTCCATTTACCCTTGCCTTAGAGGATGGATCAAGTGCGCCTTGGATATTTGAACCAAGAAAACCCGGAATCATTAAAGCCCTACCCATACAAACCAATTTGGTATAGGGCGCTCCTAATGCTAAGGCCTTAAAGATATGGTCTTCTCTTGCTAAGCCTCCGGCAAAAGCCATATCCACAACCTTTTTACCTTTTTTGGCAAGGATATTAGCATACTCATAAGCCTTGGCATGCAATAAAAGCGAAGGGACTCCCCAGGTCTCCATCATATTCCAAGGAGACATTCCGGTTCCTCCGCCTGAACCATCAATGGTAAGCAGGTCTAACTTCGCATCAGTAGCATACTTTATTGCCATAGCCAAAGTCTCCATGCCGTAAGAACCGGTCTTTAAAGAGATGCGCTTATAGCCAATTTTACGCAAGTATTTTACTGAATTCATAAACGCCTCTTGCACTTTTTGGCTGGAAGATAGGCGGGTATATCCTAATCGACTGTGCCGGGCAATGGATTTGATTGCACCTTTTTTAAACGCCTCTTGTACCTCAGGCAAAGTCGGGTCAGGGTCAACAATATAGCCGCGCTTCTTAAGGAAAATCGCATAGTCAAGGTCGCTGACCTGAATCTCGCCTCCAATATCTTTTGCGCCTTGGCCCCATTTAAGCTCAATGATTACCTTGTCGCCATATTTGTCAATCACATATTCGGCAACGCCATTACGCGTATCTTCCACATTCATCTGGACGATAATTGCTCCGTAAGTATCGTGATAACGCAAGTACGTTTCTATTCTGCGGTCTAATTCTGGGGCCTTGATGATTTTACCGTCCTTTATCTCTGCCTTCCTATCTATACCCACCACATTTTCACCTACCACAATCGGAAAGCCCACTAAGGCCGCGCCCACCGCAAATGACTCCCAATATTTTGCCGCCACAAAGGTAGAACCTAAAGCTCCGGTCATAATCGGGACCTTAACCTTTGTTTTAAGGCTTGCGCCAAACTCCGTCTCTACGCTTACATTGGGAAAGATGCAATCATCTTCTGAATTAGAGAGACCCTTTGGTAAGGCCTGCGCCCCATAGAGATAACCATTGATGCGTAAAGAACTGTAACTAACTCCTAAATGCAGCGTATTAGAACTTCCCGCCGTCACTGATCCATAATCCCGCGGATATAAAATCTTCCTTCCCCTTAGGCTCGCCAGCCACGTCTCGCATTTTCCCATACAATCTGCCCGACAAAGTGTACATAATCCTGACTCGCAAGGATTACCGCGGTTTACTGTCCCTAATACATCGTTTGATTTAAGCCACTGAATCATCTTGCCATCCCCTCCTTTTTAATTTTGTGCAATTTATATCTAAAAATTAGGCAATTTAATCCAAAATAAAAGGCGTCCTTACCTTATTAGGACGCCTTTGTCCTGAATTAAATTTAGTTTTTAATTGGACGTCTTTGTCCTGAATTAAATTTGGTTTTTAATTTTAACACAAAAATTCTTTTTGTCAAGCAATTATCTAAAAATCCACGGAAAGCTTTCAAAACCGCATTGCCCTAAAGTTCTTTTTTCTCTTAGACTTGCCAGCCACGTCTCGCATTTTCCCATACAATCTGCCCGACAAATGGTATATAGTTAAAATTCGTTTATTTCTTCTTCTCTAAATCATTAGCCAAAATAATTGCCTCAGCCACCTCGCGCATTGATTTACGATGGTCCATACTATACTTCTGCAGCTTCAAATACGCTTCTTCCTCGTTTAAGCCTGCCTGCTTCATTAAAATACCTTTGGCGCGTTCAATTTTTTTGCGCGCCTCTAATTCTTCTTGAATCACCTTTGTTTTTACCAACAACTCCGTATTTTCAATTGCCACCGCTGCCTGATTAGCAATGGTGCTTAAAAGATTAATCTCGGTTTCGGTAAAATCATGCGGGCTTGAGGTATAACAATTAATCACGCCAATCACTTTGCCCTTTACTGCCATGGGTACGCATAATAAAGAACATAGCCTTTCTTTCTTGGCAATATCCTTATATTTATATTCCTTTTCTTTAGTCACATCTTTTACTACCTTGGGTTTATTCGCTAAGGCTACTTTGCCCGCAATGCCTTCACCCAGTTTTAGCGGCGGTTTTTTATTGTAGGCTTCACTCATACTTTGTGTAGCCCGCACTACCAATTCATTGGTCTTCTCATCAATGAGCATAAGAGAACAGATACGAGAACCCAAAACCTCGGCAGTAACGGTCACAATAAGGCGCAAAATATCCTCTAAATATAAATCAGAAGTAATCGCTTTGCTGATTTTAGAGAGCGCCTTAATCTGTTCTTTAAAAGATACGCGCGGCATTTTGTTTTTCCAGTAAAATCCAGACGCTGATTGACGCAAAATTGCTTTGCAATTTTACTATTGGCTCGTGGGCAAAAAGAAAAAGGGGTCTGGGGAAAATGAATTTTTGCCCGCTTGCCTGCCCGCCGAAACGAGGGGCGAAGCCTCAAGCGAGGCGGCTAATTCAATCTGGTGGAGCTGAGGGGATTTGAACCCCTGACCCCTTGCATGCCATGCAAGTGCTCTCCCAGCTGAGCTACAGCCCCAAAATTTTTATAGTGAAATTGTCGAAAATTTTGGTCCTAAAGGGCAACACCCGAAGGACCTTAAATTTAGCTATTGACCTTTGTTATTTTAGAATATAAAATAGACTTAGTCAATAGTATTTGCTGGAGTGGTGGAATGGCATACACGCCAGTCTCAAAAACTGGTGGGCTAAACACCCGTGTGGGTTCAACTCCCACCTCCAGCATTTTTTATTTTAGGAAGTAGAACTTCTGATTACAGCGATTAAAAAATAGATTACAGCGATTAATGTATTGAAGAAAAATTCCGAAGGTTTCGGATGTTATTTTAGAGAGTTTTTTAGAGACCTTTTAAAACTGGCGCTTAAGTTTATTTTGATTAAGGTAGGGAATGATTATTTGATAGATGCGCTCGGCAATAATTTTATAGCCACCGGCATTAGGATGGATAAAGTCGCTCTTTAATTGGGGGTTAGTAATAATTCCTTTAAGTAACCGGGGAATAAAAATTAAGCCCTTATTTTTTGCCAAGCGTTTATAGCGAGAATAATAATCAGTAAGGAGCATCTCAGTACTAATATCTACTAAAGCTACCATTGCTTTTTTGGCTAAAATTTTCTCTACCATTTTGTTAATATTTTCTAAAGTTATAGAAAGCGGAATCTTCTTTAAAAAATCATTTCCCCCAAATTCAATAATCACTAAAAGCGGCTCTTTTTCTAATACATCTTCTTCTAAACGGCCTAAAGCATCGGATGAAGTATCCCCATCTTTTCCTGCATTAATTACCGGAATATCTAATTTTTTGGCTAGTTGAGAAGGAAAATCTTCTCCTGTTTGCACGCCATAGCCAAAGGTAATGCTATTGCCAAAGCAGATAATGTTTTTGCCTTGCGAATCAATATTTTTAATTTCATATTTTGCACAACCCGAAATAAACGCAAAACTTAAAATCCAAAACGCAAAACTAAAAACTAAAAACTTTAAACTTTGAACTTTAACTTTACGCTTTTCGCTTTGCACTTTACGCTTCTTTCTCATATCTTAATCTTAACTGTCCACAACTTGCTTCAATATCTTGCCCGCGCGGTCTTCTTAAAGTCGCATTTATCCCATTTTTTAAAAGGTAATCCTTAAATAATAAAATCTCTAATTTATTGGGTGCAGCGATATTTAATTCTTTTATCGGATTTGCCGCAATCAAATTAACTTTTACCAATTTAAGGGGCTTTAATATTTTAACGAGATTTTCTGCACAAGATAAACTTGAATTTATATCCTTAATTAAAACATATTCAAAAGTAATTTGTCGATGCTTCTTTTTTATATATTCTTTTAAGGTAAGCATAAGTTCTTCTAAAGGATAAATTTTATTCACCGGCATAAGCAAGGTTCTGGTTTTATCATCTGGGGCATGTAAAGATATAGATAACTCTATCTGTAAGGGTTCCTCTATTAATCTTTTAATCCCGGGAATAATCCCGCAAGTAGAAATGGTAATCCGGCGTGCTCCTAAATTAAAAGCATAAATAGAATTTATTATCCGAATTGCTTTTAATACATTATCGTAATTGTCTAATGGCTCGCCAATTCCCATAAATACAAGATGGGTAAGATTTTTATTAAAAGAGTTTTTCTTCAAAAATAAAAGCTCATCCAACATCTCCCCGCAAGTTAAATTTCTTCTAAAACCCAATCGGCCGCTTGCACAAAATTTACATTTAAATTTACAACCTACCTGTGTTGAGATGCAGGCAGTCATTCTTTTTTCTGTCGGAATAATTACTGCCTCAATAAAATTATTATCTTTTAATTTAAAAAGAAATTTCTTTGTCCCATCTAAAGAATCAAGTATTTTTATCAATTTTAAATTAAAAATAAAGAAATTCTTTTTTAAAAGGGTTCTTAAATTTAAGGGTAAATCCGTCATCTGTAAAGGATCAAAGACACCCCTTTTATATATCCAGCAAAATATCTGCTTGGCATGATAACTTGGCATCTGCCATGTTTCTAAAAGCTTCTTTAGCTGTTCTAAACTTAATTCTTTAATATCTTGCATTTATTTTATTCCAATTACACTATAAAACAAATCTTTACTGGTAATATTTTCAGTCTTTCTTACCTCTTTTATTTTGCGAGAATTTAAAATCGCAACCAAAAATCTTAAACTGCTAGAAATTAAAAAAAGCGTTAAAATCTTAAATCCAAAAAGGGAAGGTAAAATATTTAATAAATAACCGCCTAATAAAGCACCCAAACAACTTGCGCTCCCGGAGACGACATTAAAATAAGCAATGCACCGCGTTCTTTTAGAGGGGCTTACCGCATCATAGATAAAATTAATGGCGCATAAATTAAATCCTGACCAGGCAAAACCCGAAAGTATCTGCGCAAAGACCAGATAAATCGGATTTTGATTAATAATCCACCATAAAGGAAGACTGGCAATAAAAAAAGAAGTAAGTTTTAGAATTTTTACATTCCCTACTTTATCCGCTTGCCTTCCCCAGCGGTCAATAAAAAAGATAGAAGAAATAGAGACACTCACTACCAAAAGAGTATAAATTATATAATTAAATTTTAAATCCCTAAGCATAAAAACCGAGAAAAAAGGGCTGGCTAAATTTACACAAAAGTTAAGACTGGCAACAAAAATTACGAATTTAACAAAATTTGATTCCCGCAGGCGCTTAAGAAAATCAAAAAAACTAAAATAAGTTTCTGGTTTTACTTTAACTTGCGCCTCATACATCCGGGTTAAAAAATACCAAGAGATTAATCTAAAGATAAACGCCAGACTAAAAATAATCAGGAACCCTTTTAAGATATTAAATTTAAATAAATGTAAAATAAAGCCCGCTAAGAAACTACTTATAATCGTCACAATCCCTAAAATTTTATTGCGCCAGCCAAAATACTTTCCTCTTGATTTATAAGGTAAATAATCTGAGATAAGGCTTGACCAGGCTGGGCCTGCAAAAGCGCCTAAACTGGTAAATAAGGTAAAAAAGACGATAAGAAAAAATACTTGATTTTGTTCCTTAAATAAATAAGGAATAAGTAAAATCGGAAGAAGCATCAAGGTATGCAAAAATCCAAAATAATTAATAATTTTTTTTCGACTCTTCAATTTTTCTGTAAGGTCAGCAGATTTTAACTGCACTAAAGATGAACTAAGATTTGGTAAAGCATTTAAGATACCAATCTGATAAGGATAGGCTTTTAAGGTAAGGGCATAAGGCGTAATGTAATCAGCAGTCATTCCAACCATACAAGAAGCAAAAACCCCATCTAAAAGCGAAAACTTAAGACTCTTTTTTATTTTATTTTTTCTTTCCATAAGAATATTTTTGTAGATTTCCTGCCAAGATAATGCAGGCTAAATTATTTATTATACCATAAAATAAAACGGGAAGGGCGCTTTTAAAGTTTAAATTAAACACCCTTCCCGTTTATTAGGCCAAAGATGTGCTTAGAAACTATACTTCAGAAAAAGATAAACTTGGTTGGATTTTCGGAACTGCCCATTAGAATCCTTTTCATTTCCGTAGAAATAATCCCAACCCAAAGTTGCCATTAAGTGGTCACTGATTTCATAACTAATTTTAGGGGAGACCCTTCCTTGGTTATCGTCAGTAAAACTCCAAAGGACTTCGGGTTTAATCCGTTCATTGTAGAATTTAGTCATAATTTTTAAGGAAAAGATATTCTCGCATCTATCCTGCGCACCATAGGTGTAACTATTTAAAGGTTTGTATTCTGGATGGCCAGCAATTCCTGGAGTTTCATGCGCTAAAATATACTGGGCAAATTGAAAACTTACAGTCCATTTAGTAAAGAAGTTTCTGTCTAAGCCAACCAGCCAGAAAATATTATTCCAACGCACTACTCCCGAAGCAGAGCCACGCGCTGGGTCACCATAGTAAGTCGGCTCATCAAGATAAACTGCCGCATCTGACCTTAAAGTGATTCCTTCCAAAAGCCCTTCTTGGGTAAAAGTATGGTTTAAAGAACCACCGGCCATTTGTACGAGTTTAAATTTACGACCGTAGTTGGGATGGATTATCCCTCCTGGCCCAATTATATTCCCATCATTATAGGTCCGCGCTAAATAATCATAGCCATAAAGATAGTTTAAGGTATAATCCCAACCTAAAAACCTATCTTTCCACTGCAAGCCAATCTTGGAATTGTTAAATTTTTTTGCCGGATAATAAATATTAGTGTAAACATCTCCCCGCAAAAACGGAGGAGGGAATCCACCAATCCAGGCATTTGACTCCCACCTTTGCTTAAAATCCATAAATAACTTATACGACCGAAAAGCAAATGGCGCATTGGGAGGAGCTGCGGTTGACTGCTCAAAATCCGGGATAATCAAAAGCTGTAAATTTGAATTAACCTTTGGCGAATAATTAATATTCATCATCCACAAAGGTATGCGTAAATCTACAGCATCCGGCAGCCAAAATTCAGTTAAATCTACTGGATTTAGCCTATCTAAGATGGCAATTCCATCTGCTTGACCCCAGGCAACCTGCTGTTTACCTAAACGCAAAAACCAAGGACCAGAAATAATATCTAAATAGCAGTCTCTTAACCAGTCATTGCGCTGGATGTGTTGCATATAATATTGCGCGGAGTCATACTTACCGTACCAACTATAAACATGGTCATACCAATACTTAAAGGAAGCAAAAAAAGCGATATTCTCATTAAATTTATACTCTCCGGAAATTCCGACAATATCTTTAAACTTCTGCATCTGATGAACTTTTGTCCCTAAGGCAGCTTCATTTTTTATATACCCAGTAAGGGTTAAGCCATCCTTAGTAAATTCGGCATAAACGAAACTAAAAGAAAAAATTAATAATCCTAAAATTAATAAAACCTTTTTCATCTCTTCCTCCTTCGATTCGCTTCGCTTGCTTTAGGATGCTTCGAGTTGAAGCGCTCAAGCGAAGTCGAAGCGTTCCTTTTTCAATTACCAGCGAGAAGTTCCTAACATCCTTTCGGTAAACTGGTCCTCAGGAATACCTTTATTAATTTCAGCCGTCTCATTAATAATTACGGTGCGATGCCCGGTCCTTAAGTCTTCTCCCTCTTGAAACATAATCAAAGGAAATTCTTTGCCATCCACATTAAAAATCTGACACCATCTAAAGATATACATAAACTTCTGTCCCTTAGCATCATATTTCTCTTCATAAATATTAGTGCCATATTTTTTGTCTATCCAGATAATCCTTTTGGCATAATACCAATTTGCTCGTTTAGGCGTGGCTTCAATTACATAACAAGGATTATCTTTATAATAGGTCTTCTGGTTAAAAGGCGAAGTATAGCCAGAAAAATTCTCTTCTCTTAAAAGCCGATAATTCTCGTCTTCAAACCGACGGCTGGTAATATCTTCCACGCTAAAATCCGAACCTAAAAAAGAATCATCTGCTTCAGAAGCCGAGATTTTTCTTACTTTCTTTAAAGAAGGTAGATACAGCCAGACATCCTGTTCCTTATTCGGGTCAAGATATGTCCAAGATAAAGTACCAATCCCTTTAAATTGAGTTGGCCCAGTGATTACTGTAATATCCTTATAAGCAATGCCATCGGATTTTCTGCCCAGATTAAGTCTTTTTCTGGCAGTAGAACGCTCGCGCACCGCGCCGGATTTATCAATAAAATAGGCTTTACCAGTATAACTTACATCATGGGCAAAAAGGGTGTATTTGTTAAAATATTTAATCTGCATAATTTCATCTGCGGACATCCCTTCTTTTGGTTGATAGACCTGAAAATACTCCAAATCAAGCGCCTTAGCATAACCAGTCATAAGGATTATGCTTAACACAAAAAACAATATTTTTTTCATTCCTCCCTCCTTCGACTCGCTTCGCTCGCTTTAGGATGCTTCGAGTTGAAGCGCTCAAGCGAAATCAAAGCACTCATTTTTATCTTAAAAAGAATTTTGACTTCAACAACATAATCATAGAAGGTAAAACTATCAGTGTTCCCAGAGCATTAAAGATAATTAAAAATCCCAAAAGCGCTCCTAATCTTGCCTGCATCAGGATAGGCGAAAGTATCCAAGTAGCAATCCCGATGGTTAAACTTAAACCCGTAAAAAATACCGCCTTACCTGACGTTGACATTGCTTCAAGTAGCGCTTTCTTTAAATCACCTCCTTTCTCATCGTTCGCTTCGCTCACTTCCTTTAGAGCTCTTTCTGCGAAAGAGCCTTTTATCTCATCCATTACTCTTGAAACAATATAAATCCCAAAATCATCGCCAAAACCAATACCTAAAGCAACTACGGGAATAATCTCACTTGTTAAACCAATATTTAAAAGCCCCAATATTCCAAAGAGTAAAGTAGTGCGAAAGATTACCGGAAGAAAAAGAATTCCTGCACCCAAAACCCAGCCATAAGCCATCACTAAACAAAAAAGCACCAGAAGCGCAGTGCCTAAAGAATTTGCGCTTAACATCGGGCTAACTGTCTGATTTACCGCTGCCAGCATCCCAATCGTTCCTCCGGCATAAGAAAATTCTACCTCTTTGATTTTATGTCTTGTCTTAATCCAGGTTTCAGTTTTTTTAAGCGCTTGGTTAATACTTGTGCTACAGTGATTGCGTAAATCAATTTTAATATTAGCATAGCGGTAATTGGGGTCAACCACATGGTCAAAATCACCCGGAAAGCCGCTAATAGAATATAAAAATAAATACTCTACAATTGTCTGGTCAGTTTCCGGAATACAAAATGCCTCTTTTTTTCCGCCAAACATGGCTAAATTCATTCCTTTAATATATTCCACTAAAGAAAGAGTCCGGCCAACGCTGGAAACATTTTTTTCTAAATAACGCTGTAAGTCATCCATCTCCTTTAACACCGCAGTGCTTAATAAAGCATCATTATTTTTACCTTCTACAAGAATATAATAAGGGTCAGCAGTAGCAAATTTTTCGCTGATAAAACGCTCTGCCAGATTATAAGGGCTATTTGCATATAATAGCGAAGTGCCGGGTTTTTTATCGCCTACTTCTAAACGAGAAGCGAAGAAAAATGAAAGAGCTGTCAGAAATAAGAAACTAAATAATACTATCCGACGAGAATTCCGATTTACCGCAAGATGAGCAAAATAAGCCATAATTTTATTGGTTAAAGTAGTCCTTTCTTCTTTTAATACCTCAAGGCGCTTCGGAACAGGCATAAAGGATAAAAGATTCGGCACTAAAATCACTGTGCTAAAGAAAATACTTAAAATCCCAAAACCAATGGCAACTGCCAAGCTTTTTACCATGCCTAAAGGAACAAAAAATAAAGTAAAAGGCGCAATCCCATCGGTAAGTAATCCGGTAAAAGCCGGCACAAAAAGATGGCGGGTAATTTTTATCGCGACTTTTTTAGAGCTGCGTTCTCCTTTTAACATCATCTCATAATAAAGTTTAATAAATTGTACTGAATGGCTTACTCCTAAAGCAAAGACTAAAAAGGGCGCAAGCACGGTTGCGGGAGTAAGTTTGTACCCTAAAAGACTGGTAATTCCTAAACCCCAAAGCGTAGCCATCGAAGCGGAAAGTAAAGGCAAAAATACTCCCCGCTTAGAACGGAAAGCATTATATAAAACTAAAGCCATTACAATAAGCGTTAAAATAAAGAGCCACTTCATCGTGTTAAGATAATAGTCTAACCAGCCTTGAAGCACAGCTTGACCGGAAATATAAATATTATGATTACTATCCGAGAATCGCTCTTTAAGCTGCATTAAAACTTTAAAGATCTCTCTTGTCGAAACCCAAGATTCAAAATCTGCCTGAATTAAAGTAGCAGTAAAATCTTTTGAGACTAGCGAGCCATAGAACATGGGGTTGTGTAGAATTCTCTGGCGCAAGAGTTCTAATTCTTCACTGGTTTTAGGAGGAAGCCGCATCAGACGCTCAGTGCGAAAACCTTCTTCATCTGCCTCCACATGTTTAACTTTACGCGCCGAAAGCGAAACCACTCTTGAAGGATTAACACCTTTAGTCATATAAAGTTCGCGCGTAATCTCGCAGACCTTTTCTAAAGTCAAAGGGTTAAGAATCGTCCCTTTTTTTGCCTCAATAGCAATTGATACCTGATTTAGCCCGCCAAAAATTTCCGTTAATCTATTTTGCACTTTTAGATAAGGATGCTTTAAAGGATAAAAATCCCCTAAATTAGTATTAAAAGAGAGGTTCTTTAATTGATAGCCAAAAAAGAGACTAATGATAAGGCAAAGCCCTAAAAAACCCAAGCGATAACGGATTAAACCATGACTAAACCAATGAATAAATTTATTCATCTTTTAAAAATACCATTTGTTTTAGTTTTCCTTTGTCAATTTTTCCTGTGCGTGTCTTAGGAAGTTCAGTAATAAATTTAAATTCATGCGGTAATTTAAAATGGGCTAAATTCTTTCGGCAGAAACTGCGTAATTCATCCTCACTTAAACTAAAACCGTCTTTTAAAACTACGAAAGCAAAAGGAACTTCGCCTCTTAATTTATCTGGCGCCGGCACCACTGCTACCTCTTTTACTGCGGAATGCCTTAAAATTACTGATTCAACTTCAGAAGCATAAACCAAAAGCCCGCCTACTTTAATTCTTTCCGAAACTCTTCCTAAAATATAAATTAAGCCCTCTTCATCTATCTTGGCTAAATCTTGGGTATGTAGCCACCCATCCCTTATTACTTCTTTGGTTAATTCAGGATCTTTATAATAACCCTCCATCACTGGCCAGCCCTTGACAATTAATTCTCCTACTTCATTTGGCTTTAATTCTTTACCATTTTCATCCACAATCTTTACGCTAAACCAAGGAACCGGTTTACCTATACTTTCAATTTTATCTGAACCTGTCGGTAAAATCACATTTGGTGGTGCAGTCTCCATCATTCCCCAGCCATTATAAAAGACTGCCTGGGGACAGACCTGATGAAACCTTCTTAAGGCATCGACTGAAGCAGCTGCGCCAAAACAATTTATCCATTTTAAACTACAAAGATCAAAATTCTCCAGTTCCTTTAATTGTAAAAGTGTATAATACATTGAAGGAACAAGAAAAAAAGCATTGACTTTATATTTTTCAATATTTTTTAAAAATTCTAAAGGTAAAAAACGCTCCATTAAAACTAAAGTCGCACCGCTAGTAAGCATAAGTTGTAAATAAACCAGGCCTCCACCATGAGAAAGCGGAAGCGCGCAAAGTAAAGTATAATTTTCATTTATTTCTACACAATATTTTAAAGTCATCGGCCCTGAATCTAAATGCCGATAATTCCAAAGTATCCCTTTTGGCCTTCCGGTGGTACCCGAAGAATAAACAATTAAAGAATGATCAGAATCTAAAATCTCAACCATAGGAGAAGAAACATCACCTGTTTTAAAAATCTCTTTTAAATCTTCAGGAAAAATTATCTTCTCTAAAGAAGGAACTTCTTTTTTAATTTTTTCTAAATCAAGTTCTTCCTTGGGTTGCATAATTAAGGTCTTTACCTCAGCATGGCCAAGACAAGAAATAAGTTCGTTTTCCGTAAATAAAAAATCTAAAGGCACCGCGACAAGTCCTGCGGAAAAAATCGCTAAATAACTAAAAATATATTCGGGGCAGTTAGGTAGATAAATTGCAACCTTATCTTCTTTTTTTAAATTAAGCCCAAGCAAAAAATTAGCCAATTTAAAGGCACGTTCTTTTAACTCTAAAAAATTTATTGGCTCATCCTTAAAAATCAAGGCTAATTTTTTAGGATAATTTTCTGCATTATTAATTAAAACTTCTTTTACGTTCATTTTTTGATTAAAAGATTAAAGTAAAGTTGGTTAAATTTTTCTGAATGCTGAGGGCCCTGTCTTATTTTAGCTAAATTCTTTATAATTACTTTGCGCGAAAATTTCTGCTCAGTGATTTTAAAATCCTTAACTCCTGCCTCAAGGAGTAAAGTCTCTAATTCTTCAGGTAAATAACTTGCGGCGATAGAATTCAAAAAACCTGCTTTTTGATGTGGATTTAAAAACGCGCTTGCCTCTAAGACTATTTCATCCGCCGCATCCCTTCTTAAATCCGCAATTAAAGCCATCCCTTTGGGTTTAAGCACCCGATAAATCTCTTTAAAGACCGCTTTAGGGTCCTGCCAATGATGTAAAGAGCCGTGGCTGGTAATTAAATCTATGCTGTTATCTTTAAACTCTAAATTATGCACATCCATCAGTTTGAATTTTAAATTATTTAATGCCTGATTTAGAATTTCTGCCTGCTTAAGCATTTCTGAAGAAATATCTAAACCGATAATTTCTGCCTTAAGGAATCTTAGTGCCAGTTCTCTTGCCAAATCTCCTAAACCTGTACCTAAATCTAAAATTATGCCTTCTACATTATCAGTCAATTCATAAATCTGATCCGCTAAAAGACAATAGGTTATGCCAATGAGGGAGGCGATTCCCTTATACTCTAAAACCGCCTCCTCCTCAGGAAGATTTATTTCTCGTTCAACCTTGCGCGAGCTTTGCTTCATTTCTTAAAGTCTCTTTATCGATTTTACCGGTGCGATTTTTGGGGAGTTCATCTCTAAACTCAAAATAATGGGGGATTTTAAAATGCCCTAAATGCTGACGCAAAAAATAACGCAATTCTTCGGCAGTCAATTTTAAATTATCTTTTAAAACCACGAAAGCATAAGGGACTTCTCCTCTTAATTTATCTTCAACCCCCACAACTGCTACCTCTTTTACTGCGGGATGTTTATAAATTGCTGCTTCTACCTCTGGCTCAAAAACAATTTCACCCGCAACCTTAATCATCTCTTTTTTTCTTCCTACAATATAAAGAAATCCATCTTTATCAAATCTTCCTAAATCACCGGTATGAAACCAGCCATTGCGTTTAGTCTGGGCAGTTAATTCTGGATCTTTATAATAACCATCGGTTACTACCCAACTGCGTACCACAATCTCACCTACTTCACCTATAGGTAATTCTTTTTCACTTTCATCTCCGCCACATCCGCCTTCGGCGGAAAATATCTTTACCTCAATCCAAGGCGCAGGTTTTCCTACGCTTTCTACTTTAGAAGAGCCGCGCGGCAGAACTACCGTGGGTCCTTGCGTTTCAGTCATTCCCCAACCATTAATTAGGTCTGCATTCGGGCAATATTGATGAAAACGCTTAAGTTGCTCCGGAGAACTCGGCGCGCCAAAACAGACTACAGTTTTAAGACTGGATAAGTCAAAAACCTCAAATTCCTTTAAATGTAGAAGCGCATAATACATTGCCGGAACCAGCCAAAAGATAGTCACTTTATATTCTTCTACCAACTTTAGAAATTCTACCGGGATAAACCTCTCCATCAATACAACGCTAGCGCCCAAAAAAACGATTGCCTGAACAAACATAAGACCCGCAATATGAGAAAAAGGTATGGCGCAAAGGCAAATATCTTTATCATTTAATTCTGTAAAATAACTTACTGCTTGCATAGGCGCAGATAATTGCCGGTAATTAATCAAAACTCCCTTGGGTTTTCCCGTAGTTCCCGAAGTATAAAAAATTATTGCCTGGGCTTTATCGTCTATATCTTCAGGAGGTAAAATCTCTTCAGGACTACTTTCTAACAATTCTTCAAAAGTTAAAAACCCTTCTTTTTTTTCGCCACAGAGAATAATTTTTTCTAATTGTGGAATCTTCTTTTTTAAAGAAATAAAGGAAAGGCTGGGTTTTTCTTTGGCAATTAAAATTTTTGCCTGAGCATGGCTAATACAAGAAACAAGTTCTTCTTCCGTCAGCATAAAATCTAAAGGTACTGCTACAAGGCCCAAAGAAAAAATCGCTAAGTAAGTATAAACATATTCCGGACAATTAGGTAAATAAATTGCTACTTTATCGGTTTTTTTAAGCCCTAAATTTTTAAACGCTTCTTTTAATTTAAAAGTTAAATCTTTTAATTCAAGAAAATTAACTCTTTTATCCTTAAAGATTAATGCAGTTTTCTTTAAATATTTATGCGCGTTTTCTTCTAAGCGTTTAGCGATATTCATTTTAAAATATCTTTTAATTTCTCCTTTAAAATATCGGGAATCTTCTTTTTAAAAAGTTTTGCTACACTCCAAATCTTTACTGCTTCTTCTAAAATTTCGATCAAATATAAAGCATCCTTAAAATCATCTCCTATTGCTACTACCCCATGATTTTTTAAAACTACTAATCTATTATGCTTTAAAGCCATTACTACTTCCTGTGGATTACTAACCGTAACTGTCTTCTGCTTAATTACCGGAATCTCCTTTAAATAAAACTTTGTCTCTTTGGTTAATGGCTTTAAAGAATTATAAAGAGAAAAGTAAGCATTAGTTAAAGGCGGATGACAATGAATAATTCTTTTTACTGGAAGTTTTTCATAAATTAACCGGTGTAAAGGAAATTCAGAACTGACTCTTTTATTTATTTTTTTATTTTTTAAATTAACCTTAATAATATCTTTTTTTCTTAAATCTCCTAAGCTAGAACCTGTGGCAGTAATAAAAATATAATTATTAAATTTAGCGCTTAAATTGCCACTCGTGCCGGCTACTAATCTTAATTGATAGAGTCTTTTACCTAAACTAATTATTTGGTTTACTAACGTATTTTTAGGCATTTAAATATAGTAAAATTTTACTATTTAAATTTTTCTATATTATATAAAATAATTTATTTCTGTCAAGATTTTTTATTAATAGGGACAGACACTATTTATTTTTTAATAATTGGTGTCTGTCCCTAATTTAAAGGAAGGGCTTGAAATTATTTATTGAGGATTTTATTGATTTTTTCTACCAATACCTTTAATTCATCTTTGAGTCGGATTCTAATCGGGCCGGTTTTTCTTCCCGCAATATGCTCATCTAGTTCTTTTTCCAGGCGAAACACTGGTCCAGCAATACGATGGGAGATTTCCAAAGCCAAAAACCAAATTAAAATTAAAATTATCGGTAAAGCCACCATAATTATAAGATTGACTTTTCTAATTGCTGAAGAAAGACTCTGAATCATCTCTTCCGGTAATCCTGCCTGCCAAATAAAAAGATTAAATACTAGATAATATAACCCAATAATTGTAAGCCCCATCGGAATTATCACGGAAAGAAAAATCAAAAATAATATTTTTTTCTGTAAAGATGTTCCCAAATATTTTCTTAATCTCCGTGTCGGTTTCATCTTAACTTATCCTTTCTTTGAAGTTGCCTCTCTTAATTTCTCCATAAACTCTTTTATCATCTGAGTGTGCTTAAGGATTCTCTGGGTAACTTCTAATGAGAGAGGATGCGGTTCTTTAGGATCAATTGTATCTTCAACAATTAGGTTGATTATATAGACATCGTTACCAATATAATGAGTAAACATTTCTCGAATTACCGGATGAAGGGGAATATTTTCTTTAAACTGGGGGAAAGGAAAGTTATCTTTAGAAGTGGTGGTTATCTGGTTAATAATATTTTTTATATCTTTTGTATAAGCCAAAATCTTTTCTGCCTCAATTATGGGGATCTCTTCTTTATTACTTAGATAGTATTGACAAAGTAAATTTATGGCAGTGATATCATCGCCAATGCGTTGATAAAGTAAGTCCCAGATACCTCTATCTATCGTAATCTTTTCCCTTTTAATTTGCGCATAAAGTTCATCTTCATTAGGAAGTGGATTAGCCATTTTATAATTTTATCTTTGTTGCCTCAGAGATTGCTTTATCCAATTCCTCAAGGTCCAAAGGTTTTAGAATATAAGCAGAGGCATTATATCGCTTTGCTTCTTCTACTTTTTCTTTTTCCGTGATGCGGGTAACCATAATACAGACAGCATCTTTATTAATCTCTTTTATTCTTCTTAAAGTCTCAACTCCATCAATAGGTGAATAAGGCATATGGATATCAATCAGGGAAATCTGGGGTCTTTGTTTTTGAAATATCTCCACTGCGGTTATGCCATCGGTTGCTCCATAAGTGATAAAGCCGCGTCGGGTGTAAATCTTTTGGATAAAATCAACGATTCCTGGCTCATCATCAACCACTAAGAGTTTTAGTTTTAATTCTTCCATAAGTCTTCCTCCTTAAAATAATCTTTTTGTTTTATCTTCTTTTTTAAGGTCTTCTTCAGTTATATCCTTAGCAAGCGGAAGTTCAATAAAAAAAGTGGCGCCTTTATTCTCTCCTTCTGATTCTGCCCAGATTCTTCCTTTGTGTTTCTTAATTATTCTTTGGGCATTGTATAGACCCATGCCGGTTCCTTCTGAAGAGGCTTTGGTAGTAGTAAAGGCA
>Ga0123519_10005633_pt1 | contig 19908 bp, 21 predicted proteins | sample YelNatPaOPRAMG02_FD_87396 | JGI IMG/M metagenome (GOLD analysis project Ga0123519, IMG submission 87396) | Hot spring microbial communities from Yellowstone National Park - Yellowstone National Park OP-RAMG-02 (version 2) | ecosystem: Environmental > Aquatic > Thermal springs > Hot (42-90C) ...
AAAACCCTCAAGTGATTTTCCAACTTCTTCGATTGCTTCAACTTCCAGCCCGGAATTCGTTAAAATATTTTTTAAATCCAGCGGAGTATAGTTTGAAATATCAATGTAATTTTTTAACCAGTTAAGCGATACTTTCATAAGCCTCTAAATTGTTTTAAAAACCTTAAATCATTTTCGAATAAGATACGAATGTCGTCAATCCCATATTTCAGCATTGCAATTCTTTCAATGCCCATTCCAAAAGCATAGCCAGTGTATAGTTCAGAATCATAATTCACCGATTTAAACACATTTGGATCGACCATTCCACAGCCAAGAATTTCCAACCATCCAGTATACTTACACAATCTACAACCTTTGCCTTTGCAGATTATACAGCTCACATCCATTTCAGCACTTGGCTCAGTAAAAGGGAAAAAGCTTGGACGGAAACGAATTGCAACATCAGCTCCATAAAATAATTTAGCAAAATTGATGAGAGTTCCTTTCAACTCAGCGAAAGTTACATTCTTATCAACATACAATCCTTCAACCTGATGAAAGATACAATGGCTTCGAGCTGATATTGCTTCATTTCTGAAAACTCTACCAGGTGCAATAATTCTTATTGGTGGTTTGTGACTTTCCATATATCGAATTTGCACTGGAGAAGTATGAGTTCTTAAAAGTAAATCCTTAGAAATGAAAAAGGTATCCTGCATATCTCGTGCAGGATGATCTTCTGGAAAGTTCAAAGCCGAAAAGTTATAATAATCAGTTTCTACTTCAGGACCTTCAGCAATTACAAAACCGAACGACTTAAAAATTTCCTTTATCTCGTCAAGCGTTTTCGTAACAATATGTTTTGCACCGATTCTCGGTTTAATACCGGGTAAAGTTAGATCTTCCTTAATTTCGATTTCTTTTTTCTTTGGAAATTTTTGAAGAAGAAGCTCGTATTTTTCTTCGAGTTCTTTTTTAAGAAGATTTAATTCTTTGCCATATTGTGGTTTAAGTTCTTTTGGAACTTCTTTGAGTTTATCGAAAAGATTTGCAATTAACCCTTTACGGGCTAAATATTTTATTCTAAAATTTTCAACATCCTGATAAGAAGAAACTTTTTCAAAATCTTTCTGAGCTTCTTCCGCAACCGATTTTATTGATTCAAGATTTTCCATAGTTTTTAAAATAAAATTCCCTACCAGAAGGTAGGGAATTCAATTAGTTCATTGCAAATTTTACAATTTCAGAGAATGCCTGTGGATTTTCGTATGCAATGTTTGCAAGAAGTTTTCTATCGATACCTACTTGCTTCTCTTTCAAAGCATGGATCAACTTAGAGTAAGTTGTTCCATTCATTCGAGCTGCGGCATTTATTCTTGTAATCCACAAAGAACGAAAATGTCTTTTCTTTAACTTTCGTCCGACATAGGAATGAAGCAAAGCTTTTTCAACTGAGTTCTTAGCAATTGTATATACTTTGCTTCGTCTTCCCCAGTAACCTTTAGCTCGCTCTAAAATTTTCTTTCTTCTTCGATGTGAAGCAACTTTATTTTTTGATCTTGGCATAGCTTATATCCTCATCTATTATTGTTGAAGCATAACTTTAACACGTTTTTGATCAGCTTTTGAAACCAGAGTTGGTTTTCTGAGTTTTCTTTTTCTCTTAGAAGATTTTTTAGTTAGAATGTGGCTTCTGTAAGCTTTTGATCGTTTGAATTTACCGGACGCAGTCCTTCTAAAAGTTTTGGCTGCGCTTTTATTTGTCTTCATCTTGGGCATTTAATCACCTCAATTTGATTTTTTAACCTTACTTTTATCTAAAATTAAAATAGCTGTCATTGCTCGACCCTCGAACTTTGGAGGGCTTTCAACTCGAGCAATATCACTTACTTTTTCAATTAATCTATTCAGAATTTCTTCACCTTTCTCAGGATAAATCAACTCACGACCTTTATAAATCACCGTTGCCTTTACCTTATAACCATCAAGTAAAAATTGTCTGCAATGCCTTGCCTTAAATTCGAAATCATGTTCATCTGTATTTGGATGAAATCTGATTTCCTTAACCTCAATTACAGTCTGTTTCTTACGCTGTGTCTTTTCTTTCTTCTGAGCTTCGTATTTGTATTTTCCGTAATCAATAATTTTACAAACAGGTGGCTTGGCATTTGGTACAATTTCTACTAAATCCAATCCTTTTGATTCTGCAATTCTTAGAGCTTCTCTCGGTGACATTATTCCGAGTTGTGTTCCATCTGAATCAATAACTCTGATTTGTGGAACTCTTATTTGTTCATTTATTCTTAACTCGCGGTTTGAATCTTTTGAGCTTATAACCTATCTCCTATTTAGTTGTGTAATTTTTTGGTTTTTATTTCTTCTAAAATTAATTGTAAGAATTGATTTAAATCAAATGAACCCAGATAGCCTTTTTTATGTTTTCGAACACTCACTGAATTGTTTTGCATCTCTTTTTCGCCAACAACTAACATATACGGTACTTTTTGATTTTCCCATTCACGAATCTTATAACCAATTTTTTCATTTCGTTTGTCTAATTCAACTCTAATATTATTATCAAACAAAACTTGGTAAACTTTCTGAGCATAATCAAAGTAATTTTCTGAAATTGGTAAAACCACCACCTGAATTGGTGAAAGCCAAGTCGGGAAGTAACCAGCAAAATGTTCTGTTAAAATTCCAATGAATCTTTCGAAACTTCCAAATATTGCACGATGAATCATTACAGGTCTTTTTCTCTCGTCATTCTCATCGATGTATTCAAGTTCAAATCTTTCGGGCATCTGAAAATCAAGCTGGATTGTTGCAGTCTGCCATGAACGACCAATTGCATCTTTAATTTGTATATCTATCTTTGGACCATAAAAGGCACCTTCACCCTCTTTAATCTTGTAATTAATTCCATTCAGTTCAAGAGCTTGTTTTAATGCATTTTCAGCTTGATTCCATAAACTTAAATCGCCCATTGCTTTTTCTGGACGAGTTGAAAGATTATAACTTGGTGTAAATCCAAATAATGTGTAAAAGTCATTAACCAATTTTAATAGCTTGGTAATCTCATCAAGTATTTGATCAGGTCTCACAAAAAGATGGGCATCATCCATTGTTATTTGACGAACTCTGAGCATTCCACCAAGTGCACCAGAAATTTCATTTCTGTGAAGTCTTCCAATTTCTGAAAGTCTTAATGGTAAATCTCGATAACTTCTCAACTTCGACTTATAAACAATTGTGCTTTCTGGACAATTCATTGGCTTAAGACTATAAATTTCATTATCAACTTCAAGGATAAACATATTCTCTTTATAGTGATCCCAATGACCTGATCTTTCCCAGAGAGTTTTCTTAACAAGTATTGGTGTAGATATTTCCTGATAACCTTGTTTGTCGAGAGTTTCTCTTAAAAACTTTTCAAGCTCACGAAAGATTATCATTCCCTTTGGTAACCAGAATGGTGCAGCTGGTGCAATTTCATGAAAGAAGAAGAGTTCGAGTTCTTTTCCTAATTTTCTGTGATCTCTTTTCTTTGCCTCTTCTAACTGGTTAAGATATTCATCAAGTAATTTCTTTTTTGGAAAAGAAATTCCGTAAACTCTTTGCATTGGTTTATTATTTGGATCGCCTTTCCAGAAAGATCCAGCAACTGAAAGAAGTTTGAAGTATTTTATTTTTCCAGCATTTGGTAAGTGAGGCCCACGACATAAATCAACAAAATCACCTTCTTCATACATACTCACCTGTTCATCTCGACTATCAATGTCTTTAAGTAATTCTAATTTATATTCATCACCTTTTTGCTTAAAAAATTCAATTGCTTCATCAATTGTACATTCTTTTCTAACGAATGGCTTTGACTCTTTAGCAAGTTCAGCCATTTTCTTTTCAATTTCAATTAAATCCTCTGGTGTGATTTTTCTATCTACATCGACATCATAATAAAAACCATTTTCAATTGCCGGACCAACACCAAACTTTGCACCCGGAAATAATTTTTCAATTGCGTGAGCCATTAAATGTGAAGATGAATGCCAGTAAACTTCTCTCCCCTCTTCGTCATCAAATGTTAGAATTTGAATTTCTGCATCCTCAGTAATCGGTGTGTAAAGTTCTTTAACTTTACCATTAATTTTAATGGCCAAAGCTTCGTCAGCTAATTTGTGGCTGATTAACTTAGCAATTTCCTCACCAGTAATTCCGGAAGGAAATTCTTTAAACGATCCATCAGGAAATTTAATTTTAATATACTTATCCATATATAATTTTTAATTCTTATAAAACATTGCAAAAATAGAAAAATAAGGGGAGGTATTCAATTTTTTATTAAGAATTTGCTTCAATTTTCAAAAACTAAAAGGAGTGGGCTCGACAAGATTCGAACTTGTGACCTCTTCCATGTCAAGGAAGCGCGCTAACCAACTGCGCCACGAGCCCATCAGAATTTCAAGTACCGAGGGCCGGACTCGAACCGGCACGGCCCCGAGGGGCCACAGGATTTTAAGTCCTGTGCGTCTACCAATTCCGCCACCCCGGCAGCATTTCAAAGAATTTGCGATACAAATTTAATCGATTGAGATTTCTTTATCAAATTAAAGTTATGATTTTTTCTCAACTGTTCTAAAAAGATTTGCCATTTCGATTGCACTCAATGCAGCATCAAAACCTTTATTGCCTGCTTTTGTTCCAGCACGCTCAATTGCTTGTTCAATTGTATCTGTTGTTAAGACACCAAATATGACTGGAATACCAGATTCAAGTGAAACCTGTGCAACTCCTTTTGAAACTTCTGCTGCAATGTAATCAAAATGTGGAGTTTCTCCGCGTACTACACAACCAAGACAGATAATTGCATCCGATCTTTTTAATGATGCAAGCTTTTTTGCCATCGATGGAATTTCAAACGAACCTGGAACCCAGAAAACTTCTATATCATCCTGGTTAACATTATGTCGTGTGAGACAATCGATCGCACCTTCAAGTAGTTTCTCTGTAATGAAACTATTAAAACGAGAAATGACTATTGAAAATTTTAAGTCTTTACCGTCGAGTTTACCTTCATATCTTCTATACATTGTTAACTCCTTATATGTTTTTTATTAAATGTCCGAGTTTCTTCTTTTTTGTTTCGAGATATTTTTTGTTTGTTTTGTTTGGTGGAATTTCAATAGGAATTCTTTTCGTTACTTTTAATCCATAACCACTTAAGCCAATAATTTTTTTAGGATTATTTGTTAATAATTGAATCGTTGTCAAACCTAAATCAGCCAGAATTTGTGCACCTATTCCATAATCTCGTAAATCAGGTGGAAAACCTAATTTCAAATTTGCTTCAACTGTATCAAATCCTTTTTCCTGAAGTTTATAAGCATGAATTTTATTTTTCAGACCAATACCTCTTCCTTCTTGATGCATATAAAGTAATACACCTCGACCTTTTTCAGAAATCATCTGAATTGCTTTTTCAAGTTGATCACCACAATCACATCTCAATGAATGAAAGATATCTCCTGTTGTGCAGGATGAATGAACTCGAACATAAACATTTTTCTTTCCAGCAACTTCTCCCTTCACAAGAGCAAGATGATGTTCACCAGTAATAGAATCTTCATAAAGATGTAAATCAAAATCTCCGTATCGAGTCGGTAAATCAACTACATATAATTTTTTAACCAGTTTCTCATGCTTTCTTCGATACTCTATAAGGTCAGCTATAGTAATAATTTTTAACTTAAATTTCTCAGCAATCTTAATGAGTTGAGGCAAGCGAGCCATTGTTCCATCTTCATTCATTATTTCACAAATTACACCGGCAGGATAAAGTCCTGCGAGCTTGGCAAGATCAACAGCTGCTTCAGTATGACCAGCACGAACTAACACACCACCTTCACGATATCTTAATGGAAAGATATGACCAGGTTTAATTAAATCTTCTGGTTTTGTCTTTGGATTAATTACAGTTTTTATCGTTAAGGCTCTATCGTATGCAGAAATTCCAGTCGTAATTCCTTTCCTTGCATCAATTGATACTGTGAAATTAGCCTCTTTAATTTCTGTTGGATTTTCAACCATTTGTTCGATTTTTAGTTCATCCAGCCTTTGACCAATGATGGGAAGACAGATTAAACCTCTTCCATATTTAGCCATAAAGTTAATGATCTCAGGTGTGACTTTTTCTGCAGCACAAACGAAATCGCCTTCATTTTCTCTTGAAGGATCATCTACAACAATAACCACTTTACCTTTTTTAATATCTTTAATTGCTGATGGAATATCTGAGAAATATTCTTTTATCTTCTTGTCTTTCTTTACCATTTTATATCCAACAAATTTTTCAACTTACTTTCACCACTTTTATTATTTAAAATCGAATCAACATATCTCGAAAGTATATCGACTTCCAAGTTTACATATTCACCAACTTTTCTGTACTTCAAATTTGTATGATCAAAAGTATAAGGAACTATCGCTGTTGTAAAACTTTTCTTCAACTTCTCTACAACTGTTAAACTAATTCCATCTACAGCGATTGAACCTTTCTCAGCAATGAATTTATTTAATTCTTCAGGGATAGAAAATTCAAAAAGATAACTATCCCCTTTCTTTTCGATTCTTAAAATTCTTGAGACGCTATCAATATGACCAGTAACAATGTGACCATCCAACCTTGACGACAATTTCAAAGATCTTTCGATATTTACAAATTCATTGGTTTTTAAGAATTTCAAGTTTGTTCTCGATAAAGTTTCTGGTGAAATATCGAATGAACATCGGAAAGATTTATTTTCTCTTTTCAAATCTCTGACTGTTAAGCAAATTCCATTGACTGAAATACTATCGCCAATTTTTATTTCATCAAGAGGAATTGAAATTTCTATTTCGTTCGACTTAATTTTTTTTACTCTTCCTAATGTTTCAATTATTCCAGTAAACATTTTTATTCATTCTTTATAACTTTGCTAATGATTAAAATATCTTCACCAATTTTCTCAAAACGAGTAATTTTTGTTTTTAATGCTTTTGAGATTTTCTGAATACCCTCACCTTCAACGGGCGTAATTGAATTTTTTCCACCAACAATTTTAGGTGAAACAAATGTAACTATTTCGTCGACTACTCCGCTTTTTAATGCACTCCAGTTTGTAAATCCACCACCTTCAATGAGAACAGAAAAAATTGAAATTCGTCTGAGTTCATCAAGTATTTTTCTGAAATCAATCAAACCGTTTTTTGACTTAATGTATATCAAAAACTTATTGTGCTTTTGAAGTCGTTTAATTTTCTCACTCTTAATATTTGAATGTATGATAACGGTTGGATTTTCGTCTTTTATAACTTTACTATTCAGAGGAATTATCAAGTCAGGATCTAAAATAATTCGAACCGGATTTTTGCCTTTACCGTGACTTGTGAGTTCGGGATTGTCTTTGATAATAGTATTTACACCGACTAAAATTCCATCAAATTGAGTCCTGAACTTATGCACCCATTCTCTCGATTTCTCCGATGAAATCCATTTTGAATCACCTGTTGATGTTGCAATCTTTCCATCGAGAGTCATTGCATATTTCAAAGAAACAAAAGAAGTCTTCTTTGTAAATCTTTTTGAATAATCTTGATAAAATTTCTTTGCTTTTTTTTCAAGCAATCCAACTTCAACCTGAATGTTTGCAGAAATTAATTTTTTGATTCCATTTCCACTTACTAATGGATTTGGATCTTTCATTGCGATGAAAACTTTTTTCACCCCAGCTTTAATAATTGCATCGACACACGGTGGGGTTTTACCGTAATGACTGCAAGGTTCTAAGGTCACAAACATCATAGATTCTTTTGCATTTTCACCAGCTTCGTTTAATGCGTGAATTTCAGCATGATGATCACCAAAGAATCTATGAAAACCTTTGCCAATGATTTTTCCATCTTTATAAATGATTGCACCAACATTAGGATTTGGAAAAGTTTTAGATCCACCCTTACTTGCTAAATCAAAAGCTAAACTCATCAAATGTTTTTTGTTCATCTTTAGATAGAAAATTTTTTACAAAATTAGATAAAAGGCAGGAGTTTTTGTGAGGAAACTTAGAGCCACCTGAGGGACTCGAACCCTCGACCTGCTCATTACGAGTGAGCTGCTCTACCAGCTGAGCTAAGGTGGCTTTAGAGACGCACTATCTTAATTTCTTTTTATGTCGATTCTTTCTTAATCTTTTTTTCCTTTTGTGCGTTGCCATTTTATGGCGTTTTCTTTTTCTTCCGCAAGGCATAGTTTACTCCTTTATTTAATTATGTGATTTTAAAAGTTCTGCTGCTCTGTGTCCTGCATCTGTATGCTCTCCCAGAGCAATACATTTTTGAAAATACTCTTTTGCTTCTACGATTTTACCTTGAGTTAAATTAACAATTCCAAGATTTAAATAAGCAATTTGATGTTTTGGATTTTTTTGAATTACTGCTTCAAAAATACTTGTTGCTTTGTCGTATTGTTTCAATTCAAAATAACAAACACCGAGATCAACTTCTGCATCATTATCTTCAGGTCTAAAGCTTAAATATTTTTCATAATAACTAATGGCTTTTTCAAAAAATCCTGAATCGTGATTTAAATGTGCAAGCTTTAATAATTTTTCAGGATCATCGGGATTGTTCTTTAATTCAGCTTCCAGTCGATTTATCTCATTGATCGCATTTAAATCAATTCTTGGACTATTTTCTGTTTGAACCTGACTACTTGCTTCATTCTTTTTTTCAATATTTGAGTTTTCTATTCCATAATAAATCAAAATCGCACCAATTATTACAATAACAGCACTAATTAGAAAGATTTGTTTAGTCTCTAATTTTTTAGGATGACTTTGAGATTTATCTTCTGACTTCTTTATTCTTTGAGGTTTAGATTTTTCTTTTTTCTTTTCAGGTGAAGTTTTCTTAGAGGTTTCTATCTTAGTTGAAACATCTTGTTGCTTGATTTCTCTCTCGATGACTTTTTCTTTGCCCGAGAAACCTGCACCACAATATTCACATTCGTCTGAATTAAAATTGTTTTCCTCACCGCACAAATCACAGATTTTAAGTTTTATAATTCTAACATCAGTCGATAATTTTTCTACAAAAGTTTCTTCGAATTCTAATTTAGAACCGCATTGAGAACAAAACTTGTCAGTTTCTTTAACTTGATTACCACAAACTTTACAATATTTCATTCTACACTTTTCTCGGCTGGTTTTCCTAATTTCATTCCCTTGTCAACGATCTGCTTGAAGTCCTTAGAGAACTTGAAAGTTGGGACATAATGTTCAGGCACATAAACCTGCTGACCTGTTTTAGGATTACGAGCAATTCGTGGTTTTTTCTTTTTCACTCTGAATGAACCAAATCCACGAATTTCAATTCCATAACCTTCCTTAAGCATTGAAATTACTGTGCTTATAAATCCTTCAATGACTGCTTCTGTTTCAATTTTGGTCAATCCAGTGCCTTCGGCTACACGATCAACAATGTCGGCTTTGGTCATATTTTTTGGTTTTGTGGAATTCTGGCTCATATTTTTATCACCTTTATAAGTAATTGCTTTAAATTATTGAATTTCAATAAGTTACGGAAACAAAAATAATCAACTCTGAAGAATTAGTCAATTTAATCTGAATTAATTGAAAAACTAATTTCTTGGATTGCAAAAATTTAGCCCATTTCAATTTTTTTCAGAAAAATTTCTAAAAAATCTTACCACTCTTATATAACTAAAAACTTTGGTTCAATAATCAGCTTTTCACCAAATAATCTTTTAGAAAAATGAAAAAGCCTAAAAACAAATAAAGCATAGCGGCTAATAAAATCGTAAAATTAAAACCGCAATTAACCAGCAATAAAATTGAACCAACACTTCCAAGGACGGAAAAACTACCATTTATCGCCCAGGCAAATGGAATTGCATTTTCATCATCCTGACAAAACTTTCGTATTCCGAAAGGGAAAGGCATACCAATAAAAAATCCCAAGGGAAAAATGAACAATCCAGAGACAAAATATTTTCTTAATCCATCTAAATCAATTAGTAAACTCACAATGTAATTGGAGCTGATTAAAAAAGTAATTAAAACAAAACCAATTATTGGAAAAACAAATAGCGATCTTTTTTCAGATGGAAAAATTTTATGGGAAAGAAAACTACCTATGCCTGAAGAAATTAAAAGCAAACTTATAATAAATGAAATCGCGAATACATCACTTGAAAAAATCAATGTGAATTTTTGAATTAATGAAAGTTCAATAAACATAAACGAAATTCCAATTGAGGAAAAATAAATTAGAATTATGAATCTCCGATTTTTTGATTTTAATTTTATCGAATAAAAAGCAAGGAAGATCAGAATTGCTGAAAAAACAAGAGCAACAAAAAAAGCCAGCCAAATCAAAAAGTAACCAACTTCTAAATAAGTTAAATTCCTCAAAGAAATTTGATCAAGATAAATTTTAAGCTTTGATGGAATTATGAAATTTGAGAAATAAGGTTTGTCATCTGTGCTTTGAGTTACATTGAAAATGTAATCATCGTGTTTGGACTCTTTATTACTCACAACATTCTCTATTAAATCCAGAGTTTGAGAGTCAATTACTGAATTAAATTTGATTTCACTTCTTTTGAACGGATGGACCAAAATATCGAATTGATTTTCTGAAGCGAAATTCTCTGCTCTCTCAATTTCGTCTAAATTAAAAACACCTTTCTTTAGAATAATTGTTATAACATTCCAATTATTAATTGCGAGAATTTGATTTCTGCTGATTTTAGTCTTATCTGCCTTCTTTATTTCCTTAAGAGTGTTCAAAAGTTTTAGAAATGTTTTAAGTGGATTATCGATATAACAGGAAATCGAAAAATATCCATTCTCATCCAGATCATCATAAATTTTTTGAAATGCTTCCTGAGTGAATAAAAATTTCTCCTGTGCTGAGTAAAGTCCTGATGAATAACCAACTGGTTCAATTACTGGATGGAAGATTAAATCAAAATTTGAGTTTGACTTTTCCACAAAAATTCGTGGATCTTCATTAATCACTTTTATTTCATTGCTTTTATTTTCCTCAAACTGCGAGGAAATGATTTTACTTAAAATTGGATTTTTTTCAGTCACATAAATTGACTTTGCATTGTTTACAATTGCTCTATTAATTTCAACTCCACCTGATGAATTAAGTATTAAAATTTTCTGGGGTTGCTTTAATACAAAAGGCAAAGCCAAAGTAGATTTTTTTAGAAAGTTGAAATTTGATTGAATTGGATTAGTAATCTTAAAACCAGCTGATTCAGCGTTAATAAATATCGCCTCACCTTGTGGAATTTCACCAACAAAATTTAAACTCAATCCTGGTGAATATCGCAGAAGTGTTGAACTGATTATTTCAACTCTTCCATACGGTGATGGTTGGTTAAAAACTACTTCTGCATCAGGGAAATTTTTTACTCGTGATAAAGTTTTGAATTGGGAAGGTTCATTTTCAATTGAGATAAATAAAAAGCTGAAATTTAAAATGACCAAAATCAAGTTTACAACTAACAGCGTGACTTTTCTTGCTTGATGATTGAATAATTGAAGCACGAAAGATAAAAAAACAATTATAAATCCATTCAAAAGATAAATCTTTTGTGGTTCAATGAACCACAGTAAATAAACAAACAAAATTCCACCAATCCCTGAACCGACCAAATTGAGAAAGTATAATGTCCCAATTTGTTCGGCAAAAGAAGTTAAGATTAATCCAATTAAAGTTGCTAACAGACAAAATGGAATTGTATAATTAAAGACGACAAAGAAAAATTTAATTGTTTCTTTTACATCAAAGAAAACAAGATAAGAATCAAAAGCACCAATCAGATATTTTTCAATTAAAATTGAAAGTGGAATAAAAAATCCACAAGCGATTAAGATTTTTTGAATTACTCTGTTTAATTCTTCTGCGATTTCCTTTCTTAATTTTGGAATGATCAATCCACTTACACCAAATCCAAATAAAGCAAATGAAATAACCACCGAGGCAAAATTGTACCATTGTTGATACGCAAAGTATTGTATTAAGGAAATTTGATTTGAAATGACAGTGACAGAAAGAAGAAATAAAATTATTTGGTGTGAAATATTTTTAATTTTCATTTACCTCTGATAAAGGGAACAAATCGAACTGGAATTAAATTTTTTGAATAAATCTTTCCTTCTTTCTTTTCGATTAATACGAGATTCTGAGTATAAAAAGGCGAACCAACTGGGATTACCATTTTCCCACCATCTTTCAATTGTTCAATCAAAGGAGGTGGAACAAATTCAGCAGCAGCTGTTACCACTATAGCGTCAAAAAGTGCATGTTCTCTCCATCCGTAATAACCATCAGCATTTTTTACTTTAATATTTTTATAACCGAGTTTTTCCAATCTTTCTTTGGCTTCTTTGTATAGTTCAGTTATTATTTCAATCGTAAAAACTGAGTCAACGATTTCAGCTAGAATAGCAGCTTGATAACCAGATCCTGTGCCTATCTCCAAGACTTTTTTACATTTTTCTGGATCAATTACTTCAGTCATATAAGCAACAATAAACGGCTGTGAGATTGTTTGACCATAGCCGATTGGAACTGGACCATCATCATAAGCTTCATCGATATGTGATTTTGGAACAAAGAGATGTCGCGGAACTTTTGACATTGCTTTCAAAACAAATTCATTCTTAACTCCTCTTGCTTTAATTTGGAGATTTACCATTCTTTCTCTTGCAGATTTGTATGGATCATCAAAACCGAGAAATAGAAAAATGATAATTAAAATTAATTTGCTCTTCATTGTCTTATTGTGAAATAATTACTCGTTGCCACTTCATCTGGATTATCAAAATTATATAATTTTATTTTGTAAAGATTAGAAGAAACAAGGTCTGGATTAACAGTATAGAAAAATGATCCATCATTTTCTGTTTTTGATGAAATAATTTGCTTCAATGTGTTCTTTCTATACAATTCAATCACAACATATTTGGCTTTTGAAAGTGATGACCACTTGATTTCATAAGTTTCATTGATTAACCATAAATCTCCACTCTTGGGAAGAATAATTTGAAATTCTTCTCTCGCAACTTCAGGAATTCCAACTGGATTTGTTTCAAAAGAATTATTATTCTCTCGGCAACCAGAAGAGAGTATGATTAAAAGAATGCTAAAATATTTTGTGATCACCCCATAAGAATTTCTCTGAATTTTACATCAATAAGTTAAAAAAATTTTTATTGATAGAACAATTCTATCTTCTTTAGTTGTGAAATCCTGATCATATAAATATATTCACAAAAATTTTTGAAATTTATGAACATCGAAAAATTAATAAGCGAAGCAATTGAAGCAAAAAACTTTTCTCACTCACCTTACTCAAAATTTAGAGTAGGAGCTGCCCTTTTAACAGACGAAGATGAAATCATAACTGGATGTAATATTGAAAATGCATCTTATGGATTAACGATTTGTGCGGAGCGAACTGCAATTTTCAAAGCCTATAGTGAAGGCAAAAGAAAATTCAAAGCAATTGCAATTTCATCTGATGATAAAAACTTCTGTCCACCCTGTGGTGCCTGCCGTCAAATTATCTGGGAATTGTGTGGCGATATTGATGTAATTTTAATTGACGGAAATCAAAACACAAAAACATTCAAGGCTTCTGAATTTCTACCCTATCCATTTGGTGATGAAAATTTGAAAGGAGTTGAAAAATGAATGAACTTATGCCTCATCAAATTCCGGACAAAACCGGCTGGATTGAGGTGATCGCTGGATGTATGTTCAGCGGTAAAACTGAAGAATTGATAAGAAGACTCAGAAGAGCTATGATTGCTCGTCAAAAAGTAATTGTTTTCAAACCAAAAATTGATAATCGATACTCAGAGCGTGAGATTGTATCTCACAGTGAACAATCTTTACCATCTGAAGTTGTGGAAGACGCATCTGAAATTTTAGAGCTTGCGAAAAATGCTCAAGTTGTTGGAATTGATGAAGCACAATTCTTTAAAATGAATATCATTGATGTTGTGAATAAATTAGCTAATGAAGGTAAAAGAGTCATTGTTGCTGGACTTGATCAAGACTATCGCGGGCAACCATTTGAACCAATGCCTCAACTACTCGCAATTGCAGAATACATAACAAAGACACATGCAATTTGTGTTGTCTGTGGTAATCCAGCAACACGAACCCAAAGAAAAACTTTATCTAAGGATAGAGTAGTAGTTGGTGCTTCAGATATTTACGAAGCACGATGCAGAAAATGTCACACAATTTATGGAGAGTAAGCCGATGAACATCCTCACAATCCTTAATGGAATTTTTGGAATGCTCGTAATCGTTTTTCTCGCATTCCTGATGTCAAACAATAAAAAAAGAATTAACTGGCGACTTGTTCTTTCTGGACTTGCAATTCAGTTTGTATTTGCTGTTTTTATTCTTCGAGGTGATGATTTAGGTAAACTATTTGGTCCGTTACTCTGGCCCAAATTATTTTTTAACTGGCTTGCAAATTTCTTTGTGATAATTCTTCAATTCACAACTGAAGGTGCAAAATTTGTTTTTGGAAAACTTGCTTTAGGACCCGGCAATCCTGAAAGTATGGGAGTCTTTTTTGCATTTCAGGTTTTACCAACGATAATCTTTTTTTCGAGTCTAATGTCTTTGCTTTATTATCTTGGAGTGATGCAAAGAGTTGTTCAAGCTTTTGCCTGGGTAATGGCTAAACTTATGGGAACAAGTGGAGCTGAATCTTTATCAAATAGTGCAAATATTTTCGTCGGTCAAACTGAAGCTCCTTTGATGATTCGTCCTTTCATTAAAGATTTAACTAATTCCGAACTTTTGACAATTATGGTTGGCGGAATGGCTACAATTGCTGGTGGAGTAATGGCTGCTTACATTCAAATGTTAGGATCGGCTTACGCAGCTGCACATAATTTACCAACTGATCAAGCTCTCTTGAAATTTGCAACTCACCTATTAGGTGCAAGTGTAATGGCAGCTCCAGCATCACTTGCAATTTCAAAAATAATTTATCCTGAAACTGGTGATCCTGTAACAAAAGGAACTGTAAAAGTTAAGATCGAAAAGAATGCTTCAAACGCAATTGAGGCTGCTGCTGGTGGTGCCTCTGATGGACTTAAGTTGGCTTTGAATGTTGGTGCAATGTTAATCGCCTTCATCGCTTTGATTGCTTTGATAAATTATGTTCTTGAGTGGATTGGTGGATTCACAGGTTTAAATGCAATTACAATGGAACATTTCAAACAACCTCTTAACCTTCAATTGATATTTGGAATAGTTTTACAATTTCTAGCTGTTGCAATTGGTATTCCCTGGCAAGATGCAATTAATTTTGGAAGTCTAATCGGCACAAAAATAGTTCTCAATGAATTTGTCGCATATCTCGATATGTCATCTCTAATTCAACAAGGGAAATTTGTTACCGAGAAATCCATTACAATGGCGACCTTTGCGTTGTGTGGTTTTGCTAATTTCTCATCAATTGCAATTCAGATTGGTGGGATTTCTCCTCTTGCACCTGAAAGGAGAAAAGATCTCGCAGCACTTGGTTTGCGAGCTGTAGCAGGTGGAACTCTTGCAAATCTTCTAACAGCAACAATTGCAGGGTTTATTCTGTGATGAAAGTCGACTATCAAAAAATTTTCGAACCGATAAAAAGAAAATTTGGCGATGTAAAAATTAAAACTGCAATTATCCTCGGTTCAGGATTGGGTGACTTTGCTGAAGAATTAAATCAAATCACATCAATTAATACTTCTGATATAAGTGATTATCCCGTTTCAACTATTCCTGGACATTCTGGTAAAATATTTCTGTGCGAATACAGTAACTCATATCATATTGTTTTCAAAGGCAGAATTCATCTTTATGAAGGTTATTCAATAGGTCAGGTTATTCTGCCTGCAGTAATTTCAAAAATGTTCAATGCGAAATATTTGGTCGTTACAAATGCAGCAGGTGGAATTTCAGAAAAATTAAAACCAGCCGATTTAATGTTGATTGATGATTTGTTTTTTCTTCATTACAAATCAAAATTTAGAGAATTAGCATCTTACCCGAAAAACAAATTCGCCTTAAGTAAAGAATTAAATGATTTTGTTTTTGAATTAAGTAAAAAAGTTAATATCGAGCTTAAGAGAGGAGTTTATGCATATTCTTCAGGCCCAAGTTATGAAACACCCGCTGAAATTCGTTTTTTAAGGAAAGCTGGTTGTGATGCCGTTGGAATGTCAACGATTCCTGAAATTCTTTTTGCTTCAAATAATAACTTGCCAGTTGTTGCAATCTCTTGTATTACAAACTATGCTGCGGGAATAACTGAAAATAAATTAAGTCATGAAGAAGTGACTGAAACAGCAAATATCGTTAAAGAAAAATTCTCTAAGTTGATTAAAACAATCATTAAAGAAATTCCGCGAAATTGGAACAAATCCTCAATCAATCAAATCTGAAAATATTTTAAGTTGAGAAGCGAGACTAATTATTGCTGTCTCGCTTCTTAATCTAAACTCACCAAGCCAAATTGGAAATGAATTTAGTTTTTTCAATGTGTTTAATTCTTCATCTGTAAATGCACCTTCTGGTCCAACTGTTATAATAATTCTTTTGACATCGTGCTTAGTTAATTGATTTTGCAACTCTAAAATTTTAAGTCCTTTATTGTCACCATATAAAACTAAATCATCAGAGTTCAACTCAGAAATAAATTGATTAAACTCAATTGTATCTTTTAATTCAGGTAAAAATGGATTAAGAGATTGTTTCAGTGCGGTAATCAAGATTTTTTTTGATCTCTCGAAACGAAAATTTTTTTTGACTGTTCTTGCAGAAATGAAAGGTTGAATTTCATCAATCCCGAGTTCAGTTAATTTTTCAAGTGCAAATTCAAATCTTTCTTCTTGTCTCAGAATTGGTAACAGAGCAATTAATCGAGTTATTCTCCTCTCAAATCTTTGAATTTCTAAAATTTCACTTTCACAAGTATCTCGACTGATTTTTATCAATTTAGCTTTTGCGATTAAACCATTTCCATTTGAAATAAAAATTTCATCTCCTACTTTAAATCGCAAAACTTTATTTAAATGATGGAATTCATCCCCAGTTAATCTGACAATGGTCTGATTTTCATTCAATTCAGGCAAATAAAATAATTCCATACTAAAACGGAAAATTGAGATCTAAAATTATTTCTGATTTAAGTTTCTCATTCCACGCGAATTCGAGATTAATTGAACGATAAGGTAAAACAAGAAACGAAAATCCAAAACCAAAACCATTTATAAACTTTTTCTTTGAAAGTTTATCATTTTTATTGAACATCAAAGCATTATCATAAAAGGTGTGAATATCAAGGCTCAAAGTATATCTGAGTAACTCTTCAGGAATTAAAGGAACTTGAAGTTGTAGAAAATATTTTTCAATTAATGGAAATCTTATTTCAACAGTATTAAAAACCATTGAGTTAGTTTCATAAATTTTTTTGAAATATCCTCGCAATCTTTCGCCATAACCAAGAAAACTATTTGAGTAATAAGGCAGAATTGGTCCAGAAAGAATTCGTGAATAATTTCTGAAATAAAAAATCGGATAAACTACTTGATAGATTTTTTTCACTTCAAAAGCAAAAATGTTGAAATCAACTTCTGAATCACCCAATCCAGCTTTTCGATAAGCAAAATTTAAATTCGTTCCTTTCTTTGGATAAGCTGTAAAATCTCGTGTATCGAGTGAATAGCTCAATTGAACGGAAAAAAATTTATCAATGCCAGTTGATGAAACAGTTCTTAATGGAAAGTAATCAGTCACCTTCAAATACTCATAAGAAATTGATCCAGTGACAGTATTGAATTGATTAATTCGTTTCCCAATCAAGAAATCAAGCAAAAAATAATTTTCATTATAATTCTGATTATTTGAAACTTTAATTGCTTCAAGACTTCGATTTGTTCTTTTTTGAATTAAAGTTTGGATTTGTAAAAGCAGGTTATGTTTTTGATTAATGATAGGATTGTAATATCTCAAATAAAATTTTGGATCATAACCAAGACTAAATCCAGTAATTAAATTTTCATTTCTGCCAGTTAAATTCTGAATGTTAAGATGAAGTCCATAAGTTAATTTTTTCCAGTCTCTATCAGCAATGTCAATAAATGGAATTGGCCAGATATACCAGGATTCTTGAACAAGTATGAACAAAATGTTTTTATCTTCTTCTTTATTCAAAATAAACTTCACATCACTAAAAAGTCCAAGACTAAAGACTCGTGTCTCGTTAAACTTTAAATCATTGTAAGAAACAAAAGAATTTTCAGAAAAGGTTAATTCTCGAAGGATAATCTCTGGTTTAGTCTTGTTGTTACCAATAATTCGAATTTCATTAATAAAGATTTTTTCGTCGTGCGTGGAATTATCTGAATTTGATTTTACACTTAAAGAATCTTCTTTAACTAACGCGATATCGTTTGATTGTGCAAGCGAAATATTTATAACTACCAGAAAGAAAATAAATACTAATCTCAACCAAAACATCTCCTGTGTTCAACTGCGATACATTTATTCATAACAACAGTTAAACCAGCTGACTGTGCAAGTTTTTCTGCGTCATAATTTACAACGCCGAGTTGCATCCAGATAACTTTTGCATTAATCTCTATTGCTTCTTGCACAATCTCAGTTACAAATTCTGATCGACGAAAAATGTCAACAATATCTATTGGTTCTGGAATATCTTTTAAAGACTTGTAAACTGGAATTCCATCAAATTCTTTTAATGCTGGATTCACACCAAAAACTTTATAACCACTATCACGCAAAAATTTTGCAATCCAACCAGAGTCTCTTCCTGGTTTATCTGAAATTCCTACAACGGCAATGTTCTTTGCATTTTTTAAAATTTCACAGGTGTTTTCCATTTCATTCCTCAATTTTCCATATAAAGTTCAATTGGATCACAGGTGCAAATTAAATTTCTATCTCCATAAGCATTATTAACTCGAGCGACAAATGGCCAGAATTTGTTAATTCGAGTAAAAGGAGTTGGGAATACTGCTTTCTCTCTTGAATACTTATGTGACCATTCTTCACTCACAAGATCTTTAATTGTATGTGGCGCATTTTTCAAAACATTATCTTCTTTATCAGCAATTCCAAGTTCAATTTCACGAATTTCTTCTCTTATTTGAATCATTGCATCACAAAATCTATCAAGCTCACGTTTGCTTTCACTTTCAGTTGGTTCAACCATTAATGTTCCTGGAACTGGGAAAGAAACAGTTGGTGCATGAAATCCATAATCCATTAAACGCTTTGCTATATCTTCAACTTCAATATTTGCACTTGACTTAAATTCTCGCATATCAAAAATCAATTCGTGACCAACTCTACCGCGTTTTCCTGTGTAAAGAACTTTGTAATATTTTTCAAGTCTTGCTTTAATGTAGTTCGCATTTAGGATTGCAATTTTCGATGCTTTTGTTAGTCCATCAGCACCCATCATTTTAATATATGCATAAGAAATTGTAAGAATGCTAGCACTACCAAATGGAGCTGAAGCAACAGCGTGTATTCCTTTTTCACCACCAGTTTTTATGAAATGATGTTTTGGCAGAAAAGGTACTAAATGTTCAGCGACAGCTATTGGTCCCATTCCAGGTCCACCACCACCGTGAGGAATTGCAAATGTTTTATGAAGATTTAGATGACAAACATCAGCACCAATTAACTTTGGTTTTGTCAATCCAACCTGAGCATTGAGATTCGCACCATCCATATAAACCTGTCCACCATAATGATGAATAATCTCACACATTTCTTTTATCTCTTCTTCAAAAACACCGTGAGTTGAAGGAT
>Ga0123519_10005644_pt1 | contig 19890 bp, 13 predicted proteins | sample YelNatPaOPRAMG02_FD_87396 | JGI IMG/M metagenome (GOLD analysis project Ga0123519, IMG submission 87396) | Hot spring microbial communities from Yellowstone National Park - Yellowstone National Park OP-RAMG-02 (version 2) | ecosystem: Environmental > Aquatic > Thermal springs > Hot (42-90C) ...
ACAACCGAGGGTTATAGAACCTCCTGTAACCACCCTTCCCTCACCGGCCCAAATTCCTCCAGTTACTGCTCAAAGCAGTCCTGCCCCAGCGCCTACACTGGCTCCTCAACCGGTTCTGCCCCAACCTACCATAGAACTGGAGGAGGTGAAAAAGGCTCTGGAACTTACCAGCAACCAGTTGAAGAATATGGAGCAAACGGTTTCCACAACCAGCAAAGAAAACGAAATACTGAAAGCGCAGATAGACCAGCAATTGAAACTGCTCCAGACTTTCATGGAACAGCAGGCGAAAACTCCTCCTTCGCCGGAGAAATCAGAGGCAGAGAAAGAACTGGTAGCGAAAACGATGGAAGTTCTGGCAAAACTATCAGTTCAAGAACCGAAAGCTCCCCAGGTGGTGTTGCAGCAGGACCCGGAAATAAAAACCCTCGTACAACAACTTGCAGCAAAACAGAAGGATAGCGAAAAACCATCCTGGATAACCTATTCCACCACGATCGCACTCTCGCTTTTAGCGATTGGAATCATCGCCATTGCCCTCTTTTTCTTCATCATGGCCCGAAAGGCGCGCACAAGATCGGCCCAGCGAACTGCACAGGGTGCTGAACCTTCCATCTCCACCCTCGGTGTCTATACATCCCAATTGAACGACCAGAGATCAGTGCCGTTATTGGGTTTTATGGGACCGGAAAGACCCGAAGGAAGCTACTCCCTCGATATGGAGTTTCTGAAAGAGTTGATCCATTCGGATCGGATTATGCAGATGGTCGAAGAAATGCGTAAAGGAAAGCTGAGCTGGGACATTGTGCGCGAGAATGTCCAGGAACTTGAAACTTCCCTAAAGATCGAAATATTGAAAGTAGTAGAGAAGAAACTTGCAGAGGGGGATCTGGTTACCCCTGAAGCGGTGCTACCTATTCTATTCCCCTTTATCAATGATTTCGATACCTATATTCGCGAAAAAGCTAACCTACTGGCTAAAAAAGCATTATTGAGTGATCAAAAACTTCTCCCTGCCGGGAATGGGGAAGATTCCACACCTCTGAGCATCAAAACCCTCATGGCTATTCCCACACAACTGGCAGAGGTGCTCCGGGGACTGGATCAGAGCCTCGTAACAGCAAAACTTTCCAGGAGCATCGGTGTTACTTTAGGGCTTTCCAGTGAAGAGTGCAATCTTCTCTATAAAACAGCCATCTCCCATGATTGCGGATATCTACTCCTCGACAAGGACCGTTTGCAGAGTATCATCTCGAAACCGGAAATCACAGAGGAAGAGTTTGAGTTTATCAAGCAGCACACAGTAAAAGGTGTGGAGTACTTCCAGGGAATCGATCTACCGCCTCAATTCAGAGCAGGTATTCTGTACCATCATGAACGGAACGATGGAAGCGGCTATCCCGAGGGACTCAGAAAAGAACAGATCCCCCTATTTGCAAAAATCATTGGAGTTGCGGAGACTTTTGCGACCTTAATTGCAAAAAGACCGTACAGGAGTAAACGGGATGCCTCCCAAGCCCTGGCAATTATCGAAGATACTGCAAAAACCAAGTTCGATTCCGAAATCATACAAGCTCTGTCTCAGGTGGCGTCATCCATCGTAGGAAGGTAAGAATATGCACCAAAAGTTATTTCTTTCGCTAAGCTTCTTCAAGATGCCTCCCGTGGCAAGACAATTGCTCATTGTCGGTTTGCTAAAGGAAGCTAAAAGAACTGTACAAACACAGATTGTTCTAGTAGATACCGAATTAAACAAAGATTTCAAAATATCACCTACAAAGCTCACCAGGGAACATCCTCTCTATCGATTTGCAAAAACACTGGACGGGTTAGACATTCCATTTCTAGGACGGGATGAATTAACTAATCTCTGTAATGAACTGGGGAAATTAAAAAATCCTAATGTGTTCGACGGTTCCCTTACCATCGTATTACAAAGTACTCTTCCCGTTGCACCCTCCATTTCGGCGTTTGATGCAATATGCCTCGTTACTCCCACGGATCCTTCGGTTATACCATTACTGTACCGATCCATCAGTTCACTTCGTCCCTATAAAAGAACAGGGCCTTTCTATATTTGGGTCTATGGTGAGACAAGAATAGAAAAGGGAGCAGAATTCTTCATGGAACTAAAAAACGAGCTTGAACAACTAACGAAGGAAGAGATAGAACTTATCTACGCTGGATGCATCTCAATCCCCAATGAAGAGATGCTTCTGCTCTCCCGCTTCAAGGTAGATATCCATACGGCCTTCCCGCAGAGTACATTACAGGGAGGAATCCAGTATGCGGCAGAGCGGATCTTTTCATTCCCCGAACTTCCCCTGAATCATCCCACTATCGAGCAACTTCGGGGATTACTCCAGCAGTAACGGATTCTGCATACAGAATTTTTACCAGGGCGGAACCTCGATCGATACGGTGCATCGAACGTCCCGTGAAGAACTTCCGATCAGAAGATCATAGGCACCCGGTTGTACATGCCACCTGTTTCTTTCTTCGTCGTAGTAGCGGAACTCTTCGTAGGGTATTTCGACCAATACAGAGGTACTCTGTCCAGGCTCAAGAAATATTTTGCAGAACCCTTTCAGTTCTTTCCCTGGTTTGAAAATATGTCCCGTTCGGTCAGACAGGTACACCTGCACAGTTTCTGCTCCTCCCCTAGTCCCGGTGTTCGTAACCGTGCACCTTACAGAGAGGGATACACCATTCTTACTTGCCATCCAGTGCACAACAGGAGAAGCGTAGTGGAAACTGCTGTAGCTCAACCCGTGCCCAAAGGGAAATGCAGGTACTACCCCTTTCGTATCATAGTACCGATACCCTACTAGGATCCCTTCCCGGTAGTAAACCGTATCCCTTCCGGGATATTCTCCCAGCGCATGGGCTGGAGAATCGGATAATTTTCGTGGAAATGTCAGGGGTAGCTTCCCCGACGGGTTGACCGCGCCGAATAAAACTTCCGCCAGAGCATGTCCCCCTTCCATACCGAGGTAACTCGCCCATAGAAGGGTAGAACAGGAATCAGCCCACGAAGATACATCCACCGGGGATCCCGCGATCAGCACAACCACTGTGTCTGGCCGTATTTCCAGTAAACGGCGGATCAGGAGATCCTGGCCATAGGGAAGATCCATGTCTTTTCGATCCTCCCCTTCCCTATCGAACTCATGGTTTAACCCTCCGATAAAGAGAACCGTATCAGCAAGGCGGGCTTTTTCCAGCGCTTCCTGTAACAGTCTACCTGGATTTGAATTCCCTGTTTCTGTGTTACCCCCTTCTTTTGATGGATCCTCATACCCGGCTATCCATTCGACTTCGGCAGCCCCCCGCAGCAGCTCCCGTATCCCCTCCAGGGGTGTTACCTCATAGGGTGTCTTGAGCCGGGAACTACCTCCTCCATACGCATGGGTGCGGATCGCATTATTCCCTATTACCAGAACCCGTCGCACTCGATCCTTTGCAAGGGGAAGAACACCCCTTTCGTTCTTTAACAGGACAATCGCTTCCCTTGCAATCTGACGAGCTACTTCCCGATGCAAGGGGGTATTGATTTCTCCTAGGGGGCGATCCGAATCAAATATGCCGATCTGAGTGTAGAGTGAAAGCACATGAATAACTTTTTCATCAAGACAATCAGAGGGAAGAGATCCTTCTTGAACGGCACGAAGCAAGGGCTGTGCAAAGTTATACTGGTCAAAAGGCAACCCATAATCACAACCGGTTCCCATCTCGATATCCATCCCCCCCTCCAGGGCTTCCTTCGTATCGTGGGCACCGTCCCAATCGGAAATTACCACCCCGTTGAATCCCCATTCCTCCCTAAGAATCTTTCGAAGCAGGTAAGCATTATGACAGCAATACGTTCCTCGAAACCGGTTGTAGGCTCCCATAACTGCCATCACGTTTGCTTTCTTTACGGCTGCCTCAAAGGGAGACAGGTAAATTTCACGCAAGGCTCGTTCATCCACTTCCACATTCACTGTTTTGCGATTCTGCTCTTGGTTGTTCAGGGCAAAATGTTTTACACAGGCGGCAACCCCCATCTCCTGTACGCCCATGATATAGGGTACAGCAAAGGATGAGGCAAGGAAGGGATCCTCGCTGAGATACTCGAAGTTCCTCCCGCAGAGAGGAGTTCGAATGATATTTACCCCCGGTCCAAGAATAATATCCTTTCCCCGTGCCCTGGCTTCTCTCCCTAAAGATCGTCCCATCCGATAGGCCAATTTCGGATTCCAGGTTGAGGATAGGGCTAAAAGGGTGCAAAAATAGGTGGAAGCATCGTCTGTTCTTCCCGCTGGAACAAACCGATCCTTCTGTAACTCTTCCCGAACACCGTGGGGGCCATCGCTCATCCGCAGGGGGGGGATTCCCAGTCGTGGGCACCCGCCTGTTTCAAACAGGGTAACACCCCTGCAAAGGGCACTCTTCTCTTCTAACGTTAAATCATGTAATAGTTTCTGCGGATCCTGTAACAAACCCTGTATTTCCTTTCCTGTTATGCTCATTTCTTCTCCCTTCATTCGAAAGAATCTACAATGCTAAACACGGAAATGTCCTGCGCAGAAGGCTCTTCGCTCGTCTGCTGAAGAATCTGTACGATTTTTTCTTCCCCCGGATACAAATCAAAGAAGTTGTCATCAAATAGAATATCTCTCCCCTGGTAATGCAACGCAGCGAATTTCGTATACCCATCGCTTCGTACCAGGACACTGTTCCCATCAGGAGCAACGTCAATACGGATACGTGAGGGCATCCATTCAAAGTGCTTGGGCTTCACAAATAAGAGGGAATCTTCCTGCAGTACCTTCCCCGCCTCATCCAGAAGGGTATACCGAAGGTATACTCTTCGTCCCATCTCGATTGAAATAACGTTAGATAGGTCCACTACTGCCACTTTCTGATTCATAGCGGGGGGAATTTCAATCAGAAAAGACTCTTCACGTAGACATTCTCCGTTATGGAGGCAGAGTCTGTAGCGGCAGCTACCCTTGAATACATCCATCGTATCGTTAGTCACATGGAAAGATACTTTTTTCCCTTCATCTTCCAGAGAGAGTAGCACAGGAGCGAAAAATCTTTTTGCATAGTAATGGAGAGCCTTCCATCGTCCAAAATAATCGATGCTGGACCAGGAAGCTCCAGGCCAGCAGTCGTTCAATTGCCAGTATAGGGTTCCCCCACACACATCCCTGTGTCTACGCCAGTGCTCCACTCCACATCGAATACCTTCAGCCTGTACAAGTTGCGACAGGTATACGAGGGATGCAAAGTTTTTTGGGAACCGAAAAGTTTCTGCAATGTAATGGAAGATCTTCCCATTGGCGCCCGCATTCTTCTGATGATTTTCCATCACAGGGGAAAAGATGTTCCGGTCTTGAGGGATCGTAAAAGATTCAATTGTAGGCAGGGGTGGGAACGACTGGATCCCGAACTCCGACATAAATCGGGGAACCTTTGATCTGTACGCGGTAAAAGGTTTTAATCCGTGCCATACTTCCCAATAGTGCATGTCTCCAAATCGTTCATCGTTGGGGTTTTCCGAATCGTAGCCTGAAGAAGGGGAAGATCCCCAGTAGGGAGTAACCGGGTCTAGAGATCGGACAATATCGGGAAGCACACATTCGAATAGTCGATAATAATCTGCCCTAATCTTCGGATTCAGGCAGGAATCAAACCTTCCTTCGTGCAGCATCCATTCGATTTCATTGTTCCCGCACCAGAGGGCTAAACAGGCCCTGTGCCTCATTCGCGTTACCTGTTCCACGACCTCCCGTCTGATGCTTTCCAGGAATTCTGGATTAAGGTCGTAAACCATGCAGGCAAACATCAAGTCCTGCCACACGAGAATACCATACTCATCGCAGGCATCCAGGAGAGCTTCCTCCGGGTAGATCCCCCCTCCCCATACACGGATCATATTGAAGTGAGCCCTCGCACAGTCTCTAATTAATGCACGTATCCGTTCCGGTGTCTGCCTTGGTAGAAGGTTGTCCATGGGAATGAAATCTGCCCCCTTCGCAAAAATCGGAATCCCATTTACACGAAACTTGAAAGATCGCCCTCCGTTAAACGGGGAGCGATCCAGTACAATCGTACGAAGGCCTATGCGATACGTTCGTTCATCCAGAACCTCCTTCCTATTCCGCAGGCGAACCCCTACTCTGTATAGCGGTTGTTTCCCGTATCCGTTGGGGAACCAGAGCTCAGGGTTCTGTATATTCAGTTTCATCCTGGAATAGTTGCCCTGTAAGGGTTGGCGAGTAACCTTTGTGTCTCCAGATGGTTCTTCCAGTTCGATTTCGATAGTGACTTCGCCCGTTGAAGGGGATGAGAGATGCACAGAAATATCCAATTCTACACGATTTTTTGTATGATTCTGCTGGATCCAGACATCCGTAAGGAGTGCATGACTGTAACCGCGCAGGTACACCCTCTTCCAGATCCCCAGGTCTGGAAGCTGAGGGCCCCAATCCCAGCCGAACATGTAATGAGCTTTCCGTAAATAAGCAGAACCCACCATAGATCCATGGGGTGAACGAAGGGGAAGTCTTCGATGCTGTTCCTCTGTATACCGGGACGGTGATCGAAGAATAACCGATAGGTGATTCTGTCCCTCCGTTACGATGTTTTTTACATCGAAACAATATGCATGGTGCATATTGATCGTCTTACCGATAGGGATACGGTTGAGAAAAATTTCTCCTAGGGTATCTATCCCTTCGAATATCAATTCCACCTTTTCTTGTTTCAGCAAATTTTCAGAAGGTGTAAATGTAAGGGTGTACTCGTAATCGAAGTAGGATGCACTTCTTACCAATCCTTCGTTTTCCCGATAGTATGGATCGGGAATCCTGCCCTCTTTCAGAAGGGTGGAGAAAACAGAACCGGGAACTTCGGCCGGCAGCCACTCAGTCTCATCGGTTCTACGCAGTTTCCACCCTGTAGTGAGTGTTTGGTGAATCATTTTCTATCCTTTCACAGCTCCCGCGGTCATTCCTTTAATCACCTGTTCCTGTAGAAACACATACATCACGAGCACAGGAAGGGAGGCAATGATCAACGCAGCCATCAACCCTGCGTAATTGTTCGTCTCAGTTCCAAGGAAGTTGTATAAACCGAGAGGGAGAGTTTTTTTTGTTTCTTCCGAGATAAAAATCAAGGCAAAGGCAAATTCCTTCCAGTTATTCAAGAAACTTAGGATGGTTACAGAGGCGATTGCAGGACGAGACATAGGTAGAACAATCTGGAGAAATATACGTAAGGGGGAACATCCATCAAGAATTCCTGCTTCCAGCACCTCATCTGGAAACACACGCATAAAACTTTCCAGAATAAAAATCGCCATAGGAAGCCCAAAAGCAGTGTAGGAGAGAACCAGAGACCATAGGGAATCTAACAGTCCGAGAAATCGCATCTGTATAAAGAGAGGCACCAGTATGGATTGCAGCGGAATGAGCATTCCTATGATGAAAAGGGAATATAGGATGTTCCGAAAGCGGAACCTGAACTTTGCCAGTACGAAACTTATAAGAGAACTAATAAAGATCGTGAGCACAATGGAAACCACCGTCACCACGATACTGTTCATGAAGTAGGTTCTCATGTTCGCCGTTTTCCAGGCTTCTACGTAGTTCTGCCAGTGGATTTGCCTTGGCAGGGCAAAGGAACTGTACATGATTTCCTGGTTCGTTTTTACCGAAGTCATTACCATCCAGAGCAGAGGGAATACATATACGACGGTAACAGGGAACAGGAGGATGTGTCTTAATCCTCTTCGTAGAGATGTTTTCATACAGTATCCTGCTTCCGTTTCATCAAAATCTGTCCGGCAAGGATCATTCCAAAGCTCAACAGGAAGATTACCATAGCAACTGCACTACCGTACCCATACTTGTATACGGCAAATGTTTTGTTGTACATGTAGGTTGCCATGAGCTCCGTAGCATGGGCTGGCCCTCCTTCTGTCATTACGTACACCAGATCGAAGGAACGCATACTCCCTGCAATACAAAGCACCACCGATGCCATTACGGTGGGCCAAAGCAAAGGCAATGTAACATGTAGCAACTTTGCCCTCTCGGATACTCCATCCAGACTGCATGCTTCATAGATCTCCTTCGGGATGTTCTGTATTGCAGCGAGGAATATCACCATGTATAGACCACTGAACTGCCAAATGATTACCCCACACACCACAGCCATGGCTGTTCTCATATCACCGAGCCAGTTCATCGCAAGTACTCCCAGGCCGATCTGCTTCAGGAACTGATTCACCACCCCCACCTGTGGGTTTAACAGGGATGACCACAGCAGAGCAACCACCACGGTTGATAGAACCATGGGTATAAAAAAGATCGAGCGGTAAGTACCACTTCCCGGAAACTTTCTGCTGAGCATTACAGCTAATACAAGGCCAATGGGGATTTGTCCAAAGATGGAAACCCCCACAATCAGGAGATTGTTTCGGAAAGAATTCCAGAACACAGGGTCATGGAGGATTTCCTGAAAATTCTTCAAGCCAACATACGTAGGCTCACTCAGCCCATTCCATTCATAGAACCCGTAGACAAAGGACCGAAAAATCGGGTAGATCACAAACAAAACATACAGTACCAGTGCAGGCAATGATCCAAGAAGAATGAATGTTCTGTTTCTCCGGAATAATTCCATGACAATCCCTTTACTACATAGGTACAGCACACCGGCAAAGTTAAAAAAGGGGCGCTCATTCACGCCCCTTTTTAAATGATCACTTCTATACCTACTTCACGGCTGCCTGTAGTTCAGCCGCCACTTGTTCAGGTGTCTTAGCACCTACCATGAGGGCTTGTAATCCGTTGTTGATAATTTCCGTCTGTTCAGAATTCAATGCGGAATCATATACTGTCACCAGGGGATGCTTCGCAATTAGATCCACAATTTTTAGATACACAGGATCCACAGTTTTCGGATCAATAGTAATGTTCTTGCTTGACACGGGAATACCGTACTTGGCAAAGAGCAATTGAGCTTCGTTGTTGGATACATGGAGAATCAGTTTCTTAATAGCCTCTTTCTGTTCCGGAGAGGCTTTCTTATTTATCACAATCCCTGTACCACTAACCCCGGACATTACGTTAGGATTCCCTTTGCCGCCAGGAATCGGCGGAAACAGCCCCATTTCGAGATTCTGTTTCAGGCTCTCCGGAGCCCGTTTTATAATATCGGGAAGCATCCAGGAACCTTCCACAGCCATTGCAGCCTCTCCCCTATAGAAATAATCACGCATCTGCACATTATCAATAGTGATTACGTCAGAGTTGAAAGCGCCCATCTTTGTGAGATCTACGATGATCTCAAGGGCCCGGATAAACTCGGGATCAGTGAACTTTGCTCCTTTCTTTGCCAAAGCATTCTCCAGCCACTCGGTTCCTGTAGAACGGTTCGCCACAATACTAAATAGGGTTGACTGCATAGGCCACTTCGGTTTGTTTCCCATAGCAATCGGAATGATATTGTTCTGTCTGAATACGGAAACCACATGTTTCAGTTCTTCGTAGGTTCTGGGAAACGCAAGCCCATATTTTGCAAATAGGGCTTTATTGTAATAAATGATGGAACACACGGAGATTCCCAATCCCGCAGAGTATACCTTTCCATCCACGGTAAACTCATCAAATGCACGATTGACAAAACTATTCTTCCATTCTGGATTGGCGGCGAGAAGATCGTTGATCTCGGAAAGAAGCCCTGCGGTGGCGAATTCCCGTGTCATAGCATTGGGCCAGCACTGGAAAGCATCGGGTAACTGCCCTGCCGCTGCGGCGGTTTTCAGTTTTGTCTGGTACTGATCCCGGGCGATTTTCTGTTCCTCGATCTCAAAATTGGGATTCTGGGCTCTAAAGGATGCCATCCGCTCTTCCATGAAAGGCGCCCGTTGATCCGTACCTACATAGGCATGCCAGAGGGTAAACTTAACTTTTCCCCCCTCTTTTTTACTCGCTGGCTCCGATTTACCTCCCCCAAATACAAGGGTCAGGCAAAGAGCAAGAGCCAGGACAAGAAATACCCATCGTTTTCCCATATCGATCTCCTTTCGAATAAGTTTGCGCTATTTTATATTTGCTTATACTACAAGTAAATCCATATTTCTTAGATTAGTATCGATAAATCTTTGATTCAACACGGGTTTCAGTATTTTTTGCGTATATCCGTGGGACGGTACCCTTTCCACTGATGGAAAAGTCTGGAAAAATACTTATAGTCTGGAAATCCTACCCGTTCTGCAACCTCATAGATCTTCAGCGATTCCTTTACGATCAATTCTTCTGCTCTATCGATTCTGTAGCGATTCAAGTATTCGATAAAGTTCACACCCATACTGAGTTTGAACAAGTGACTGAAGTAATCTGGATTCAGGCCGAACCGTTTTGCTATTCCCTGGACGGAAATAGGTTCTGCGTACCTTTCCTGTACGTAGGCAAGTACCTTCTGTATGATCACTGGAACGGTTGGTCTGTTGGTTTGCCCTACATAACCCTGTAGCTTCTCAGCAAATACCTGTACAAATACTTCCAGGTCGGTATGGGAATGAAGGAGTTCGCTGGCAGTACGAACATCGGAAAGTAATTCTTCCATGAAAGCGCTGGAAATAACTGCATGGATGTGGAGTTCCTGGATCAGAATCGTAAGAATATCTCTCCCTGCCTTCCATGCTTCGGACTCGGGAAAAGGAAAGAGTTTCTCGATCGTTTTCACCAGATCACCTATCCCCTCTTCTTTCAAAAGGCGAAGGAAAATGGGAAAATCTTCCCTTACCTTTCTACGGATATCCCCGAAAAAAACTTCTCGTTTCACATCTTCCTGAAACAACTCCACAACCCGACGCAATACAGCAACGAGTTCTTCCGCCTGTATCGGTTTTATCAGGTAATCCACTGCACCGAGTTTTAAAGCCTTTCTGGCGTATTCGAACTCATCATACGCACTTAGGATGATCGTTTTAATTTGGGGCGCCTCCTGCTGGATCGCTTCCATCAACCCCAATCCATCTAAAAAAGGCATTCGAATATCAGTCAGCACAATGTGAGGCTTTAAATTGCGTATCAAGGAAAGGGCGTCTCGACCGTTCGCGGCAGTTCCCACAACTTTCAGGTGAAGTTCTTCCCAGGGCAGGGTAGCTACGATCCCTTCTCTTACCATCTTTTCGTCATCCACAATGAGAACATGAAGATCACGATTCATGGGGAACCTCTCGTAATAGGGGAACTTCTATACGAACTGATGTACCTTGCCCTGGACTGCTTATGATCTGCACTCCAAAGGATGTCCCATGGTGAAGCCGGATCCTCTCGTGTACATTCCGGATCCCATACGACTCTTTCTGAGGTGTCTCTTCCTTGAAAATTCGATCCACCAGGCCGGGATCCATACCGATTCCATTATCCTTTACTAAAAATACCACCCTCTGATTCTCCTGGAACGCCTGTACCTTGATCCTGCCAGGACGATCCAGCTCGGCAATCCCATGGGCAAAGGCATTCTCCACTATCGGTTGCAGTATGAAATGGAGCACCCAGAAAGGCTCAATCGTGGGTTCTACCCAAATATGCACTTCGGGAGGATTGTCGTACCGCATCCGTTGAATGATTACATAATTCCGAATGTGCTCAATTTCGTTCTTCACAGTAGTAAACTCGTCCCCACGGTTCAATCCCAGCCGAAAGAATTTTGCCAGGGCGCCCACAGCCACACTGGTCTTTTCTGCCTTCTCCAACCGGGATGTCCAATAGATCATATCGAGACTATTGTAGAGAAAGTGAGGGTGGATTTGGGCATAGAGAGATTTTAGCTCAGCCTCCTTCCTTGCGAGTTTACTCACATACACTTCCTGTATCATCCGCTTGAGTTCGGAAGACATACGGTTAAAACCATCCGCTAACGCTCCAATTTCGTCCCTTCGGTCCATTTCTACCTGTATATCGAAATTCCCTCGTTCGATTTGTAACAGTGCTTCCGTCAGAGTATGGAATGGTCTTGTGATCCGGAACGAGAGAAACGAGTAGATAAGGAGGGAAAACCCTAACGCCACGAGGAACACGACCAGCAGGATGCGCTCTAGGGATTTCAGTTCATACATCAGTTCGTGGAAAGGAACAGTCCCAACGAATACGAGATCGCCGGAGAAAGAGGTATGGTACGTAACTAGTATTTCCAGATCCCTTACTTGGTACCGATAGTATCCATCCCCTCCCTGAAATACCCTATGGTACTGTTCCATTCCCAGGATATTCTTTCCGATCGATTCTGTTTCCGTACTGGATACGATATACCCTTCCTTATCAGCAATAAACACATACCCTGAAAAACCAAGCCGTAGATCCCGATACACTCTATTTATCCTTCGTTCATCGATATCGATCCGGAGGATTCCTAACCGGTTGGTGAGGTCATTGATATCAAGAAGTTGCCTGTAGAAAGAAAGAACGAACTTCTCCCCATACTGGATATAGTGCCGTTTATATGTAGGGGAAACCACAAATCTTCCATCTTGAGGCAACGAAGCCTCCATCGCTAGTACCCTTTTCAGATTTCCCATTCCCACGGAGGTTCCGGCCGTTTCGAACCGCAATCCATTATAACCATAGATATTGATCGCAAAGATGTAGGACTCCGGATTGTTTGCCAAGTTGGAGAATACTTCGATCTGATCCTGAATTTGTTTTGCTACTTCTCCCAGCCGTTCGGGGTGCAGCTTGCAGAATAACCGTATTTCGGGATTCGAAATGATGAACAGGGAAAGATCTTCGATACTGGAAAGGACAAGGGAGATATTTTTATCGATCTGTTTTAGGGTTTCCACCGTGGTTTCGCTTACCCGCGACTCTAGTATACTACGAATACCCCGGTACGAAAGAATCCAGAGAATTAACAGGGTAATAAAGACTATGCAAAAGAAATATAAAATCAGTCGCGTCCGTAACCGGATCATTGACGTAAATGACTTAAATAGGTAGAAAGTCGAACAGGTACCCCCTGTCGTGCCCAGGGAACAGATAACTCAAACGGCAGCAATCCCATCTGGTAGCAGGAAAAGAGAGTTTCCGCCAACCCTTCTACCCAGACAAGTACTGGATTGCCTGTTCGGTTTATCAAGGAAGATGGGAACATCCTGATGTCGGGCATCGACTCCTGCACACCCTGTACACAGGTCGTATGAGCAAGACCAGACTCCAAGGGACAGGGAATCGCCCCTCTTCCTCGGATCGCATCCACGACTACCCAGAGCTTCTCCAGACTATTGTGAGAGGGTTTCCCAAACTCGGTAACGGTTCCGTTCCTGTATCGAACCAACAGAGTTGCCCTGCTTTCAGGAACCGTTGGGTCATTATAGAATACCGTCCCTTCCTCGAACTCGAACCGGAACACAGGCCCCACTGTATCCCGGACTGCATGGCTAGCATAGAAGCAGATCTCTACCTCATCCTCGGTAACGACCCGGAGTGCAGCGGTATCGAAGTTTTCAATTGAATTTGCCCGGTACAATTCTGCGGTTACCTTGACAGGCCAGGCACTCAGTTCCTCGCTCTTTCCAAGAAGATGAAGCATCGCATGGAGGAAATGGGCGGCAGCATTGTTTACAATACTATCCCATACCCATCTACCCTCTTTCGTTTTTATCCGTCCTGCCCAGGGTCGAGCAAAATAACCAGTATCTCTAGGCCATAGCACCAGGCTCGAAAGCCGTTTGGGTTTACCCAATTTACTCTGCAACACCGCACTTTTCAACTGCCGGAAGGCAGGATCGTAGGCCCATTGAAACCCGACAGCAAAAAGCCGCCCCGTTATGTCCCTGACCCGAATTAGCTCTAAAGCTTCCTGGACTGTAGCACTTACCGGTTTTTCACAGAGGACATGACTTCCCTGTTCCATGGCCAGGGCTCCCTGTTCAGAATGGAAGTGGATCGGTGAACAAATTACCATCAAGTCTGCCGATATGCGAGAGTAGAAATCTGAGATAGAGGGGAACACGGGAACTCCCCTTTCCTCTAACATTGCGCAATAGGGGCTTGCTTCAGGTAAGGGATCTACTGCACCCACGAAGACAACTCCCCGCCTTTCTCCCTCTTCCAGAAGAAGTTTTACATACTGGCTCCCAAACCCGCCGATACCTATAAGCCCAATATTCAGAATATCTCTCATTCCATTTATTCTTACCCTTTCAGTCCTGTAGAGGCAATCCCCTGAGTAAGGTACCGCTGGAAACTTACGAAAAGCACCAGGACCGGTAAAAGGGAAAGGAAGGACATGGCAAAAATCGCACCCCAGTCTGTCATGCCACCTGGATCGGCAAAGGATCGTAATGCTACGGACAGGGTGTAGAGCTTGGGATTGTTCAGATAGATCAACTGGGTCAGAAAGTCCCCCCAGGACCAGTAGAAACTAAATATGGCTGCTGTAAACATGGGCGGTTTTAGCAAGGGGAGGAGGATATGGGCAAAGGTGTACAACCTGCTACACCCGTCCATTTCTGCCGCCTCATCCAGTTCTCTGGGGATTCCTCGAATGAATTGCATCAGCATGAAGATGTAGAAAGCCTCCCCGAAAAGCTTCGGTACAATCAGGGGAAGGAAGGTATTGATCCATTTCAAATACCCAAAAAAGATGTACTGGGGAATGATCTTTATCTGAACGGGAAGCATTAATGTTGCCATCATACAGGAGAACCAGATCTTCTTGCCGGGAAACTCGATTCGGGCAAACCCATAGGCAACGATCGTTGAAGAAATAATTACAAAGAGGGTCTCCAGCACGGAGACTATGATAGAGTTTTTGAAGAATACTCCGAAGGTCAAGCCTCCGAATCCCTGCCATCCATTGACGTAATTTACCAGAGTGGGTTCTACAGGTATGAGGGAAAGTACCCGTGTCCAGATTTCACCTGCGGGCTTGAAGGAACTGGCAGCCAGCCACAGAATTGGATAGATCATAATGAAGGCAAATGCACTAACCAGGAAATGGAATAAAAATGTATTAAGTTTTTTCCTTAAAGGCGAAGTTGCGGAAGCCATACTTACCGTCCCTTTCCTGTTTCGTAAAACACCCAGTTTGAGGATGTTTTAAAAATCACCATGGTGAATAGCGCAATAACAACCAGCAGTACCCAGGCCATCCCAGAAGCATACCCCATTTGAAAATTCTCGAATCCCCTTCGATATAGGTACAGAGCGTAGAAGTTAGTGGTATCCAGGGGTTGGCCGCCTGTGATGATCAGGGCTGGAGTAAATACGATGATCCCATGGATCATCTGCATGACGAGATTGAAAAGAATCACGGGAGATAACAACGGCAGGGTGATTTTCACGAATTTTCTCAATCCACTCGCCCCGTCGATCGAGGCAGATTCGTACAACTCGTTCGGTATCTGTTTCAATCCAGAGAGGAATACCAGCATGGGAGAGCCGAACTGCCACGCCGCCAGAAGGATCAATGTCCATATTGCGAAGCGGGGATCCCCTGTCCAGGATATGTTGGAAGGGATTCCAATCACATTCAACAATACATTCAGAATCCCTTCCGTTCCGAAATACTGCCTCCACATAACGGCCACTGCAACACTGCTTCCAACGATCGAGGGGGCATAATAGAGGGCCCGATACACGGAAACCCCCTTTCGATCGGTATTCAGAATCATTGCCACCGCCAGAGCAACCACCAAGCGCAGGGGGACTGCCGCTATCGCATAGTAGAAGGTGGCAAACACCGATTTCCAGTACCGGGGATCTTTCGTGAACATTGTTACGAAGTTGTTCAAACCCGACCACACGGGTGGCGTCAACAGATCATAATCGGTAAACGAGAGATAGAATGAGAATAACAAAGGAATAAAGGTCAAAGAAAAAAAACCGAATAGCCATAGTGAAATGAAAGCATATCCGTCCCTCAAATTCCTGATCTTGCGCGCCTTCGATAACGTCGCTCTCATAGATTAACCCTGTTTTCTATTCTTCCGGGTGCACCTTTTTACCCTGTAACAGAGAAGAGGCCGGAAACGAACATCCGGCCTCCTAATGGAAGTATACACCCTCTGTAGGATTCATTAATTCTTGGAGAGAATGGCGTTCCCCCGTTCTCTCAGGATCTTTGCTGCCGTTACCGGATCGATGATATCAAATAACACCTTATCAACAACTTCCGGCTCATATAGATTCTTGACGAGTTCACCATGACGTGGAGCATCGGGAGGCGGACAGGGGCTACCCGTTTTGGAGATATAGGAAACGAACGCAAATACTTCCTTCTGCACAGGAGGCAGGAGGGGCAGGATAGCCTCTTGCACTTTGGAAGAAATGGGGACTCCCCGTTCGGCCAAGAGAATCTTGTTTGCTTCTATATCGTTGGTGAAGAAATTGATGAACCTGGCCGCTTCTTCCGGAAACTTCGACTGGGAGGATACGGAGAAGTATTGGGAAGCTTTGATATAGTTGGCAGATTTTCCTCCTTTTACCCGGGGAAGGGGATACAGGACAAAGTTCCTCTTCCCGCCGGAAGCTTTATCGACCGCACTGAGCTGATTACTCCACTGGTGCTGCATAGCGGCTTTCCCAAAAATCAGAGGCGTTTGTTCCGGTTGGGTTCCTCCTGCATACTGAGCAATCTCCTCATGCCTCGGGGTCATGGCTTTCGCCTTTACCAGCCGTTTCATCATTTCGAGATACTCTATGAACGGTTTATCATCGGAGTAGCCGAGGGACTTGTTATCCGGCGCATAGATCCACTCTCCCCGTGAAATGTATATTGCCTTCCAGATCTGATCGTTCCACATGTGGACCCCATAACCATAGATACCCAGCTTTTCGTGCAGCGAGAGGGCGATTTTTTCGAAATCCTCCCATGTCCAGTCTTTCGGAGGAAGTGGAATACCCGCTTTCTTGAACATGTCGGCATCCAGGATCATGGCATGGGAGTTGGATCCAAGGTTAATGGCCCAGAGCTTTCCATCGATCCTTCCCGTATCAATCAGGGAAGGTTGAATATCAGTGGTATCGATGATTTTCTTTGCCACATAATCGTCCAGTTGTACATGGAGCCCCCTCTTTACCCATTCCGCGATCCGAGCGTAATCCTGCTGCATCACATCTGGAAGCTGTCCACCGGCAGCCATGGTGGTTACCTTTGTCCAGTAATCTGCCCAGCTAGAAAACTCGTAAGTGATTCCTATATGGGGATTCTGTTTCTTGTACAGCTCGATCACCTTGATGGTTCCCTCATGCCGGGTTTGCGAACCCCACCAGATGATCTTAATGTCCACTTTCTGGGGAGCCTTTGCCGTTTCGCTCTTACCGGCAGCCATCAGTCCAGTTCCCACCAGTACAAAGACCAGCAGGAACACACACATCTTTCGCGTCATACAGAAACCTCCTATCGTCTCAGAGTTAGAAGTATTCTATGCCCGAAGATCCTGAATCGTAAGGATCGAATTATTAAGAAAAGGTATCATTTTTTCAGAATTTGACAGCCTATTCAGGAACCCCCTATATTTATCCCATGTACAGGCTTCTTCTGGTAGACGACGAACCAGATATTCTAAAAAACCTGGCAATGTACTTCCCGTGGGAAAAAGGGGGCTTCATTGTTGTGGGCCAGTTAGAGACAGGAGCGCAAGCTCTGGAATTCCTCCAACAGCAAGCGGTGGATGTGGTACTTTGCGATATTCGGATGCCGGGAATTACTGGTCTCGATTTTGCGAAAACCGTGAAAGAATTGGGATTGCCCGCCCGCATCGTCTTTCTCAGTGCATACCGCAAGTTCGAATACGCCCAGGAAGCCTTCCGCTATGGAATACGGGACTACCTGGTAAAACCCCCCGATTTTCAAGAGCTTTTAGAATGTCTATTAAGAATAAAGAAGGAACTAGATTGGGAAACTCAGCAAAGGGAAGCCCTTTCCCCTTCCCTGAGCTTAACGGGACAAATCCAGGATCCCATCCTTCAAACTGTTACCACGTACCTCAAAGGGAATCTGGAACATGCCTCGTTACAGAATGCAGCAAAGCTTGTCCAATTAAATCCCAACTATCTCAGCACCTACTTCAAGGAAAAATCCGGGGTTTCCTTTTCCGCGTACCTTATGGGACTTCGCATGGGAAAAGCGAAACAACTTTTGAGCGATCCGCAGTATTCTGTGCATCGGGTAAGCAGAATTGTAGGATATTCCCATGTTAAGAACTTCACCCGTGCCTTTCGATCCTACTTTGGAGTTCCTCCCAATGCTGTTCGTAAAGGAAAAATCATTCCTCTACCGAAAGAGGGACCCTGAAATCGATCCTTGTACCCTCCCCACTGGCACTTTGAATCGTTACACCCACCTGTTCTCCAAATGCCAGCTTTAACCGACGCACAGTATTTACCAACCCTATATGATCATCGGAAGAGGATCCTTCCATCATGCGCAATATCTCCGAAAGTCGTTCCGATGTCATGCCGACTCCATCGTCCTGTACCGAGACACACAAGTCCTTTCCTTCCTTCCAGCTTCGCACCTGTATGTGGAGCAAACCCTTCAACCCTGGACCTACTCCATGGTAGAGGCAATTTTCAACCAGGGGTTGTAGCAACAGCTTAATGACTTTACAGTGGAGGGTATCCTTTTCCACATCCCATTGTACCTTAAAGCGGTTCGGGTACCTGTAAGACTGGATTTTAAGATAGTACCGGGTGAACTGTACTTCATCCTTCAGGAGTACTTCGTTCCTGGGGGTCTCTAAAGAGTAGGAAAGAATACGAGAAAGAAGGTCTACCATTCTGGTTACGTCATTCGGCCCGCCGGTGAATCCCATAGCCCGTAGAGAAATTGCCGTCAATGTATTGAACAAGAAATGGGGATTCATCTGTGACTGAAGGGCCTGTAATTCTAGTGCCCTCTGCCTCAGTTTCAGGTAGTCCCTTTCCAGGAAGGTTCGTACGATCTCATGGGTTAATTCATAGAAACTTCCTTTGCCTGAATGCTTCTCCATTAAGGGGAAAGGTTTCCCTTTTGCCGCATGCTCGATCGTATCGCAGATGTACTCTATATTACGAAAACTCCTGCGGGTGAGATATACAATGCTTACGACCCCTAAAAGGAGAGCGAGGCTCGAAAACACGAGGGTTAATCGTAACAACTCATCCACCAGATGAAAATACACATGCTCAGGAATCAGGGAAAAATAGATCATCGGATACCGATTTGAGGTGAGGAATGATACTTTGTACTCTTTTCCTCTTAAGGAAATGGAAAAGGTGGACCCCTTCCTGGTTCTTTCAGAAGGACGGTTGGTGAGATACGGAAGAATATCCATCGCCGCATCCCATCGGGCGGAGGTGGATACGAGAGTTCCCAGGGACGGATGGAAAACGAGAAAATCTTCTTCTCCCGTGTTGGAAATAGCGCGAATAAGAGACTCTAGGTAATCCAGCTTAATGTTTACCACAATAACTCCCTGGCTCTCCAGTGTGTATGGTTCCAGGATGTTACGATAGAGGGTCAGCACTTCATTCGTAAGCGAAGAAAAAGAGAAAAGGGGTACAGATCGACGCTGCAGCCAGAATTTTAGTTCGTCCTTTCTCTGTTCTATGTGACGGATCCATTCTGTGTCGTAGAACTTCGACACTTCCATGATTCCTTCTGTATTTGTAATGATCTTACCCGGAACATGTTTATTAAAAATATAGAAGGAATGAAGGTACTTTCTTACATTTGTGGCAGTAATTAGACTATCGATGAAAATCCGGTATGTCCGCGTATCCTCCAGAGTGCGAATTTCCTTCCCTAACACCTGAAGAGCTGTCTGATTGAACCCTGGATCCGTCGCCATACTCAGGGCAAACGAGTCCGTTTCACTTAAAATAAGTTCGAATGTATCCT
>Ga0123519_10005645_pt1 | contig 19887 bp, 13 predicted proteins | sample YelNatPaOPRAMG02_FD_87396 | JGI IMG/M metagenome (GOLD analysis project Ga0123519, IMG submission 87396) | Hot spring microbial communities from Yellowstone National Park - Yellowstone National Park OP-RAMG-02 (version 2) | ecosystem: Environmental > Aquatic > Thermal springs > Hot (42-90C) ...
AGGCCAGGTCGGTTCTCATGTACGAGGACCAGAACGTCGACACCCTGAAGGACCCGTGGGGCCCGGAATGCGAGGACCCGCTCGACGCCCCTCGGCAATACGGAGACGGCTACTATCGTGTGCGGGTGTATGACGCGTGCGCCCGCATCAACATCAACACGGCAGACCAGGAGACGCTGTTCCGCCTGACGGGAGACCCCATGCTGGCGGCGGCAATCATCGACTGGCGCGACGCGGGAGACATGCCCTCCGCGGAGGGCGCCGAGCGCGAGTACTACCTGAGCCTCAGGCATCCATACCTGCCGCGCAACGGGCCATTTCAGACGCTCGGGGAGCTGCTGCTCGTGCGCGGGATGACGCCGCAACTGCTGTACTCTTCCGACGGCAGCAGGCCGCCGCTTAGCGACCTGCTCACCGTTCACTCGCTGGCCCTCAACACAGACGCGAACGGCGGGACGCGCGTGAACCTGAATTCGTTCCGCAACTGGAGCGAGCAGGCGTTTCGGGATTACATCCTGCGGAAGCTGGGAAACGTCCTCACCGAATATGACGCGAACCAGATTTGGCTGGCCATGAACGGCCTGCCCGGCCAGGTGTACACGTCGGTGGGGCAACTGGTGACCGCGGCGGGGCTGAGCTTCGACAAGGTCGCGGGGATCGTGGACCTGGTGACGGCGGACAACTCGCTGCTCGGGGCGGGGAAGGTGAACGTGAACACCGCCCCCATCGAGGTGCTGGCGGCCCTGCCGGGCAGCTCGGCCACGGTGGCCATGGACATCGTCGCGCGCCGGCAGCAGGCGCCCTTCACCTCCCTGGGCGAGGTGGCGCAGCTTCTGCTATCCGAGCAGGACGGGCCGCAGGTGTTCGCCGGGATGATCGACTGGCTCACGACGAAGTCATCCATGTTCATTGTCGAGTCGATGGGGTACACCCCGGAGGGAGGGGTGCGGACTATCCGGGCCTTGGTGCGGCGGGATGCGGATGCGGTGTCAGTCGTCCAGGAGGTCGAGCAGGACTGGCCGATGGCGCCGTTGGGCGAGCGCTACCCCGGAAGCGTCTACGTTCAGACTGCGAGCGCGCGGTGAAGGCGCCGGTCGCGAAGGAGCGAGCAGTTGGCGTTAGGTGGGAATCCGGTCAGCATTGATATCGGTTCGCACTCGGTGAAGGTGGCCGTCGTCAGCGAGAGCCGAGGGCGGGTGCGCGCCATCCGGTGTGCTGAGCAGCCCCTTCCTCCTGGGTATCGGTGGGAGGTTGGCGGGGATCGCCGGCCCGTGGTGGAGGCGGTGCGGCGGGCGCTGGCGAGGGCCGGGATCCGCTCCCGGGCGGCGATCTTCGCCCTCCCGCGTCGACAGGTGACGGCCCGCATCAGCGCGTTTCCGCCAGTGGACAGAAGCGAGCTGCGCCGAGTCGTGCAGTACGACGTGGGTGATCACATCCCATTTCCGGTGGACCAGGTCGTCGTGGATTTCCAGCCGCTTGGGCCGTCGCGCGATCAGCCGGGCCTGAGGGACGTCTTGGTGGTGGCCGCCCAGCGCGAGCTGGTGCGCGAGTATCTGGCCCTCGCGCGTGACCTGCGCCTCAGGGTGGTCGCGCTGACGGTGGACGCGCTTGCGCTTGACGATCTTGCTGGCCTGGCGGGCGATGGGCCGCCAGGGTTGACCATCGTGCTCGAGGTGGGGCATCGCGCGGCGACGATCAACGTCTCGGAGGGCAACCGACTACGCCTCACGCGCTCGGTCGCCTTCGGCGGATACCAGCTCACCCAGGCGATCAGGGACGATCTTGGTGTCGACTGGGAGGAGGCCGAGCACATCAAGCGCACCGAGGGCCTGCGCATTCTGTCGCGCGACCCCCGCCCACCGCGCACCACGGCCTGGCTGGAGAACTTCTACGGGGAGGTGCGCAGGTCGGCGCTGTCGGCTGGCCCGGCGGCGGTGTCGCGGGTGCTGGTGGCCGGGGCGGGCGCGGCGGTGCCCGGGCTGACGGAGGCGTTGGCGGAGGGACTCGGGAAGCGCCCGATTCGGCTATCTGTCAGAGAGCTGTTTCCCCTGGCCGCGGTGGGAGGCGCGGGGGCGGAGGAGGCGGAGCACTGTCTGCTGGCGATCGGGCAGGCCCTGCGCGGGGCCGGCCGGAGCGGGTGGACGATCTCCCTGATCCCGCCGGAGGTGACGCAGGCTCGCAGGAGCCTGACCGCGCGCCGGGTCGGCCTGGCGGCGGCCCTCGCGGTCGTGGGCCTTGGGGTCGCGGGGTACTTCGTCGCGGCGAGGGGGCTGGACCGACAGGCGGCGGAGGTCGCCCGACTGGAGGCGGAGGCCAAGAAGGCTCGTGAGATTCAGGCGGCTGGCAATGCCCTTTTGGAGCGCCGCGATGCCCTTCAGCAGCAGTGGGACGCGCTGTCGGTGACGCAGGCCCGCCGCTTCATGGTGCTGGAGCTGCTGCGGACGATGAGCTTGTACGGGCCGGCCGACGTGACGATCACGCAGTTCACCCTGAGGCCGGGGCAGCCTCTGGAGATCCGCGGAAGCGCACCGACGCTGGCTAGCGCGGCGGACCTTCACGCGGCGCTGACGACCTCGCCGCTGCTGACGCAGGTGGCCCTGGAGCGGGCGGAGACGACCCAGGCGACGGCAACGTCGAAGGAGGAGGTGGTTTTCACGCTGCGGGCGCAGCTATGGACGGAGAAGAAGCCGCGGCCGGAGTCGGCGGCCGCGGGTGCGGCCCCGCCGCCATCCCGGCGACGTGGAGGGGGCGATGAAGCTCTCTAGGCGGGAACTGGCGATAGCGCTTGTCGGCCTGTTCGTGGTGGTGGCGTTCCTGCTGCTGTTTGCGGTCGCGCTGCCGATGCGGGACCGGGCGAGGAAGCTCGCCGATCAGGCGAGAGCTTCCCGTCGGCAGATCGACGAAGCGGCACAGGTCGAGAAGCGCAGGCCGGCTGTGGAACGGGAGATCGCGTCCCTACAGTCCAAGGTGGACGCAGTGCTGCGGCCGGGGGCGGAGGTCACGCCCGCCCTGGTGCGGGACATCGAGAAACTCTGCGAGCGGATGGGGGTGAGGATGATCCGGGTGCGCCCCGAGGAACCCGCGCCGGCCGGCGGCTGCATGCGCTACCCGGTAATGTTCGAGGTCGAATCCACGGACGACCAGGCGGTCCGGCTTCTGTACGAACTCGAGCAGCCGCAGGAGCGGCTGTGGGTCGAGGGAGTGGAGATTGGCACCGCGCGGGGAGCGGCAGGCAAGCTGCGGACCGTGGTCCACGTGGCCGCGTATGGCCGGGCTCCCGAAAGCGAGGGAGATGATGGAAAGGCGTAGGCCGCGTTACGGGCCCCTGCTGGTCGCGCTGATTCTGGCGGTCGCCGTCCTCATCTATGTGGCGCGGACGACCACACCGAAGCGCCCGCACACGGCCAAGCCAAAGGCGGCCTCCGCCGCGAAGAAGGAGTCTGCCAACGAGCGACCCCTCAGGGCAGCCGCGCCCCCCGACGCGAGGTTCGACCGCTACGCGCTAGTCGCCGCGCGGGACCTGTTCTCGCCGCCGCGGCCGCCGAAGCCACCGCAGCCGTCCCGCCCCATGCTGTCGGTTCCACCCGCGCCCCCGACCAGGCCGCCAGCGCCGCCTCGGTCCCCGGAGCCGCGGGGGCCGGATCTATCGGGCTGGTCATACGTGGGCTACATCAAGGTGGACGACAAGGCCCGCGGGATGCTCCAGAACGACAGCGGCATGGGCTATGAGTCTCTGAGCATCGGGGAGTCGTTCATGGGCGCCACGGTCACCCAGATCACGGCGGATGCGATCGTGTTCAGGTCTGGCACGAGGACATTCACCCTGAACCGGGTGGAGGACTACTCACTGGTGCCTCTGTCAAAGGCTGCGACTCCGACACCGACCCCTCAGCCGCCGAGGGGACCGGGAGTGCCGCGGGGGGCACGGGGTGGCCCGGGCCGGGGAATGGGGGGACCGGGATGATGGCCGGGGCGCGTGGGTGGCAATGATGTTGGAGGCCGGGAGTGGGGCAATAAAGGGTGAGGCTAAGAACGCGGGGCAGACCAGAGCGGGTCACCAGGCGTGATCCGAGCGGAAGGAGAGTTATGAGGTCAAGGGCCACACTGGGGTGGCGCGGGTTTGGAGGCGGCGCTGCGCTCGCCTGTGTGCTCGCGCTGTGCGCGGCACAGGGGTCGGCAGCGACGATCAGGCAGCAGGGAGGCACTGTGCGGATTCCTGCCCCAAGGCAGCCGACCAACCAGCCGGGCGGGCCGGCGGAGGCGCCCACTGCGGCCGGGACGGCCGCGGCGCCCGCGGCGCCGACGATACCGCCCAAGATTTCCATCGTCCGCGAGCCGGGCGGCGCCACCATGATGGAGATGGAGTTCTACGGGCTGGACATCGACCATCTCCTGAAGGAGCTCAGCCTGGCGGCCGGCGTGACGATCGTGAAGTCCGACCAGGTAACCGGGCCCGTCACCGTGATCGCGCCGGGGAAGGTGCCCCTGGATGTGGCGTTCCAGATCGTGAACTCCGTGCTCGAGGTGCGAGGCTTCACGATGGTGCGCGCGCCGACGGGAATCTACAAGGTGATTCCGATCTCCGAGGCGCTCCAGTCGAGCCTGCCCATGGGGTTTGGCAGCAACCCGGAAGACGTAGCCACTACAGATGAGATGATCACCCAGGTGATCCCGCTCAAGTACCTGAGCGCGACCGACGTGGCGCAGGAGATCCAGGGGCTGCTTTCCCAGCAGGCGAACGTTGTCCCGACCAGCACCAATTGGCTGATCGTGACCGACACGGCGGCCAACATCCAGCGTGTGCTGACGTATGTGTCGGATGCGGAGTCGCAGCTCTCGGGCGGCCTGCGGGTGTTTCCGCTTCAGTACTACGACGCGACGGAGATGGCGACGCTGGTGTACTCGACCATCCTGACCGGGCAGGCCGCCAGGAGGGGAACGACGCCGGCCTGGGAGCGGCGCGTGGTTCCGGCGCGGCCCGGCGGGGCGGCGCAGCAGCAGCAGAGGGCGACTGCGACGGCCGCAACGGGCGTCCAGGGGCAGGGGCCGGAGTTCTGCTACCCGGTCACTCGGACCAACTCGCTGATCGTGCGGGCGACTCCTGAGCACATCCAGCAGGTGGAGGACCTGATCGATGCGCTCGACCGGCCGATCAGCCTCCGCGATGCGTACTTCGTCTACCCGGTGAAGAATCTGTTGGCGAGCGACCTCGCGAACCTCATCGGCCCGCTCGTCGGGGCGACTGTCACCGCTGGAACCGGGGCCGGCGCGGCGACCACCGCGGCCGGGGCGACTACGCAGGCGGGCCGGACGGCGACGTCGACCCGGGCCGCCACGACGCGGTCTCAAGGCGTCAGCGGAATCATGGGCCGGTCGGCGGAGACTGGCCGGACGGTGGTGCCTGGCCGAGCGGTAACCGGGAGCGCCGGGTACGAAGTGGAGCCGCTGGCCGGGGCGGCGGAGGGGTCATCTGCACAAGGCGTCGCGGTGGCTCAGGCCCCCGAGGTTGGCATCGGGCCGGTCCAGGTGGCCCCCAACCCTGCGCTTCCGGCGCCGGAGGTCGGCGCCATGCCGGAGTTCGTCCCTGGCGGGCAGGAGGCGCCCGGCGGCTTTCAGGTGACCGAGGTGCCGGCCGGGGTTGGGGTCAGTGCAACTATCGCGGCCGACGACAACACGAACACTCTGCTGATCTCCGCACCCCCAGAGACGATGGAGTTGATCCGCCAGCTCCTCGACCAGCTCGACGTTATGCCGCCTCAGGTCTACATTCAGGCGATCATCGCGGAGGTGACGCTGACCCGGGACAACACGTTTGGCTTCCAGTGGTCCGGCCTGCCGACGTTGGGGTCATACGAGGGAACGCCAATCGCCAACCTCTCCATCGATCTGGGACTGGTCACGCGCGACTCGCAGGGGAACGTCACCAGGCCGCTGGGGATGTTCGGAGAGATCACCGCGGATCAGCTTCAGGGGGTGATGACGGCCCTCGCCAAGGACTCGCACGCGCGGATCCTCTCCACGCCCGCGATCTTCACGGCCAACAACCAGCTCGCGCAGATCACCGTGTCCAGCAGCCGGCCGTTCCCGACGGGCACTCTCACGACGCCCACCGGGACGGGGACCACCATCACGAGTGTGATCAGCACGAGTGTGCGCTACGAGCCTGTCGGTATCCTGCTTCAGGTCACCCCGCGGGTGACGCAGGGAGATCTGGTGCGAATGGACGTGCTGGTGACGGCCGACGACGTGGGATCGACGGTGACGGTCGGGGGGCAGGAATACCCGACCACGCTGACCCGGCAGGCCTCCGCGACTGCCAACGTGAAGAGCGGAAACACGGTGGTCCTCGGCGGGCTGATGCGAGACTCGATCCGTCGCTCGGCCACCCGCGTGCCGCTTCTGGGCGACTTGCCGCTGATCGGTTCCTTCTTCCGGAACACAACGTCGCAGCGCGAGAAGTCGGAGCTCCTTGTGTTCCTGACGCCGCGCGTGCTCAGGAGTCCGGCCGAGCTTCAGCAGTTCACGGACGAGCGCAAGGCCAAGATGCTCGAGGTTCCGAAATCACTCCAGGGACCATCCGGGACTGAGAAGCCACCGGCGAAATAGGGATCAACGAGACGCAGACAAGGTGCCGGCGGCGCCGTTTGCGGCCGCGACCTCCCTGCTACTCTTGGCCGAAGAACCGGGCGACCTCGTCGCGCGCGAACTCGGGCAGCGGGCCGCGCTGGCCGCCCTCGACGAGCCACAGCCCTTCTCGCGACTCCGTGACGCGCCCGATGACGGCGGCCGCGCACCCGGCCGCGGCGACGGCAGACAGGATGGCCTTGGCGGCAGCGGGTCGCGCGGCGATCAACAGCGACCCGGAGGCGATGAGGCCTAGCGGGTCGAGGGCAAGGGCGGAGCAGATCTCCCGGGTCAGCGGCAAGACGGGCACGGCGTCGGCGTCAACCTCCACGCCGACGCCGGAGGCGACGGCAAGCTCTCTGACCCCTGTCACGAGGCCCCCCTCGGTGGGATCGTGAAGCGCCGCGACGCCGCCGGCCCGGACCGCCGCCCTCGCGGCCGCGACGACGCTGATGCCGGGCTCGAAGAGCAGCTCCCTGGCCCGTGCTAGCGACTCCTCCCCCACCCCGCGCTCGGCGAGCGCCACCGCGGCCTCGCGCGCGAGCAGGGCGGTGCCCTCCACCGCGATGGCGCCCGCCAGGATCAGCGCGTCGCCGGGCCGTGCCCCCGCGCTGGTGATGAGGCGATCCCGCTCGACCTCGCCAAGCATACAGCCCAGAATGATCGGGCGGTCGATGCCGATGGTCACCTCGGTGTGGCCGCCCACCAGGGCGACGCCCAGATCGCGGGCCGCGTCGGCAAGCTGATCGAAGATCGCCGAGACGTCCGCCTCCGTACTCGCCGCCGGCAGCAGCAGCGAGGCGAGAAACCACCGGGGCTCCGCGCCCATCGTGGCGATGTCGTTTGCGTTCACGTGCAGCGCGTACCAGCCGATGAGGTCCGCGGCGAACGTGATGGGGTCCGTCTTGGCGACCAGCAGGCGCGGGCCGAAGTCGATGACCGCGGCGTCCTCCCCCACTTTCGGGCCGACCACCACGCGCGGATCGTCGGCCGGCAGCCGCGCCAACAGGCGGGCGAGCAACTCCGGCGGCAGCTTGCCTGGTTTCATCGGGTCGCTAACTCCCGCTGCGGTGGGTGCTCCACGCGGTGCGATAGACGCGCATGAGGTCGGAGCCGCACGTGATGTTGTTCTGGATATGGACTTCGAACACGGGGGTGAAGAGGTCGCGGCGCGCGTCCAGCTCCGGATACCAGTTGGGGAAGATCACAAGGTAGTCCGGCTGGCGCTCCGCGATGAACTCGAAGACGGCCTCGGGCGCGGTGCCGGCCATGCGGTGCTCGAGGTCTCTCCGCGACAGGATCTCAGGGGTGACCAGTCCTTGCAGATCGAGCACCCTGCGGTCGGAGATGACGCCGATCGCGCCGACGTCGTTGACCGCGAGCAGAGACCCAGGCGCGGTGTGATCGCGGAGCCACTGCGCCGTCGCCACTTGCATTTCCGTGATGTTCTTGACGTTCGTCGCGTAGGTCAGCGCGCCCGCAGGCTGCCGCAGGAGCGACAACACGAGCACGGCGGCCGCGAGCGCCCCGCGGACAGCGGGGCGGCGGAGCACGGCCAGCCGCTCTGTCACCCACCAGCCTCCGACCACGCCGAGCACGAGGTACAGCGGGTTCAGGTTGGCCAGGTAGCGCTGGCTCTGGAAACCGGGTGGACGGTAGCCGGCGACGAGGGCCCACACCGCCGGCTGCACGACGAGCACCGCCGGGATCAGCAGCGAGCCGCGGCGGCCGCGGCTGGCGACGGCCTCCCGGACGAGCCACAGGAGCCCGGCAGCGAAGCCCGGCAGGAGCAGCGCGTTGTTGGCGGTCCAGACCTTCAGGACGTCCCACAGTTCCTTGGCGGGCGCCGCCGCCAGCACATACAGCAAGGCGGATGTCCGCTGCGTCGCGGCTGCTCCGGACACGCTCATCCATTGCAGCTTCGAGTAGAACGAGGTGGGCAGCGGATAGCCGGTGACGCGCACGTTGTAGATGAACACGGGCGCCGCGATCGCAGCAAACACGGGAATCTGGATGGCCGCGTCGACCGCCCATCGCCGCGCCCAGCCGGCGCTGCGGTCCGCCAGGCCCGCGGCCGCCAGCCGGTCCAGCAGGGCCAGGGGGAACAGCAGGAAGCACTCGGGGCGCGCGAGGCCGGCCAGGGCGAATGCGGCCGTGGGAAGCAGCGAGCGAACGCCATGTACGCGCCGCAGGCAAAGGTGAAGCACGATGCCCAGCAGGGCGAGCGCGCCGTACAGCGGCGGTTCCATTCCTGACAGCGCCCACCAGGGCAGGGGCACCGTGACCGCCGCCGCGGCAGCCGCGGCGAGGCCGACCCAGGGCCGGTGAACCATCTCGAGCGTGAGCGCGTACACGGCGGCGCAGAGCAGGAGGCACAGGGCCCAGTTGATGGCGATCGGGGTGAAGAGCCGGTGGTGTGACAGCCGGTAGCCGGCGGCGAGCAGGAGCGTCCACAGGACTCCTGTGGTCGTGCCGGTCGGCTCACCGGGGTTGAAGGAGAACCCGCGACCCGCCGCCAGGTTCTGCGCGAAGCGGACGTGGATCCAGCTGTCGTCAAGCGGAAAGCCCAGCCGGCCAGCCGCGCGCCGGGAGAGCGCGAGGTACCAGAGCATGAGAAGCGCAATGGCGACCGCGATGGCCACCCAGGCGACAACGGCCGCGGCGAGCGGGACCGAGGCCGGCCGCGGGGGCGCGGCGGCCGCTTCTGCGCTCCGGGGCCTTGGACGAATGCTCGCTGCGGGCTGTCTCATGGGCGGATGCCGTTCGTCCGCGCCGCCGGGAGGGGGAGCGGGACGAGGAGACGATGCGACGCACCTACCGGGATATTTCCGCGCGGGCGAGCGCGGAACCTGCCCGGGGAGCTCTGCGGTCGGCTGCTATGGCCAGGGGAAGAAGGGCGCCGGTATGTCGGTGAACATGGCGATGAGCGTCCAGAAGACGGCCGCCGTGAACTCGCCGAAGATGAGGCCGAGGAACAGGGGCCGGATGCGCGCGTAGAGGCGCATGCCGCCGTAGTGCACCACCGCCCACTTGATGACCCAGGCGACGAACATCGGAAACCAGAAGACCATGACCGTCCACGAGGTGGACAGCGCGTACGCCAGCGGGTGGAGGGGCCAGCCGACGTAGCGCACCCTGAGCACGCCCAGGGCGGCGGTCACCAGGCCGCCGACGATGAAGGCGACGGGTGCCCCGGAGTTGTAGCGGCTCTCGCCCAGCAAGAAGGCTGCGTTCTCGCGGAAGAATTGGATGTTGTTGCCGCGATAGGAGAACGAGTACATGCTGAGCGCGCCGATGTGATAGGGAAGCCACAACTGGATGACGACCGCGACGGGGATCACCACGGCCAGCGAGATCACGAACACGGACAGGAGCTTGCGGCGCACGAGGCGGACCTCGTCGCCGATGCGCTGAGCGTCGAGGAAGCCCGTGAGGAGCAGGCCGCGCAGGTCGCGGGTGAACATGGCGTCGAAGAACGCCAGGACAGTGAGGTTGCGGGAGCCCAGGGCGGCGGGACTCGCGAGGAGGCTGCTGATATCCATCGGGGTGAAGGAGCCCTCGGACATCGGCAAACCGGCCTCCGTGCAGCCGCGAGCCATGATGATCGCCTGGACGAACAGATAGATGAGGAGGTAGAAAAGGCCCACGCCGACGGCCATCCCGGCCTGGCGGAGCCAGATGAGAGCCCCGACGATGGCGATTCCCAGTCCCCACACAGCCGCGCGATATGGGAGAAGCTCATCGCGGCCGGTCGGGGCGTCGTTGGCCACCGCGCGCCGGAACACGCCCCTCAGGTGGGGCAGAGCGATGCCGACCAGGTAGACCACGAGGACGATGTATGCGCCCGCGGTCTGATAGTCGACGTAGCCGTTCCCGCTGCCATGGGGGCTCTGGATGGGAGGGAAAGCGAGTGCGGAGACGATGAGGTCCTCCAGCTTCGTGACCAGATGGAAGACCCAGAAGCTCAGCAGAAGCTCGAGCGGCAGGAGGTAGAAGAAGCCGACCGCGCCGGGTGACAGGTACGCGTGAAAAAAGGTGATGTCGGACCAGGGGCGGTGGGTGAAGAAGCTGTTGATGTCGACGTCGACAGTGATCGAGGGAAGAGACGGGTCCCAGTTGTGGATGCCATTGATGCCGAAGATGACAGTAGGGATGGCGAAACCGATCCACGTGAGGGGGTTGCGGAAGAAGGAGCCGGCGGGATTATCGCGGACCATCTCGACCGGGAGTTGGACGAGCGGATAGGCGAGCTTCTCGTTGTCGCTCCACTGGCGCCTGATGATCGTGGCGATACACAGGAATGCGAGGTAGACGGAGGCGACGAGGATGAGCCAGATGGCGAGTGGGCGAGCCCAGCTCGCCCAGGGGATGCGCTCGCCGGAGCGCAGGCCCTCATAGAACGCGGCCGCCGGAAACTGGGCCACACCGCCGCTGGGGTCCCAGGGGACCATCCAGGGCTTGATGTAGGGAAAGAACAGCTCCTCCCATCGGTTCCCCGGGTTGGCGTAGTAGTCCACACCGACGAGGGTGGGAAGGAGGTCTTCCATGAGGCCGCGGGAGGAGACCATGGCGGCGATGAGCATCATCACGTAGACGACGGCGAGTTCGTGCGAGCGGAGGGCCAAGCGCGCCGAGATGCGCCCGGCAATCTTGTTGGCGAGCACGAGGGCGAAGAGCCCGGCGACGGCCACGGGGGGGATCTGGAGGAAGCCGATCATGATCTGTCCCGTGACCAACTCGGCCCACGAAACGATCACGCAGACGGCGACGATGGCAACCAGGCCGACCGCGAGGCCCCGGAAGGAGAGTCCTGCCCACGCGGCCTCCTCCCTGCCAGTGCGCGGGGGACGGGGAGCGAACAGCTCCACGCCCGAGCCGGTGCTGTCTGCTTGTGCTTCGGCTGGCGCAGGCGGCCGCTCGGCGCCGGAACGCCCCACAGAGACGCCCCCTCTTTCTCCAGTAGTGCAGATCGCCCAGGAGCGCCGAGAGGTGCTACGGCTTGGCCCGGGTCGCGAAGGCGATCGCCCGTCTTCGAAAGGCCAGATTCAGGGATAGCATCAGCGGGAGCCTGCTCGAGAATCCGAAGAGCCGGCGCAGAATGCCCAGGCGGGAGTAGCTGTGCTTCAGGGCCTGCTTCAGACCGGTCTGAAGTTTCTCGGGCGTGGTCCCGCGCGGCGCGAAAACGACGTGGCCGCCGTCGTAGTGGGACCAATCGCGATCGATGATCCTGCCCTCGGCCTCCATCTGCGCGTGCAGCAGAGTGCCGGGCAATGGCGTGAGGATCGAGTACTGGGGCACGTCGATGCGCGCCCGCTCGGCGAACTCGGCCGTCCGCTCGAAGACGGACTCGTCCTCATCGTCGAAGCCGAACATGAACGCGCCAATGACGCCGATGCCCAGGTCATGCAACCTGTTGATGATGTCCCTGAACTTGCCGACGACGTTGAACCCCTTGTTCACCCTCTCCAGAGCGGCGCTGGACAGCGTCTCGAGCCCGACGAAGAGGGCCTGGCAGCCGCTGCGAGCGGCGAGCTGGAGCAACTCCACGTTCTCCAGCACCGCCGTCGACGCCTGCCCGAGCCAGGTCTTCCCCGCGCCGATCAGCCCCTCGAAGAGGGCTTTCGCGTAGCTGGGCCTGGTCATGATGTTGTCATCGACGAAAACCAGATAGCGGCCGGGCAGGGAGCAGATCTCCTCGACGACGCTATCCACGGGTCGGCTGCGCGTCCGCCGTCCGAAGAAGGTGCTGACAGAGCAAAAGGAGCACGCGTGCGCACAGCCGCGCGTGGCCCAGACGGTGTTCGTCAGCAGGTACGAGTTCGGGCGCAGCAGGTCCCGCCGGGGCGGCGGAACGGTCGCCAGGTCGGGATAGTCGCGGTTCTCGTAGACGCGTTGCAGCCGGCCGGCGCGCACATCGTCCAGCAGCCTGGGCCACTGTCCCTCGGCCTCGCCGACGACGACAGCGTCGCAGTGCTGAAGCGCCTCGTCGGGGCAGGCGGACGCGTGCATGCCGCCGAGGACGACCGGCACGTTGCGCGCGCTGAAGGCGTCTGCGAGGTCGTAGGCGCGCGGGGCGTTCGAAGTCAGCGCCGTGATGCCCACCAAGTCGCAGGGGGTGTCGAGGTCGATGTCCTCAACAGCCTCGTCCTTGATGACGACTTCGACGTCGGGCGGCGTAAGGGCCGCCACCTGGAGCAGCGAAAGCGGCGGGAAAGGGGCCTTCATGCGCGGCCTTCCCTGCCGGCGCGCCTCGACGACGTCTTTGCGATCAGGCGATATCAGCAGAACCCGCATACCATCTGTCTCCAGCTCTCACCTCCCGCCAGGGGCTCCGGCGCTGACCTCGCGATCCTGGCTCCAGAGCGGATCGTCGGTGCGTTTCGCCCAGTCGTATTGGTGGCTGTGATACCAGGCGCGGTCAGCCAGCTTGCCATACTCGGCTGCCCACGCGCGCACCTCGGGAGCAAGTCGGGTGATGATATCCTCGGCGCCTGGATGGGTCGGGCGAGCGCGCGTGCCCTGGAGGGCCTCCTCGAGCCATTCGTTGTGGTCGATGATCGGGCAGGGGCGGAGCGGATTGGGGTCCCGACGGTTGACGGCCCGGATCCGCCGGAACAGAGGTGTGTCCAACACGTCCCAGAGGTGGCCGCCGCGCTGGTAGATATCGAGGATGTTCTCCTCGGCGAAGTGCATGAACACGCACGGCTCCAGGTCGCCGCGGTAGTTGATGTGCAGGTACAGCGTGCCCCCCGACATACAACCGCCAGTGAGGCAGCCGTCGTTCCAGAAATCGGCGACGAAGATCGGCTTCGTGGCTCGCGCGTGGTACACGGCCTGGCGCAGCTTGTCCCTTTGCTCCGGGGTGACCATCAGATCCGTCGAGCTGTCCTGTCCCACCGGGACGAAGATGAAGAACCAGCCGAAAAGGCACCCCTTCTCGGCCATATGGTCGTAGAACGCCTCATCGTAGAACACCTCGACGTTGAGGCGTGTGGCGGTCGCGGAGAAGCCGAACAGCAGCCCCGCGTCCCGCAGCTTGTCCATGGTCTCCATGACCTTCTTGTAGACGCCCTTGCCGCGGCGGAAGTCGGTCTGCTCCTCCCAGCCCTCAACGCTGATGCCGGGGGCCGCGTTGCCGCACTCGCAAAGGCGCTCAATCGTCTTGTCTGTGATGCACGTGCCGTTGGTGTAAATCAGGAACACGCAGTCGCGGTGCTTGCTATACAGGTCCAGCATGTCGGGCCGCAGGAATGGCTCGCCGCCGGAGATGGTGTAGAAATAGACGCCCATCTGCTTGCCTTCGGTGATGATGCGATCCAGCACCTCGAAGGAAAGCGGGTCCTGCTCCCGCGGATACTGGCCCGCATAGCACCCCAGGCAGCGGAGATTGCACCGCATCGTGGGGCTGATGACCATGAGGAACGGCGGTTGAACGCCGTGCTGGGCCGCGAAGGCCTTTCGCTCGGCATCTCCAAGCCAGGTCGCGTTGATGCCCAAGGAGTTGATGAGCGCGCGGCGGACCTGCGGCGCAAGCCGCAGCACCCGCCGGGCCAGCTCGGCCGGCGGTTGGTTCTCCTCGATCAGCTTGCGCAAATAGCGAAGCTGCGCCTTGTGGTGTTCCGTGCGAGCCACGCGCTCCAGGACGCGCGTGAGCGACACAAGGCGGCGGTCCGTAACGTGGTTTATCAACAGAGGGACCGCCTGACTGGCCAGATACCGGATTGCATTCAGCCGGACAGCGGCAATGGACATCCTTGCCTCGCCTCCTTGTCCGCGGTCCGCGTGGGGGCCACCCGGTGCGCCGCACCGATTTTTGTCCCTCTTTGCCTCCGGGCGCGGCACGACTCCCTCGCGCGGCAGCCGGTAATCAGATCACGTCTGCGCCGATGGGCGGGATAGCACTCGCGCGAGAGTATAGCGCGCCTCAGTGAGATGTCAAGGGCATGCTGGCTCTCCGGGCGTCAAGAAGGGCGCTTGCAGGGAACGCCCCGGGGGGCTTGGGCCACAGGAGGCACACGCGGGGCGAAAAAGCGTCGGTGGCGCTATCGGGCGGCCGGCCTGCGCGGGATCGTGAGAACGACGATGGTCTCTCTCCCCTCGGGATCGCGCGCGGCGACGGCGATCGTGTTGAGACCCTCGCTGAGGGCCACCCGGTGGCTGAAGGCCCCCTCCGAGGCGGTGACCGCCGCCCCGTTGACAAGAACCTGGGAGTCGGGCTCGGCGCGCCCGGTGACGTCGACGGCGCTCTCGTCGACCATCACCCCGTCCGACGGGGAGGTCACCTCGAGGAAGGGGCCGACGATGCCGACCTGGGTCATCCAGTCGGCCTTCTGTTCGGGCGACAGGGGCGTGGCCTCCAGACCGGGCCGGTTCGGCCGCACCACACTCGAGGAGCCCGTCGTGAGGGTCGCCGCAGCGCCGTCCTCCCGCGTGATCCGGACCTCGCCCTCGTACACTTCCACCTGGGTCAGGCTGTCGGTGGCATGGGAGATGCTGAAGACAGTGCCTTGCACCGCGGCCACGACGCTCGGCGTCTCCACCTCGAACTTCGACCCCGGGCTCAGCGGACGGCGCAGCCGCACCCAGATCTTACCACCGTCGATCCGAAGGCGCGACTTCTCCGACTTCCCCGACCTGTCTGTGATGGCGCGCACCACCCGAAAGCGCGTCTTCTCCCCCACCTTCAGCCGCATGCCGCCCGCCCAGCCAACCCAGCGCAGGTCGACGGAAGAGCCGGGGCCGGTGATGAGGACATCGCCGGCGCGCACGAGCTTGCCGACCTCCACGGGCACGGGGCTGCCGCGGGCGTGGACGAGAAGCTCGGCGCTGCCCCGCAAGGCGTCCACCACCGCGTAACGCTCGAGCACGAACAGGGCATTGGCGAGGTAAACCGCGGTGACGAGCAGAAGGGCGAAGACAAAGATCACCAGCGTAGCGGCCCTGCGCATGGCACGCTCCCTTGCCTCACTTGCTCCCGTTTCGCCTACCCCGGATCGCCGGCGGCGAAACGGCGCGCGGTCCCGCGGTCGCAACCGCACCCCCGAGGAGATTCGCCGCGGCACCCTCTTCGCCTTTGCCAGAAGCCGGCTGGGCAGGCATTTGGGGCCTGCCAGCCGAACCCGCGCAGGGCAGGCCTGTGAGGAGGTTACCGGATGCCCCTGCTGACAACCGACCAGATCGCCGAAATCCACGAGGCCAGCCTCGAGCTGCTTGAGACGATGGGGGTAAGGATCGACCACGCGGAGGTTTTCAGGCGTCTCTGCGATGCTGGTGCGGTCGGGCTGGAGGACGGTGTGACCGTGCGCATGCCCCGGGATCTTGTCGCCGACTGCCTGCGCCTGGCCCCCCGGAATGTTCGCCTCGCGGATCGCCGCGGCGGCTGTGCGAAAGTGGGGGCCGATGGCGGCACTGTGTTCTGGGGCGGAAACGCGCTGCATATCGCGCGCGGCAGCGACCGGCGCGAGATGACCTCCGAAGACCTCGCCGAATTCACACGCCTTCTGGATGCGCTTGAGCGGGTCCACGGTGTCGTCGGGACAAGCGTGGCAGACTACCCGCCCGTGGTGCGCGACTTCGTTGGATTCCGCATCCTCGCAGAGAACTCGAGGAAGCACTTGCGCCCGGTGATCTTCTCGCCGGAGGGGCCGACGGCGATCCTGGAGATGGCCGACGTGCTCGCGGGGGGAGCGGCGCTGTCCGAGCGCCCTATCGTGAGCTTCGGCTACTCCATCGTGAGCCCGTTTCACTGGACCCGGGCCGCGCTAGAGCTGTTTCTGCGCACATCTGGCCACGGCATCCCCATGATGGTGAACTCCGAGCCGTTGGCCGGAGGGACGGCGCCGGTGACGCTGGCCGGACTGCTGACGCAGGCCAACGCCGAGGCGCTGTCCGGCATCGTCATCCTGGAGGTGCTCGAGCCGGGGCGCCCCTGCGTGTTCAACCTCGGCTTCGCGCACTTTCTGGACATGCGAGCCGCGATGGCGACAAGCGGGGCCGTGCAAGACGGGCTCATCGCGGCCGCGGGCGCAGAGATAGCGAGGTACCACGGGCTCCCATCCGCGTCGTGGATCAGCAGCGACAACTCGATCTGCGACGCACAGTCGGCGCTGGAGAAGGCCTTGACGGGCACGCTGCACGTCCGAGCGGGCGTCAACATCATCTGGGGAATCGGCCAGATCGAGACCGAGGCGACGCTGTGCCCGGAGCAGGCGGTGATCGACGACGAACTGGCGGCCGCGCTTCTGCGCGCCCAACAGGGGATTGAGGTCACCCCGGAGACGATCGCGCTCGAGGTGATCCGGGAGGGGGCTCGAGCGGGCGAGTTTCTCGCCAGCGACCACACGATCCAGCATTTCCGCGACGAGGTGATCGGCGGCGACCTGATGGCGCCGCGCCGGCGCGAGGAGTGGCTGGCGCGCGGCGGCCACTCGCTGACGGAGCGCGCGGCACACCGGGTGGAGGAAATCCTGGCCCAGCCGCGGGAGCCGTGCCTGACGCCGGAGGAGTCCACACGGCTGCGGGAAATCGAGCGGAAGTGGCTGGACCGCCTGGCCTAGGCGAATGCGCGCTCTCGTCGCGCGGGCGCGGACGGTATTGCACGGGGTGTCGCCTGTGTGGTACCATACGAGTCTGGCGCTCCGCGGTAGCTCAATCGGCAGAGCGGGTGGCTGTTAACCACTAGGTTCCAGGTTCGAGTCCTGGCCGCGGAGCCAAGCCCCCGTGCAAGCTTCCTCCCCTACCCCGGCCGCTTTTGCGCTTGCCAGGCCTCGCTGCAGCGCGCCCGGCTGCTCAGTGTCCCACGCTACGCATGACGTGGGATATTACGGTCCAGGAGAGGCCGACAATGGCGTCGCCGACGATGAGACCGAGGAAGAACGGCAGGGCACGCTGGTGCCCACGGAGGCCAAGGTAGCGCAACAGCAGGCCCTTGACCGCCCAGGAGATGGTGATGGCGGGCAGGAGCGCGTCGATGGACCAACTGAAGGCGAGGGGGAAGGCCATGGGGTGGAGGGGGAACATGGGGAAGCGAAGTTTGAGGTTCATGAGGAGCAGCGTGATGGCGGCGCCTATGCCGATGCTGCTGGTGCCGCTCCAGTTGGGGCCGCCCGGGCTGCGCAGCCAGCCGTCGAGCTTCTCGGAGCCCTGGCGGCAGACCTCGAGCATATCCGGCGGGATCCTGGCGCCCATCCCGAACCGGTAGCCGACGTGCAGGCTGGCCCAGAAGTAGGAAAGCATGATGAGCGGGACGGCGAGGATGATCGCCCATGCGAAGTGGCTCTGGCGCATGGCGCCGCGCTCGGCAACGCGGAGTCCCTCAAGCTGGATCGGCGCGGGGTTCGCGTCCTGCTCGTACATGAAGGGGCGCATCATCGCGATCATGCCGAGCCCGCGGGGGCCGATGTAGTTCGTCCCCGGAAACTGCGTGAATGTGAACTCGGGCATTGTCCCGAACATCCAGTGGGCCGGCGGGCCAATCTGGGCGCGCATGCGCACCATCGCCATCACCATGGTGAAGTACAGGACGATGAAGGCCGCGATGATCGGCGCGCTCATCCCTGTGCGGTAGTAGAACCACCACAGAAAACCGAGGCCACCGATCACCCCGAAGACGGCCAGCCGATAGCTGAACCCGTCCTCCTGGTCGTCGCGGTCGGGCTTGACGGCCCTGCGGATCACCTGCCACAGGTAGTGTCGGTCGAGCCAGACGACGGAGGCCATGAGCGCGATGTAGGCGCCGATGTTCTGCTGATCGCCGTACGGGAAGCCGCCCCAGGGGCCGGTCATCCATCCCTCCATGCGGCTCACTATGTACTCGACCTTCCACAGCAGATTGAAGGCGATGAGCGAGAAGGCCAGGTCGAGGGGCATAAGGTAGCAGAGGCCGACCTCCCAGGGGCTCCAGTACAGCGCGGTGCCGCGGATGGCGTCCCAGGGCGGGTTGTGGGAGAGGACCGTGGCGATGTCGACGTAGGTGGGCACGGTTGGCACCGAGGGGAAGAAGTTGTGGAAGATGCCGAGGATGCCCACGAACGCCGACCCCGCCACGCCCAGCCACCACAGGCGGTTTCGGAACAACCCTTCCGCGGGGTTGGCGACCTGGAGGGGCACGATGGTCATCGGGAACGGCAGCTTCTCCTGCTCCGACCACCGGCGGCGGACGATGACGCTCAGGCACAGCGTGACCCAGAGCGTGGCGCTGACCCAGGCCGTCCACCACAGGGCCGGCTGGGCCCACGCGCGGAGCACCTCCCAGCGATAGGCACTGCTGTGTCCGTAGGCGAAGCCCTCAAGGGCCGCCCTGTCCGTGGGCACCAGGCCCGGGGGAAGGTAGGGCCACATGATTTCGGCCCAGCGGTTGCCCGGGCCGGCCTCCCAGATGGGATAGGCAAGGCTGGCCGCGAGGGATCCGCCCCACTGCCAGATCCCCCCCGCGATGCCCATGCCTGTGGCGAGGATGAAGTAGATCGTGATCAGCTCGCCCGGCGAAAAGGCCCAGGAGGGCTTGCGGCGCGCGAGGAGCGCGTTCAGGCCCACGAAGATCACGAGGACGGCGACCGCGAAGCTGTTCAGGGACTCCGCCGCGCCGTTTCCGCCATCCAGCCAGGTCCCCCAGACGAGGAACAGCATGGCGGCTGGCACGATAAGCGCGATGGCGATGCTCGCGCGCAGGCGGATGGGCGGCGCTCGCCGGAGATCCGCGGATCGCCCTGACGGTGGGGCACTCGTCTTCACCGAGGCCACCGTTCACCCCTGAGGAAGCGATCGCCGTGTGCGTCGTGCCCCGTCGTACTCACGTAACAATGAATTCCCGGGGCCGTGCCGCCGCTCCTTCACCGGCCTGCCAGCAGGCGCTCGGGAGGTGCGTCGTCAGGAGATGCGCAGGAAAACGCGCGTCAGGCGTCGCCGGCGCGGGAGAAAAGCGAGGCATTGCGGTCGTCCTTCAGCGCCTGCTCAAGCAGGGGCTTGAGCTCCTCGTATCGCGCGGATACGTCGGCGAAGAAGTCGTCGTGCTGACAGGAGAGCAAGTCAACGGCGCGGCGGAAGAGATTGGCGATCTGCCAGGCGCGGCTGCCAACTGCGGAGGCCCGGTTCTCCAGGACTCCGGGGTACAGCCGCGCCGCCTCTCTGGCCGAAAGCCACACGAAACGGGATTTCTCGCACACGTCCTTGCGGAGCTGGTAGCAGGCCTCGCGCTCGGAGGACCAGTTCCGGGGGCCGCGCTCGAGGCTCTCGACCGCGCGCTGGAAACTGGCGATGTCCCCA
>Ga0123519_10005652_pt1 | contig 19873 bp, 29 predicted proteins | sample YelNatPaOPRAMG02_FD_87396 | JGI IMG/M metagenome (GOLD analysis project Ga0123519, IMG submission 87396) | Hot spring microbial communities from Yellowstone National Park - Yellowstone National Park OP-RAMG-02 (version 2) | ecosystem: Environmental > Aquatic > Thermal springs > Hot (42-90C) ...
ATTTAGAGACTATAGAAATCGCTTTAAGGGCAGCAAAAACAGGACACTTAGTATTTTCAACACTGCACACAAATTCAACGGTAGAAACAATAGATAGAATTATTTCAATGTTTCCAGGGGAGAAGCAAAATGTGATTAGATCCGATTTATCCGACTCTTTACGTGGTATTATTGCGCAACGTTTAATAAGAAGGAAGGAAGGGGGCAGGGTTCCTGGATTAGAAATTTTAGTATCCACAACTCCAATACAAAACCTAATAAGAGAAAATAAAGTATTCCAAATTAAAAATGTTATGCAGACAAGTATAAAAGAAGGTATGATTTTGATAGATAAATCTATACATGAATTAATTAGGAGTGGTATTATAGATCAAGACGTAGCAGAAGAGCACGTTGTTAATACTGACATTATAAACAGTTATTCCTAGGAGAGGCGGTATTTATGAAACTAGTAAAGTGGTTAAAAAGTAAGAAAAGTGGTGTTACATTACTCGAGCTACTTGTTGTCGTAGCCATTTTAGCAATTCTGGCAGCAATTCTAATTCCTGCATACAATAATTATGCGGAACAAGCACGTGAGACTAGGGCCGAGTCAGAAATAGGTGAACTCCAACAAATAATAGGTACTTGGATGGCAAGCACCAATGGCATTCCCCCAGAGGCTAGCGATAATGTTGCAGATCCAAATTCAATTGCAAATGTGATGATGCAGCATGGCATAAATTGGACTGGAGACGGGAACGGTTTATTAGATCCTTGGGGAAACCCTTACTATTATGCAGTAGTTAATGGAAACGGTGTAGTGAACTAAACAATACTATAAAGGAGTATTAGTAATTGTGTAAAAATAAAAAATGTTTTGCACTACTCGAACTTATAATAGCAATAGCAATATTTACAACTACTTTGAGTGCTTGTGTAGTTTCCTTCTTTGTGGCAAGTAGATCAATTGAAAGTGAAATTGAAGAGTACAATTGTCTTTGGAAGGCCAGGGGTTTAATAGAAGAATATATCGCAGGAAATACAAATACATTTACAAATATTGCAGATAACGGGGAAGTATATTATTCTTCGTTATCTGCAATTTCTATTGCTAATAACGGCACCTTAGTGGAGTCTTCTGTCAGATCAATCTCAAATGTTGTAGTAAATATATATTATGAATCGTATACTAGTAGCTTTAATTAAAATTTTTCATCAAGGAGTGTGTTATTATTGTGTACTTAAGCAAAAGTATTATAGTAGAGTTGTGTAGAGTTGTCGAACAAATTAGATTTAATATTGATAATGCAGTTGTATCAAAAGACCACTTCAAATTAAAAACTGTAAATTTCAAAGAGGAATTTTTCAGAGGTTCGATGGATGCTCTAAATTCTAGTTTTAGCAAATTAGATAAATTAAAAAATAGTATAACAGATGTTGATGAGTATATGAACATAAAAAAGAATGTTGCATTTATATATGATGAAATAGCAAACGAAAAGTATAAATTAGAAAGTAAATTATCGAGCTGTAAAGATAAGTCTAGATTAGAGTCTTATTTGACTGGATATATATCAGGAATACTAACAACATTAAACATGCTAAATAAATTATTTTCTATTATCGCTAAAGGTGAATTAAATTATGCTAATAAAAATAAAGTTTCCTAAAGTCTTGTCCGCCATTACTCTAATAGAACTTAGTGTGCTTATGTCTTTAGGCATATTATTTATTTTAAGTGTGTATATTTTTATATCTTCGTATACAATGTCATCAAATCTTTTAGTAGGTAAATTGGCTTGCGTATCTAGTATCAAATCACTAGATTCAAAATTGGAGGTATACTCAAAAGAAGCATCTACCATATATCAAACGAATAGTAATAATATTACTTTTGTAATAAACAATAATCCTGTTACTTTTAATTTTACTAATAATACTATATACGAAGGCAATGAAGTAATTGTATACGATATGTCAAATGTCTTGTTTAACTTAAATACGTCACTCCAAAAGGCAACTATAGATGTGGAAGTTAATTGTCACAATACAATAACTAACTTAACTTATACCTCATTTATAAATTAAGTAGAGGTTATTTTCATGAATGAAAACCTAATTCCAATTTTACTAAAAAATAGTATTATTACTGAAATTGATGCTGAAGAAGTATCGAAATGTGAACCTTCAGTTGATGTACTTGAAGTACTTTTTAATAGTGGTAAAATATCTTATGATGATATTGCAGATTGTTACTCTGAGTACTATAAAATTAACAGGCTTAGTAATTTAAACTCTTATAGTATCCCAATTGAAGTTGATAATGATTCTTTAAAAGCATATAGATTTTTTCCATATCGTTTCGATGAAGATAAAAATAATTTGCATATTGCTATAGACGACCCTACAAACATAGCTGTAATAGATTTTTTAAAACATCGTTATCGTGTAAATGTTATAATTTCTATTGTGTCAAGTAAGGAACTTGATAAAAAAATAAGAGAAACAATAGAAGGAAGTATTGCTGTTGTAAATGACCAAGAAGAGCAAGTAGAAGAAGTAGATTTAATAGACTCACCCGCAGTAAATTTTGTTAGAGAAATTATTCAGCAAGCTGTATCTGAAAATGCTAGCGATATACACATAGAGCCATTTATAAATAAAGTTATTGTAAGATTTAGGATTAATAGTGATTTGAAAAAAGTGACAGAGTATTCACGTAAATCTCATGATACAATTGTTTCTAGAATTAAAATACAAGCGGGTTTAGATACAACTGAACGTAAATTACCACAAGACGGAAAAATATGGCTATCAGGTTTAGCCGGAGTAGACCTCAGAGTATCGACACTTCCGACTCTTTATGGAGAGAAGGTAGTAATCAGGGTTCTCAATAAAATGAAGAGTTTACCTACTATTGAAGAGTTATTCCACGAATCTTCCTCATTAAATATTATTAAAGATACTTTAAGAGTTAGTTATGGATTAACTTTAATTTCTGGGCCTACAGGTTCAGGGAAAACAACAACTGCGTTTGCTATTCTAAAACATCTCTGTAGCAGCATAAAGAATGTTGTGACAATAGAAGACCCTCCTGAATATGAAATAGAAGGTGTAAACCATGTTGCTTTAAATACAAAGGCTGGGTTTACATTTAATGTTGCTTTAAGATCTGTAGTAAGACAAAATGTAGATATTATTTTAGTTGGTGAAATACGTGACAAAGAAACAGCAGAGATTGCTATTGAGTCTTCGTTGGCTAACCATCTTGTTATTTCTACAATTCATACAAACAATTCTTCTTCTACTCCAATAAGGCTAATTGACATGGGAATAGAGCCCTATCTTATAGCTAGCAGTTTAAATTGTATAATATCGCAAAGACTAGTAAAAAAGATATGTAACAGATGTGCTCGAAAATATCGACTTGATAAAGAGAGTAAAGAATATGAATTACTTGAAATAGAAAATGCTGTACGCGGCGAAGGATGCTCAACTTGTGGATTTACTGGTACGGGTGGAATGATGGCTATTACAGAAGTAATGCCTATAACACCAGTGATAAGGGACTTAATAAAATCAAAAGCTACTTTTGAGGTAATAAATAAGCAGTCTATAAAGGAAGGAATGATACCTATTAATATAATGGCTAAAGAATTGGTGCTAAAAGGAGTAATCGAACCATCAGAGTATGTAAGAGTAATGTATTCTGGGTGGATAAATCAATAAATAATAGGTGACTTTTATGCGCAAAGGGATGTATATACTTGAACTATCAATTGTTATTTCATTGATCTGTATTATTATTACAATTGGATTAATAAGTATAACTCAACACAATATATATTTACAAAATAGCAGGTATGAAGATACAAGTAGTTCAATAGATGCAGCTTTAACTGGTTTAGAGAGATTTAAACTATATTATCCAGAATATTTTACACTAAATCAAACAGTCGGAAATACGCTGGCTGTCAATCAGGTTTTAGGTGCTATTGCAAACTCAAACGAGAATGTAGTTAACTTTTCTGTAGTGTATACAGATATTTCAAATAATTGTGTAGTATTAAACGCAGTATCAACAGGTTTGTTTTTAAACACAAAAAGTAGCATTTCCCAAACACTTGAAGGAATATTTATTAATAATACTTTAAATTCTATTTTATCCGTAAGTAATAAGCAACTCATAAATGTAAACTAAGGAGTCAGAAAAATGATATATCGTGTAAAAGCTTACTTAAAAGACAGATATCAATATTTCACAATAGAAGCTCCTGATAAAAAATCAGTACCCGCTCTCCTATTTGAAAAAATAGGTTCAAATAAAGCAACTTTGGTAGAAATAAAAGAAGCAAAGTTCTACAATATTGAAAGAGAACAGAAATTCAATATAAAGTTAAGTAGTAGAAAAGTAGGTTTAAAAGACCTAGAGCTATTTTGTAAGCAGTTAAGTATATTATTAAGGGCAGGAATAACACTTTTACAGGGACTTACAATTATAAAGGATAATACTACAAACAGAAAATTTAAAAATATTCTCGATGATGTAATTAAAAATGTAAGGTCCGGTATTAATCTTTCTGTGGCAATTAGTCCACATAAGATATTTAGTCCAATGTTCTGTGGTATTATAAGAACAGCAGATGAGACAGGTAATTTAGATATAGCTCTTGAATGGTTGGCCGAACAACTTAAAAGGGAGATGGGGTTTAAGTCTAAAATTAGGTCAATTCTTGGGTACCCCATATTTCTAGTATTATTTGCTCTCACGGTTATGACAGGTTTATTTAGATTTGTAGTACCGAAATTTCTCAAGCTTATAGCTGCAGGACATCAAAAATTGCCTTTAGTTACGCAGATAGCATTGTCAATGTCAAATTATATTGGTTATATATTTATTACATTTGTTTTAGCAGTGATTACTTCGGTAATTATATTAAGAGTTATAAAATCTAAGTTTGTATATTTATACTACAAGTTAGAAGAATTTTTGACGAAATTACCAATATTCGGAAATTTGATTGTTTGTCTAAGTTCATCTAGAATATACTGGATAATGTCAATGCTTTTAGAAACAGGTGTAGTTCAATTAAGGATGCTTGAGATAATAGCTGATTCGGTAAGTTTTTTAACCTTAAAGAATGACATTCTAAATGCTAGATATGCGGTTGAAAAGGGAAACCAGATGTCTGAAAAGTTAAAAAACTCCATTTGGTTCAGGCGTTCCGAAGTGGAGATGCTTGAGATAGGGGAAAAGTCAGGGAGTCTATCAAGTATGGCTAGGTACTCTTCGGAGCTTCTGGATAAGGAAATAGAAATAATAATGGAGCGTTTGCCTAGAGTTATTGAGGTGTCGACAACAATATTTACGGGGGTGATGGTTCTCTTTTTACTTTTGTCGATATATTTACCAATGGTTTCGATGTATAAAGGTGTTGCACAATAATATCAAAGGAGAATTGTAAGTGAACTTGCACTACAATGAGGAAAATAATACTGAAGAATTAATAATGGAAGAACCAACGATGGAAGAACCAACGATGGAAGAACCTCAAGAATTAATAGAAAATGATTTATATAGTGATCGTCTTGCTAAGTTATTACCAACTACAATAGCAATATTGGCATCATTAACTCTTGCTATAATGGCAAGGCATCACTTTGTTGTTGATACAGATCCTTTATGGGCGTACACAGTAGGTAATTATATAGTGCACCATGGGTTTCCTCATGTAGATTACTGGGCTTGGACAACTTATGGAAAGCCTTGGCAAGCGTGGGAATGGGGATGGGATGTACTTTTATATCTATTCTCAAGTAGTTGGGGTTTAGGTGGATCAATTGTACTAATGGCATTTTTTCTTTCCGCTTTATCAATTAGCTTATATAGTACACTAAGGCGCATAAACAAATCGAATGCAGTTATCCTTTACTTAATGGTTGTGTGGTTTTTAGGCATATTTGCAATGCTTAGGCCACAAATTATAAGCTATACACTATTTTGTGTAATTTTGTACTATGTACTGTTCCAATCAGCAAATAAATATTGGAACTTAATAGTAATTCCGATATTGATAGTGATATGGGCAAATTCACACGAGTCGGTATTACTTGGTTTAGGGATTATTTGGATGTTCTTTATTCTAAAAATAATTCGTAAAGAATTTGATAAAACAAAAATTATTTATCCAGTTATCTACTCATTACTAACGCTAATAAATCCTTACGGGTACTTAATTTGGCCTTATACTATAAAGGCTGTTAATGTTCCTCTATGGAATCAGTTCATATCAGAGTGGACTCCTTTAAATTTCGGAAACTCTTTTGAAGTATCAATAATGGCAATTGTTTTAATTACATCTTTAATTGTTATTCGCAAATCAGATAACTTCTTAAAAACAACTGAAAATATATTTATATTGATATTTTACATTGGTTGTGTATATGAAGGAGTAAGGCACGCTAGATTTCTTCCCTATTTAGCAATTGTGTGGTCGATTTTTATGGCGCAAAATTTACCTAATGACTGGTTTGGACTAGGAGAAACAGTTTCTAGTATATTAACAAGATTAAATCAATATGAGACAAACGCAACTTGGTTCCATAAAGTTATGAATTTGGTTGAATCAATAAGAGTAGAGATAATTAATAGATCAAAAGGGTTTCTTGTTTCATCTGTATTTATTGCACTATTATTTTTATATACACTATCATACAGTGTAATAGTAGGTAATTCAATAACTAGCAGTGCTGCGTTTCCTGTAACTTCAACAAATATTTTAAAATCTCTAGGTTTAGACGAGCATTTATTTAATAATTATGATTGGGGCGGGTACTTAATATATAATGGGGTTAAACCTTTTATAGATGGGAGAGCTGATGTATTTACGTTTGAATCTTCTGTATTTGAAGATTACATGAATGCCGCATATATTAGAGAAAACCCGATGGTTGTGTTTAATAAGTATAATATACAAACTCTTCTAGTAGCAAGAAACTCGCTGTTATACAATTGGTTAATATCCACTAATTATTTTAATTTAATTTACCAAGATGATACAGCAGCTATTTTTACAAGAAATCCTAAGTACAAAAATATAACTTTTAATCAAATAAAGAAGAAATTTAATATAGGAAATGTAACAAATTAACAGCTACTATAAGGAGAGAACAATGAATATTTTAATTTATGCATATGTATTTGTAATTGGATCATGTTTCGGCAGCTTCTACAACGTATTGGCTTTTAGACTTATAAAGGGAATTTCAATAATTTGGCCGAGGTCATACTGTACCCAATGTAACAGGACATTAGGATTTTTAGATTTGATACCAATATTCAGTTATGTTTTCTTAAGGGGAAAATGCAGGTACTGCGGTGGAAAGATATCTCCTCAGCATTTAGTTGTGGAGATATTAACAGGGTGCTTAACTTTATTTATATTTATAAAATATGGGTTAACAATTCTTGCTTTAAAAGTATTCTTAACATTTTCAGCTTTACTCATATGTGGAATTTCTGATCTAAACGACAGGTTAATAAATTCTTTAATTGCATGTATTCCTATTGTGATAAATATTATTTTTGGGTTATACCAATACAATAAAAGTCAACTGACAGCATATATTATTACTATTCTTGTAACAGCATGTATTTTTTGGGCACTCAGTTTAACAGGTAAAATGGGAGATGGCGATATATTTATATTTATACTTATAGCTTCACTATTTGGTCCAATTCTAATGTGCATAGCATTTTTCTGGATCTCCATTATAGGATTAGTGGTATCAATAGTAGTTCTTTTTAGAACCAAAAATTTCAAATTCGAGTTACCTTATGTACCTATAATAGGTTTAGGATCATTTATACCTTTAGTATATTCTGGAGGATACCTAACGTTGGTGGAATTTTTCAGGATTTTTAGCCCGAATTTTTTATTCATAATGAAATAATTTTGGAGGAATATATGTGAAGTTTAATAACTTTAAATTAAATTTTAAGAGCATAAATTTGGATTATAAAATGATAGGCATTTCACTAATTGGTATTTGCTTCATAGTAGGAATGCTTAAATTTGGTTACCCGAAATATACTAGTATAAAAAATCAACTAAAAAGTTTAAGTACACAGGAGCAATCACTGCAAGGAAAAGTGTCATCATATAGTAACCAAAATAATATTTTACAATTAAATGATTTAAAACAACAATGGGGAATTGTATCCCAGCAGTATGGTGTAGATGTGGAAGATGGTTATTTCTATAGTTTACTAGGAAGTATAGCTGAAAAAGATGGTGTCAAAGATATTACTATTTCAGATGAAGGTACGGTAACTAATTTTTATGAAAATCATTTAGAGTCTATAATATATAACTTAGTTATTAAAAGTTCATTTTCCGAAGTTGTAAATTTACTTAGTGACCTAGAAAATGCTGGAGTACCTTTAGAAATAAAACCAATACAGATTACTTCTAGTACGGATAACCCAAAAGATGTAGAAACTTCATGTGATGTTGTACTATATTCTACAAATCCACCAACGATAAATAAAATGCAATTTGGAAATACTGGTAGGTATGATCTATTTTACGATAGTGAATTTGTTAATTTGACTAATAATTCTACAAGTAGCAACTCGAGTGTAAGTAATAACTCGGGTGTAAATAATAACTCGGTTGTAAGTAATAACTCAGGCGCAAGTAGCAACTTGGGTGTAAGTAATAGTACCGAAAATGTAGTTAACATAATGCAAAATCTCATTAACTAATAATGAAAGGATATCAAACTATGAGTGAAAGCAAGCAAAAAAAGATTCGCTGCAATATATGCTTAATATTTAATAATCAATTTACAAAAGTAGTTTTGATAAAAAGGTTAAAAGACCCCTATAAAGGCAAACTTAACGGGATAGGCGGTAAATTAAATTATAGGGAAAATAGGTTAACAGGTATTTTAAGAGAAGTAAAAGAAGAATTAGGTATAAAGCTGGAAAAAGATAAACTAAAAAAATTCTGTACCATAGATGATGGTTCTTATATAATGGATGTATTTTTTAGTACTATAAATGTAGAAGCTTTAACACTACCTTTAAGTACAAGGGAAGGTTTGGTTAATTGGTACGAAGTGGATAATTTATTCCACAACGAGGAAGGTTTAGCGGGGAGCGGGTTTTTGCGATACTTGCTGTATTCAATAACGAAAGAGATATAAAGTGTTGATAAAGATTAATAAGTATTTAAAAAAACTTGTTTTTATCGAAATTTAAGGATGTACATAAATTAACTAAAAAAAATTTTTCGCGGCGGCGTATGAAAGGGTTAGAATTAAAAAATTTTGCTAAAAAACACTTGACAAGCATTGTTTTTTGTGTTATAATTAGTGAAAAAGCCGGGGGCCGGTGTTAGCTTCTAAATTAGGAGGTAACAATAAATGAAGTGGCAGGAAAGTGTTGACCTAAGTAAGATAAGATTTTATCCGATGGTAACAAGAGAATCCACTTCGTTAAAATGGGTAATGGACAATGAAAGTAGACTTAAGAACAGGATTAGATCAATGTTAAGTAGCAAAGGGTTAGGGTATATAAATTGCCAAGATTTGTACGACGAGTTTAAAATTGATTTTATGGCAAGAAAGGAAAGTATAGATTTTGACCCAGGGTTTTCAGATGATCCTTATTACGACGAGGGAATGTACATAATATCAAGATTAAAGTATTTTGTTCTTGGGAAGATGAATGAAATTATGAAAAGGCAGGCGAGAGAGTATTCAATAGTTGATGATAGCAAGGAAGATGAGAGAACATATAGTAATACTATTAGCATTAACAAAATAGAATCTGCATTAAGTACAGACAACTCATTTAAGCATATTGAATTACGTGGCGATCTATATTATTGGTTCGACACGTTAATTTATTTTTCAGACTATTATGGGTTTGACTTGATAGAATATTTTGTGATGATTACAAAAAAAGAAAATAGATATAATATTATAAGAAAGTTACACACTAGTGAAGAAAGGTTGGTAAAGTTTGAGAAAGATATGAGGAGTAAGTCAGATATAGGCAAGGAGATAAAAGATATAGTCAGTGGTCTCATTAGTTTGAGCAAGCTCGAGCATGTTAGTATAGTTGAGTTAATAAACACAAACTACAAGTTAATCGAAAATATAAGAAAAGATTACACGATAGAAGTAAGTCCTACAGAAGTATCCTTTGACAGCTACATGGAAATACTATTTAAGAATGCAACTCCAAGTACAGTTACAAGTATTGATAATAAAGATCAAATGGTGTCTTCAGTTATCGAAGCTATAGGATGTAACATAGCAGATATTGTAGAAGAACTAGAAAATGTTTCATAGTAAGGAGATGAATGTTATTCTGTACAATAAAAATGACATACGGAGTATCTTAAACCTAAGCAATATAGACAAGAGGTTTGTGGAGTCCCTTGAGCTAGGTTTAGTTGAAGTTATAAATTTTGTGGAAAGTTTCGTACCAAAGTACGAGGTTTTAGATGGTGCATATCTTAACAATAAAGTAGTAAGATGTGCACCATTTAAATATATATCTGCTATTTTTGTAATTGGAAGCATAGCTTCAAAAGAGTGTGTAGAAGACTCAGATATTGATATTGTTATTATATTGGATAATGAGGAATTATCTTACAATTATGAGTTCAGAGATTTAATACATGATTTACATAAAAAGTATGAAAAACGTTTGCAGGTAATTCCAATTTCAGTTAGTAGTTTTGTTGACTATCATATGTTATATAAAACAACTATGTATCATTCAATTTTAAAAGGATTAGAGTTATACAATGATGGAGTGATACAGAAAGAGAAAGTATGTTCTGTACCTGCATTAAAATGGTTAATAGAATGGTACTTAAGTTTTTCTAGAGTATATAGATATGGACTTGAAGAAGTCCATATAATGGAGGAATACCAAGATAACGAATTTATTGGTGATGATTTAGCACGATCTTTTTTCAATTTTTGTATAATATATATTGAATTGGTGTATGGTGTTGTACCAACAACTAAAAAACAAGTTGTCGCTTATATTGATAAGTACAGGCCAGATTTGATAAAGTATTTACGCCTGGCAGTCAATATACGGAAGAAAAGAGTGAATTCAACACTTAGAATGGCAAAGCAACTATTAGAAGCCAATAGAAAAATTAAAAAGGATATACTAAAAGTATATAGAATAATAAGGAACGGTGAAGCGAATTGCTCAAGTTTATTAAAATTCCTATGGGAATACTATTAAGTAAATTAAATAACAATGTATTAAAAGTAATTTTTATAAAGAGCGATGGTACACTAAGAACAATGTATGCTACTAGGAATCGAAAAGTGATTAGAGACTTTAATAGTATTGATGTAGTAGATGCTACAGGTATGTTAGCCAGGGGTTACATTAGAGTTTACGATATGCAAAAAATGGATTTTAGGTATATAAACTTAAACAAACTTCTTTATGTTGAAGTTTATAATGGTAAAGTACCCGAAATCCAGTATAATAGAACTATAAATGAAAAACTTATTTTAGATCCTTATAGCGGGGAGGTAATACATAAAAAGGATAAGAAAAACGAGTTAGCAGAGAAAATTCTTGAAAGATCTAAGTACACTGATGTGGTTAGTGAGTTGTTCGAGTATTGCAGTGATTCTGTGGGCAGTGAAATGCAAATTGATGTAGAGCGCGAATTTGATTTTAATTAAGGAGGAAACCTGTTTGGATAATTGGTTTATTCCGACTGATGCTAAGTATTGTGATTGCTTATATAATCATATCATGTATGTTGTGGGAAAGCATACCGATTCTAGAGACTCTTCCTCTCATATTAAATTATATAAATCTCCATCTAGATGTATGAGTGGAATAGAGGGGAAATGGCCTGTTCATATTTTGAAAGTTGTTCCTACAGGAAAGGTCAATAGGGTAGATGAATTTGCATATACGTCTAGTGTAAAGGTACTTGAAGAAATTCCTGTAGTTTCTGCGTTCGGTAAAAATGGCGGTAAAGTTGTAGCACTAATAAATGAAATTAGTAATTTCGGGTTTGGGTATCCAGATAAGAGTGCGGAATTATATGTGAAAAAGTTAGCCCGTGAATTTATTGTTAGGCTAAAAGATGTAGGAGTTCCTCAGAACATTGGAGTTAAGATAACTAGTGATATTGAAGAGCTAAGAACTGTAACTAGTAACTGTTATTATGGAGGTTTTGGGAAAGTAATAGATATTCAAAGCGGGTTGGATATCTATATAAATAGAAAGCAAAATGAGTATAACTATACTGAATTTTGCGAAGCTGCATGTAATGCAGCTGTAGATAGACTATGGAGATTTGCACATAGTATGAAGAGTTGGAATATAAGCAACGTTGTAGTTAATACTATGAACATTGCCTTTTATATAGCATATTATGTGCATATGAGTGCAATAATCAGTGCACTCGAAGGTGCTGTAGAAATTGTGAATCCAATGGATCCTTTGTTAGAGATGTGGAAATTGGGGTATTTTATTGCAGGTAGTGATGAACATAATTTGATTATATACTGTAGATAATAAAGCAACCTTTGTTTATACTATGAAACTAAACTCGACTGCTATTAGACTAGTAGTCGAGTTTAGTTTTTAATGTGAGGTGAGCTGGAAGCAAGAATATACATATAATTGTACAAAATGTATAAGTGTTTAAGTTTATTAATCGAGTAAATAAAAATTTAAAAATTATGATTTACTTAAAAATTGTAAGCTTTAAATTTCTATTGAAGGAAGATTACAATGTTTAGTTTTGACAAAGAAAAACCATCCAAGTTCGTTGCAACTTCATTAATTCCAATTGATTCTGATAAGTATTGTAGTCCGATGGTATGGACTCCACGATTTCAGCAAGTAGTAAGCAGGAGAGTATATGTTGTATGCTCAGTAAATAGAAATGGATATAATAGTTTTAGAGTGTATCCTTTAAACAGGAAAAAAGATAAAGCACCTCCAGCCTTTGTAATAGTATCGAGGGACTCAAAATATGTAAAAGATCCTTATACGCATATAGTACATGAACATAAAAACTTTGTTATTACGCGCCCCTTGGTAGCTGTATACTATAAAGCAAAGTGGGCGTTGGACAAGAAAATTCTTGATATTCTACCCGGGAATCTATTAACACTTGTAAAACATTGCTATTTCAAAGACCTGATATCCGACGATTTTATCGAAGAAGCTGAGAAAGAGTTTGAAAGGCTGGAAAAGGTACTTGCAAGAGCAAATAGTCCTTATTACGGTGAAGTACAAGCAAGTATAGACAGATCATTTAAGATTTGTCAGAAGATATTCTCAAAGGTAAAAGAAGTTCTTCCATATAGTTAATATTTTTCCAGAGGATAGTAATATGAAGGGAGTAAAGGTTCATGGGTAATTCAATTGTTTATTCAGGTAATTCTTCGCTTGCATCAAAGATGAAGGAAGGACTAGCATCTATAAGGGAACAAAAGTCTATGCTTAAAATGATGGATGGAATTGTATTGTTAATGGATGTATCAGGCAGCATGGGTGACTATGTAGGAGGTAAACGCAAGATAGACAGTTTGCGTGACGTAGTTGCTGAATTTGATGTTGTAAGAAAAGTAAGTTTTTCTTCAGGTGTGTTTGAAGGACACATACCAGAGCCACAAGGTAACACTCAGTTGACAGAGGCTTTGTTATATTTAGGCACTTTGAAACCTAAGGAAGTAATTCTAATTTCTGATGGGTTACCCGATAACCCATCTTCTGCAATTACGGCTGCTAAATCACTAAGTTGTCCTATTAATACATTATATATAGGTGTAGGCGGAGACGATGGTGAGAGGTTCATGAAGACTGTAGCAGAAGTTACAGGAGGAAAAGAATTGACGATTAATATAAAAAGTATTTATAAGATAGACAAATGTTTATCAGAAGGGATTAAGATGATGCTGCCATCCGGAAAGTAAGTGAAGATTAAAAATTTACATTTATATGCAACTTAAGGAAACGAGTGGGTAAGAAATATGAGCAGTATACCACCATGGATTGTAGAAAGAAGAAAACATATTAGGACAAAAGTCAAGGGTTCTTTTAAATGGATAAGATGTAATGATTTGGGTAAAAAGTACATTGGCGATGTGGTCGATATTGGCTTTGGTGGTATTAAGTTTCATACAAATCGTTTAAATGATTTAGATGTAGGAGAGATAGTTACAGTAGTATTTGATAGTTTAATGGGTAGGATTATAAGAATATCTATGATTGAAGGACATAAGATGGAGGTTGTAGTTGAGTTTTTGGCTGATGATAACCTGATGTCAAATGTTCTCGAATTGATGTGCAGGTTTATTAGTGTAGACTAAATTGTATAATGAGAGTTAGTGCATAATAAAAAGATTGCTAGTAATTTATAAGAAGAAATAAGTTTCAAAACAGATGGTCATAAGACAAAACAATGATAGCAAAGTCAGGTTTAGATGTACTAGAATTACAGGAGAGTGAAAGTATAAAATGGGTTGTGAAGTTATTATAATTTCAGGAAGTAATGTAGATAATATTATAGAGAATATGAATAAGTTAAAAATAAAATGTAAATATACAGTTATCGAATTTGATTATAATAATAATAATTATATAAACAAAGGTAATGCTGAAGTAGTAAATATTAAAGATTTTATTCCTGATAAAGTTGATAATCAGTATCTTATTGTAGTAAGTAGTGGTACTATACTTCAACTAAAGGAAGTAGTACAGAAGTTTTCATTATATAATATAGCGTTTTCACTTGTAGAATTAGAATCGGATAAGATTAAAACACTTTGGCCTGAGCTTATACAGTAAAGAAGTTAATAAAAGAATGACATGGTGGTTACTTATTAGCAAGAATGCTATATATGTAAAGGTAAGAGATAATTATGGAAATGAATATAAATAGTTACTTTGTATTGTTAGTAGGTATTTCATGTTTGATTCCAGGCAGCATTGCATTCTATATAGGGTTTAGGAGTGTATTTAAAGGAATTTTCAGGAACTGGATTTTTTATGGTATTATGGCTAATATACCAAGTTTTATAATATTTAAGTTCAATGACATTAGGTATAGTTATGGGGTTGGAAGCATAGTTACAGAAAGCATGTTCTTGGAAGGCTATTGTATATACATAGGAACTGTAATAATTACTAGTTTTATTATGTTTTTAGTATCAATGTATTTAGTAGGTTGGTATAACAAGTGGAAGGAAGATAAAAATGGAAAGGGAGTTAGACAAATTAAAAGCAAGTAGTATATATCAACTATATCTTGTTAAGTATGTATGTTTAAATGACGAGCTCCAAGATCTGGTACGTAAGTATACCGATGTAAAAGACAATTATTATATACACAAAATTAGATATTTATTAATCAAAGGTAATGAACTAATGGAAAAGTTAAGGAGTAGCTTAGAGGGGGAATCGGAAAAGAATTTACAATATGAAGAATTTCAAAAAATTATAAGCAAGCTAAACGAGTTATTCACTAATGAGATTCCTGTTTTGATGAAAAACTTAAAGACAAAGAAGGTATATAATGGAAAAGATATCTATCATAACACCAATATATAACGAGTCTTCAAATATAGTTGAGTTTTATAGCAGGTTAAAAGCTGTTCTAAGTAATTTGAATTACGATTATGAAATTATATTTGTAAACGATGGGTCAAAAGATAATTCATTAAATATTGCTCTTGATATACAAAAATCAGATGAGAGGGTAAAAGTAATTGATTTTTCCAGAAATTTTGGAAAGGAAATAGCATTAACAGCAGGTATAGATATATGTACAGGGGATATTGCTATACCAATAGATGCTGATTTGCAGGAACCTCCAGAGGTGATTAATAAATTATTAGAGATGTATGAGCAAGGCTATGAGATTATAAATGCAGCAAGAAGATCCCGTAAGGAAAGTTTTATGAAAAGTATAACTTCCCAGATATTCTATAAATTCTTCAATAGTCTTTCTCCGCTAACTATACCTGAAAACGTAAGTGATTTTAGACTGCTTAGCAAATCTGCTTTGAGTTATTTAAAGGAATTGAGAGAGGCAAACAGATTCAATAAAGGTTTATTCGCATGGATTGGATTTAGATCTTGCACTGTATTTTATGATGCAGATAAACGATTGGCAGGCAACTCAAAGTTTAATTTTAGAAAATTAGTAAATTTAGCATTTGAGGGCATTACATCCTTTAGTATTACACCATTAAGATTAATATCACTTGCAGGAGCAACTTTGATTGGGGCAAGTTTAGTATATACTATAATTGAGTTAGCCAAACCTTTTGTTGTCATATATCAACCACTCATTAGTATAATATTATGTATAGGTGGTTTGCAGCTTGTATCATTAGGGTTGACTGGGGAATATATAGGAAGAATATATATGGAAGTCAAAAAGCGTCCATTATATGTTATAAGGAAAATTTATGCAAGTAGTGGGGATGATTCTAGTGGTAAAATCACTAATTGATAAGATATTTTTAGATACTTTAGAAAAGATGGATTCGCTGGTAAAAACTATAGAGATAATAGATCCAAACAATATAAAGAAATTTAAACTGAATATAGAAAATGTATCTAATTATTATGAAGCTTTTAATTCCATGATGAAACTATTAATTGAATGTTCAAAGTATGGAAGTGGTACAATTACTAGTTTACGTAGCGGAATTGTAGATAATATTATCACTATGTATAACATGGAAAATAATGGCGCCAAATTGTCTGTTGATTATACGACTTTCGGTATGTTAAATTAATTTGTGTATAAGTAATTAAAAATTTGGGTGGTACATCATTATTGCGGCTTTGAAATTTTAATGTTGCATGTAGTTTAATGTAGTCTAGTGTTTTCTAATGTAGAAAATATTTTAAAAAGCAGCTATAAAAGAATATTTTTGTAAATAACGCTAAAAATAAAATTTTTTGTTAAAATAACGGGTTTCAACGAATGTCAATTCACGGTATTCTTAGGATTTGTTTAAAAATTTTCGTTGGTTATTGTAAGGTAAAAAAGTTAGTATAGTTTTCGGAGGCAATTTTGTAATGTTGAAAAGGATATCACTAACTTTTTTGTATCTGGGAATTGGTGCTATATTTATATATTCTTACAGTAGTTCTATTTCTTTTTACAATTTATTAATAGTAGTTTCAGTTTATAGTGCAGTTGTAGGTATATTTAGTTTAAATAAAATAATTGAAGGTATTCACAGTAGTTTAGTAGAGCTTGCTGAGTATTTTATACAATTATTTGTAGCTGAGAGTTTATTTATAATAGTATATTTTCAACAGCAGATAAAAATGGCAGGATTTATAGAGGCATATATAGTTGGTTATGTGATTTCACTAGCAATTGTATTAGGGCTGGGCAAATCAAAATCAAAGAAAGCCAAGAAGTAGTTGTTGCAGTATACGAGAAATATTGGAGGTATAAATGTGAGTATTTTTAGTTTAAATAATCCAAAACGATACTTGGCTAAGCAATTCAGGTCCAAGCTAAAATCTTTAATTTATTTATTAGATAAATTTGATTCCGAGGAAATTTCCGGTGTTTTGATGAATATGAAAAAGCAGAGTGAATCCGATAGTCAGGAAATATTTATATGGGAGGAAATAAAAATTATAGCAGATAAGTATGTATCTAATAAAGCTGTATTTGAATTAGTAAATGAGCTAAATAAAATAGTCAATGAAATACTTGCTTAGAATAGGAGGCCATATGATGACTGCTTTAAGCTCAATCAAACAGGGGGTTAATTCAATTTTTCACAAAGGTTCTATGATAAGTATAGTATTTTATGTTACTGCAATCTATATTTTTGCATCATTGTTGGTATACTTAACTACTGGGGTATTTCCAAACGAGTTATACAAGTTAAGTACGATGCGCGTAGTAATTATAGGTGCATTGATAGAGCTCCCTTTTCAGCTATTTGTTTTTGCATCTCTACCGAATAGTATAGCGGAAGCATTTAATTATAGTTATAAGCCATATTTATTTTTTAGTAATGGTTTAAGAAATTTTGGAAAGTTTTTAGCAATTGGTTTAGTTGCAGCTGTAGTATCAGTTATTTATGTTTTAATATGCATATTTGTTATACTTTTAGCTAGTAAGTTAACATTTTTATTTATTGGTATAATAGTTGGACTAATTTGTGCTGTTTTTGGTATATATTTAATTAGATGTATATACAAATTGTATTTAAGCGAACTATTAATATCTAATTTACCGTTCAAAGATAATTTGAGGATTGCATGTAGTGTAAGTATAAAATCACTAATTTCGTTTTTTGTATTACTCTTTATTTTTGGTTTGATAAGTTTTGTGATTGCAGTATGTACTATATTATTACACAATCAGTATATAGGGCAAATAATATATTGTTTTTTGCAAGCATGTGTAACTGTAATATTATTAACATCATTAATGTTTGAGTTTGATCTAATTATATAGTAATTAATTGATAAGTAAGCTAATAAAAGTTAATAGTTTATCTTTATAGAAATAATGGCCGAAAAGACAAATATACAGTTTATTTTTATATGTGGGTAGGGTAGTAACAGCAATATACGAATCTACAAAAGGGAGCAGAGATGGAATATACTCTTATAGAAGTATTAAGCAGGATGTGATTTGGATACGAGGTTTCCAATTAGTGGAGGATTTAGTAAATTTAAAAATCCGTCAAGATTTGGTAAATGAAAGTGGTTCCAATCTGAAGAAATTTTTGTATACAAAAAAGAAAAGGAGGAATAACGATGAAGTATTTAAGTATTGGAAGTTGCTGCAACGAGGAAATGGTATTTAAGTATGACGAAAAAAGAGTTATTCGTGGGAAAAACAAAACAAATATTGATGGAGTTGTTGTTCCTTTGTGTAACTTGGATGAAGAAGGAATAAGAGCAGAATTAAGATTCATAGAAAACCCTAACGGTAGATGGTCAGACTTTGAACTGCGTATTGATTCTATTAAGAGTATTATTAGGGGGGATGGGTTAATAATTTTAGGGCATTTTAGAAATAAGGAAGTTGGTTTGAGGTATGATGATTCAAAGTTTTTTATAGACAAAGAGGAATATACGCGGTATATTAATATTATAGGAGACATAGTATATATGGGGAAAAGAGGATGTCCAGCAGTTTTTTCTGCAACTGCAGGTATGAATGATAGATGGGGGCATTTTGAGCTATACGTCCACCCAATAAATGTTAAAGAGATTGTTGTCAATGAGTGATGTTAAATAGGCAGTTTCAAAATAGGTGATGATTAGGGTTTAGTTGAGGATAGGTGCGCAACAAAAATGAAGAGGGTAACTGTTTTTGATGTTGCTAAATATTTTATGTCCTGTGTGGACGTTAACGCAGGGGGATCGATGACGCACCTTAAACTCCAAAGGCTTTGTTACTATGCTCAGGCTTGGCATTTGGTATTTGAGGATAAGGTTTTGTTTGATGAACAATTTGAGGCATGGGCATATGGTCCTGTTTGTCCTAAGCTATGGCATAGATATAAGAGCATTGGCTGGCAGGATATTGCCCAGGTCGTTAGTATAAGTACTAACCTCTTTACGAAAGAGCAGTTGGAAATACTAGACGCAGTTTGGGAAATATACGGGCAATATGATGGGGAATATTTATGGAGACTTATTTGTCAAGAATCTCCCTGGATTAGTGCGAGAAACGAGTGTGATTCTGGAGACCACTGTGGCAATGTAATAACGCTAAGCTCTATGAAGGAATATTATTCATCTATTTAGCAAACATTTTTTAGAGAAGTATAAGCAGGAGTAGACGTAAGATTCAAATTTTTGTTATAGCTACAAGCTATA
>Ga0123519_10005655_pt1 | contig 19869 bp, 17 predicted proteins | sample YelNatPaOPRAMG02_FD_87396 | JGI IMG/M metagenome (GOLD analysis project Ga0123519, IMG submission 87396) | Hot spring microbial communities from Yellowstone National Park - Yellowstone National Park OP-RAMG-02 (version 2) | ecosystem: Environmental > Aquatic > Thermal springs > Hot (42-90C) ...
ATTATCAGCGTGACGCCAGCGGCCTCGCATAGGGTAAATATCTCGTCCAGCTCCGCTAGCAGCGCAGCCTCTGCCAGATCAGGCCGTCTCTCATAGCGCAATAAGATGTTGGAGGCAAGCAGGGTTAAACAGTCTATGAGCACCACATCATAGCCCCCTATGCCCTCGCGCAAGGCCGCCGCCACGCCCAGGGGTACTTCCAGCGTGTCCCATCTTGCCGGGCGAGAGGCGCGGTGGCGCACAATGCGCTCGGCCATCTCCTCATCCTGAGCCGTGGCTGTGGCCACGTACAGGACGTTAGAGGAGAGCTTGGCTGCGATGGATTGGGCATAATCGCTCTTTCCACTGCGCGCCCCGCCCAAGATCAAGATCGTTCGCCGTTGTTTTGGTGTCTTGTCGTCCATTTGAGCACCAGTTGTCGAGATGGGAAAAAGTCCTCTACAGAAAAGACCTCTAGCGTCAACACACCCGCAAAGCCCGTGGACGCTAAAGCCTCCAGAACCGCGTGCAACTGTTGCCTAGGAACGCATGACAACGATCGATGATCGCGTTCGGCAACCCCATGCAAGTGTACGACGCGCATTCGGGGTGCCAGACGTTCAATACATGGAACCGGATCCAGCCGCTGAAGCCATAAATGCCCGATATCCAAACAAAAGCTAACCGGGATTCGCTCCAAGATGGGCAGCATTTCCTCATAGGGCCAGCGCTCCAAGTTCTCTATACAGAGCCGTTCCATGCCTCCCACAGCGCGCCCCAGATCCTCCAAGCCCCTCGTAGAGCTCTCTCGCCAGGGCTCCCACCGACCGGTCTGCAGGGCCTCTTGGGCGTCCAGGTGCACGATATACGCAAAGGGCTCCAGAGGGCGCGTTAGCTCAACGATCCTGTGTGCGAGCAACAGGGAACGTTCACCAGGCGCCACCTTAAGGTCAAGGGGCAGATGCACGGTATAGGTCAAATCATGAATAGCGGCCTGGCGCTGGAGCTCAGTCACCACTGCCTGATCCGGAAGATTGCCATAACCGTCCGATTCGAACAACACCAACTCCACATCGTCAACAAACGGACCGAGTTGGCGTACGTTGGGCAAGATATCATCCCAGTAAACATAGGAAGTGGACCCCAGGCGAAAACCCCTCTTCGTCAATGGAGCGCCCCCAGGATAAGCAATGCGACGATCTCGTTCACCTCACATTCCATCCCATACACATCGCCGGTAATCCCCGTGCCCAGTTGCTTGTGCGCCCATCGTGCTGAAAGCCAGGCGGCGAGCCAACTCCCTGCCAGGGCAATAAGGCCCTGCCAGCGCATGAAAGCTAACGCTAGCCCCAAAGTCATGAAACTCGCCAACAAGAACTCTTGCCACGTTAGGCCATCCTTAAACATCTTCCCCAATCCGTCTGACCGCGCATAAGGGAAGCGCCAGATCACATAGGCCATCGCCCAGCGCCCTATAATGGGAGCAATGACCAAGGCGGACCAGGGCGCTTTGCTGACGGCTAGCCACTTGAGGAGAAGAAGCACGATGGCCCCAACGAGGCCATACGTTCCCACATGCACGTCTCTCAAGATCTCCAGCCGTCTCTGAGCAGGGACCACAGCTACTAGTGCATCACAGCAATCTACAAAACCATCTAGATGGAGGCTTCCTGTTACTATCGCCCAAAGGGCCACAGATAGCGCAGCGGCCAACTCCACCGGCCAAAACCAAGACGCGAGATAACGCGCCCCCGCGACCAGCAAACCGATCAACAAACCCACTACAGGAAACCAAGCCACAGAATGCGCCCACACTTCTTCCGCAGGCTTATGCCGCAAGGGAAGGGGTATACGCGTCAGAAATTGAACGGCCAGGAGAATGGCCGCGAGGTTAAAGCTTTTCAGAAACATGCGCAGAATCAAAGGTTGCCATCTCATTGAGGACACGACAAGCCGCATCCACCAGTTGCATGGCCAGCACAGCTCCCGTGCCCTCGCCCAAACGAAGCCCCAGATCAAGCAAAGGCTCAAGCCCCAAATACGTCCACATAGCCCGATGCCCGACCTCCGCCGAGTTGTGCGAGGCGATGCAGTAATCTTTAACGAGCGGGCATAGCCCTGCGGCAATGAGTGCGCCGGCCGTAGAGATGAATCCATCAACGACGATGGGCACGCGGTGCGCCGCTGCCGCAAGGATGATGCCAGCGATCGCGCCGATCTCGTACCCTCCCACCTTGGTCAGCACATCCAGTGGATCCTTTGGGTCCGGCCGGTTGATGGCCAATGCGCGTTCAATGACCTTGATCTTACGGGTCATGCCCGTATCATCCAAGCCAGTACCACGCCCGGCCACCTGGACAACCGGCAGCCCAGTGATGGCAGACACAATCGCCGTAGCTGGGGTCGTATTGGCGATTCCCATCTCACCCGTAGCAACGATGTCCAGCCCTATGGCGAGCTCGGATTCAAACACGGCGATGCCCGCCTCAATAGCCTGGGTAGCCTCTTCGCGCGTCATAGCCGGCCCTTGGGCCATATTTCGAGTGCCAAACGCGATCTTGAACTCATACAGATCAGGATGCGCCGGCAGATGAGCCGCCACCCCAACATCAATCACCTTGACTCGCGCTCCCGCCTGACGGGAGAGCACACTGATCGCTGCTCCACCATTCAGGATATTGAGCACCATCTGCGCGGTAACGGCCTGCGGGTAGGCACTAACCCCCTCGGCCGCCACCCCATGGTCTCCAGAGCAGCACAAGACGACTTTGTGTACAATCCGAGGACAGGGATCGCCCTTGATACCCGCGACCTGAATGGACAACGCTTCCAGGCGGCCCAGGCTGCCGGCCGGCTTTGTGAGCCGATCCTGGCGCGCCTTGGCGATAGCCATAGCTTTCTCGTCTAAAGGACGAATCTCCGCCATAAGGTGGGGAAATCTCATGGAGTAACCCCCTAAAGTTATGTTAATGAAGGCTTTGCCGCTTCCGAAGATAAACGGCACAGCCGATCAGAAGCAGCAGGAACAAAGCGAGGCCCACAAAGGCGCCGTACTGGCTTCCTGCCGAGCGCTGTTGACTCGTCTCCAGCTCGTTACGGCCGGATGGTTGCACCCCGGATATACTTGTTGGAGAAAGCGAGGGAGATCCAGATGACGCCTCAGGCGAGACCGTCAAAGTTGCTTCAGGGGTAGAGGTAGGGAGCGGTGTCAAAGTGGGGGGCCTAGTTGGGCTGCACGTAGCCGTCGCGGAGCAAAACTCTAAAGGCGTGTTGGTCCGCTGAGCAGCTTGCGTCGCCGTGGGTAACAGCGTACCAGTTGCTGCCACTTGGGGAGTAGGAGTTATCCTCGGCGTTGGCGTCAGCGGGCGTTTTGTCGCGGTAGGAGCAGGCACCCCAAGGGACGCGCAGGAACCTTCAAACCGGGGCATTGGGGGCTTTGCTTTCCCATCACCCCAAACCCAAGCGTCAATGTCGCCATCGTGCACCTTGCGGCTACCCGCCCCCTTACCCGAATAGACCCAGGTTCCCTTCTCCCAGTACCAGTAACTCCAATACGCACAGGGCGTCCCCGAACATTGACAAAAGCACTCTTCACCGGGGAAGTCGCACCCAACGGCCCCGATCTTACAAATCGCCTCCCCCATGCCCGGCGAGGCCGCCCCAATCACCCGCAAGCCGGCGCGGCGCAAGAGGTCAACGCCCGTCAGCTCGGGCTCATTGAAAGTGACACAGACAGAGTAAACATCATCCGGCGCATAGACCACGATCAAGCCAGCACGATGCGGCCCCTCAGCGCGAGCCGGGTGAGGCCAGAGTACGAAACATAGCAAAACGCTAAGGACGAAGAATTTACGTAGGCGTTGCCCCATTGCTCCTCCCCAGATTGCCGGCCTCTAAGCTTTCCTATCGTTTAAGGAAAGCTTAGAGGCCAAAGTTCCTCAACACATGGCCTATCGTACCCCTGACACACCTGGGGCGGGCTTTACCGGCTAAGGGTAAAGCGAAGGGCTAGGCCCTCAATGTAGTTATAAATCTGAATGAGGTAATCGCCAGCGACCCGAGAGGAGAAAGTTGCCTCACGAACGCCCGGGCTCGTGCTCTGGCCAATGATCGCTTCCCCCGACGGGCTATAGATCACCAAACCGATCCCTCTCGCTGTAACAGGATCATCCGGTGATAGAGTCGCCCTCACAGTGACGAGCGAGCCATCGCCCGGGTAGGAGAGCTTGTAAAAGGCATACGCTCCAGCGCGAGCGCCTATCAAAGTGCCCGACGTAGGGCCCTCCAGGGCGATCGCACTGGCCGCATCCACGTTGGTCAGACGAGCGCTTGGAGCCCCCTTGACGACCTCTGGAAGCCCTGTGGCAACCACAGAATAGGTGACGGGATGTTGAGGCAAGTAGTTATACACTTGCACCAGCCAACGAGCGCGCCGAGCGCTGCTTGCGTGGAGCTCCAAGTATCCCGCACCATCTGCTGCCGGCACCCCTCTGCCAATAAGCTGCCCCCCTGGCGCGTACACGCAGAAGCCAAAGCCGGCGCGTGTCACCGGATCGGCGGGAGTATAGCTCAGTTTGATCGTCACCGTGCGAGCATCACCCGGGTAATCCAGCGCATAGAAGGCATATGCTCCGGCGCTATCGCCCAACAATTTGCTCTCTAGAGAAAGGTTATTACCCAGTATTTTGGGATGATCGGCATCGGCGCCCAGATCTAACATGCGCGGAACAGGGAGGATGACCTTGCCCAGTAACGCCGGTATGGCCTGAGCCGTAGCCAAAAGGTTCGCCCCTTGCGTCGGTTGCCATTCAAAGGCTCCATTGGGGAGCTGCAGGCGCAGCAAATCGTCTATGGCCGAAGAGCCGTCTTTGCGCCATTTGGGCGAATCCGGGTTCTGTCCCAAGGCGATCAGGGCCTGCAAAACATAAGCTGTGGAATTGGCATCGGCAGTCATGCCCCACTGAGCGGAATATGTGAAGCCTCCCGTCGGGCTCTGTTGCGCTGCCAGATAACTCAAGCCCCTGCTGATAGCCTGGTGATCCGTCTTCACGCCGGCGGCAACAAGGGCCTGCAAAACCAGGGCCGTTGTGTTAGAGTCAGTGCCCCATCCGGGAGCCCCTTCCCAGCCTCCATCCGCTTGCTGGGCGCTGATCAACACAGACGTAGCTCCCCTAGGCAAGGTTTGGCCTGCGGCAAGCAAGCCCAAGACGGCCCAAACCTGACTGAGCGTCGTTGTACCGTAAGCGCCACGGCCATCATGATAGTTTTGCAAACGGGCGACGAGATCACGCCCCACAAAGTCCTTGGGGTCATAGCCCGCAGCAACAAGGGCCACGATTAGCTTGCCGGTGGAGGCCGCATCTACGGCGTATCGCTCTAGGTTCGTCGCCAAATAGTCTATAGGAGACAGGCCACTCTCCAGAGCGCGCCAAGTGGAGACGTCCTGTCCTCCAGCAGCTACCGCCAAGACCACTTCTAGGGTCATGCCGACACTGGAGCCAAACGCTCCGTCCCTCTCTTGCAGAGTGCGCAGCCAAGCCAATGCTCGGTTTGCTGCCTCAATGCGCGCAGCCATGCTGACAGAATGGGCTGGGGCACTTGACGCTGCCGAAGCGGGAACGCTGAGAGCCAAAACCAAAACGAAGAGGAAACAAATCAATCGGATACGACGCATGGCAACTCTCCTTTCCATTTTCTCATGAGGTGCTGCAAATCTTGGCGCCGACAACCGGGCCGGGTGGCTTATGAGGCCATGCGCATATCTCTGCCCCCCTTTCTCTGAAAAGCGAGCGGTTCAGAGAAAGGGCAGGCTGGCAAGAAGTGGAGAATCCCAAGCAAACATAAACAAGTTCCGCTACGCCTCACGTTCAACGATGAGGAGCGGAACTTGTCTGGCAGGAAACCCAACCTGATACCCATCCCATCACCTTTCGCTCGAAGGCTCCGGAATGAAGGCTTGGGCAGGCGACCTGGCTTCTCCTTGCGGAGTTACAGTTGCGGGACAGCGCCGGACTCGCACCGGACTTCCCCTATTATGCCTTTGGCCTCACAGCCTCAGGACACCCAAGCCCCTAACAACGAAAGCAATTCTAGCACCCTTCGGAGATCAGGTCAAATGAGGCCCCTCTCGGCTAACTTCCTCGGCAAAGGAGACCAAGTCCTGCACAGCGCGTACGACCAACTCATTCTGGCTGATCCCCAAAAGCTCGGCCACCCGTGCCAGCCGCTCTTTCAGAGAGGCCGGAAAGCGCACCAAAAGCGGTTGCTCTGTCTCCGGCTCGTCCATGATCACGACGCGGTCAGATGTGATCAGACGAGTGGCCTTGGCGTCAAAACCGATCAGGTGGCGCATGAAACGCTCCACAGCGCGTGCCGCAACGGGGGAATCAGGCCAATAGACCTGGGCGATCGTCGCTCCTAGGATCTCTATACGAGGGCCCTCTATCTCGATGCTCCCGCCCACTTTCCGCCAGCGACTGCCCGGATTCTGCTGGACAACCAACTCGGCCAATTGAGCACCTCGACTGCCGCCGGGGATACGTATGATGGCCATCCCTCTCAGACCTCCTGGATTCATTATAGCACGCTCTGGTGACCTGTGCATAAGAGGGCTGACTTGTGGATAACTTTTTGACCCCTATATATCCTATTTTTGATATATGATTATAATATCAAACAATGATATTTCAGGCAAAACAAACTGTCCCTTAACGACCAGCCTCTCGGCGAGCAAGCACGAAAAATCAAAGGCAAGATATATGTTGAGAGTTGAACAATTTGAACAGCAAGATTTCTTGCAAAGTAAGAAGACAAAAAAAGATTACATCGGTCTACTTAAACGCAAAAAAGCCGAAAGAGGAAAGATCATACGGCGTAGCGTTCGGCCACCTCAACGAGGGCGATAAAGTTCCTCGCCGCAGCCTCACCGTATATTCCCGATGAGGTGCCTCCTAGCATGTAGCCGATGATGCCCACACGCTCAAGAAGCTCGGCTCCAAGCCGTAACACCTCCTCGCGGGGGCGCGTCTCTAGCACTTCCATGTCGTCCAATCCTCCCACGAGGCAAACGCGCCCTCCAATCCGGGCCATAGCTTCGTCCATCCTAATATCGCCATACGGGGGTTGCTCAATGGGATCCAGAGAATCAATGCCCAGATCGGCGATTTTTTCAATGAAACGTCTTATATTCCCATGGTTATGGTAGTGGGCGATGCCCCCATACGAGTGGATCATTTCTACCAGAGGCTTATCGAAAGGCACCACCAACTCATCCCAGGCGCGCGGGCCCATCAATTGGGTGGCATACTCCCCCCCAACGATACGGAAACAATCTACGCCGCCTTTGCAAGCTTCCTCAACCACATTGAAAATGCGCTCGGCAGCGAGGCTGACCATGTGTCGGATCAACTCCGGCTCCGCCGCCCAAAGATAGCTACAGAACTCCGTACCCAACATATCGTTAGGATAGCAGAGGGCATTTCCTACCCCCATAACGGCCAGGCCATCCTCCCCAACTTGCCGTTTAAAGGCCCGAAAAGCCTCCACGTCAGGGTGCGGGGCAACATAGGGGATAGCCAGGAGGGCCTCGATATCGGCGACACTCTTACAGAACGGCTCCGTACAGGCAGTCGTCTGGGCCGTCGTTGTCCAGATGGAAACCAGGTCACGCCCTGGCGCGTGTAGCACCCGGCGCAGCATAGTGCCACAGCGCTCCTCCTCAAGGGGAAAGGCCGCGCCGCCGACGGGATCGCAGCCTAGACCGATCTCCAGCCAAGGATCAGTGCGCGCAATCAACTCTGCCGCCAAAGCGCTCTCCCTAGGGATTCGCCCCAAACCCCAAGGAGCCACTGGAACTCGGTCCGGTCGCTCATGATGAATGGCAGCCAACATGCGTTGCCGCGAGGTCATCTTAGCCATCGTACGAGATCCTTTCAATTTGGATAGCTCATTCTAGCCAGGGTGCTGGAAACGGGCAATTGAGCTTTGACAATTCCTCAGGCTTACTCTAGACTGACTAAATCAATGAGCTTACACGGATCTGATTATGAAACGCGATTGGTTATTACCCGAGCCGGTCGAGGTGCCAACTGCTCTACGTGAGGCCGTGGGTGGCCACCCCTTAGTGGCCAGATTGCTAGCCCAGCGCGGCTTGGTTGACGTGGCACAAGCCAGAGCCTATCTTGACCCCTCGCAGTATACGCCGGCTTCTCCCTTCGCTTTAGAGGGCATGGAAGTCGCCCGACGCCTTCTACAAGCAGCGCTCACCGAAGGAGCCCACGTGCGCATCTGGGGGGACTTTGATGCAGATGGGCAAACATCAACAGCCGTCCTCTACGAGGCACTTACAGCCCTTGGTGCTCGCGTCGATTACCGACTTCCTCGTCGGGATGAGGGACATGGATTACACCCCCGAGCGATAGAGGAGGCCTTGCGTGATGGTGTCGCGTTATTAATCACTTGCGACACGGGCATTGGCGAGGCCGAGGTGGTCGAGCAAGGCGTGGCCTCTGGCTTGACGATCATCATCACCGACCATCACGACCTACCGCCCAGACTGCCCCCTGCTCAAGCGGTGATCGATCCCAATATGCTCCCCGCTAACCATCCCTTGCGCGAGCTCTCCGGCGTGGGCGTAGCTTACATGGTGGCCCGTGCTCTCCTAGAGGGCACCGCTCACGCCTCTCGCTTAGAAGAAATGCTCGATCTCGTAGCCTTGGGATTGGTCGCCGACGTGGCTAAGCAAGTAAATGATGTGCGCTACCTTATCCAACGCGGACTTGAGGCTTTGCGACACACTCGTCGGCCAGGGCTAGAGGCTCTGGTCCGTGCGGCGGGGCTGGATCTGGCTCACTTGAGCGAGCAGGATATTAGTTTCCAACTGGGTCCCCGACTGAACGCTGCCGGGCGCCTGGCTGACTCCGAGATGGCTCTACGACTGTTCCTAACCCGCGACGTAGACGAAGCCCAGCGATTGGCGGAATGGTTAGAGGCTCTAAACCGTGATCGTCAGGCTCGGACGGAGGCGATAGTCGCTGAGATTCAGGAACGCCTAAAGCGCGACCCTGAGCTAGCGAGAAAACCGGTGATCATCCTTGATGGCGAAGGGTGGGAGATCGGTGTGTTGGGCTTGATAGCGACAGACCTGGCCCGCAGGTACGATCGTCCCGCTATTCTCATCGCCCATCGGCAGGGCGAACCCAGTGTAGCCTCGGCGCGCTCAGTAGAAGGTATTGATATCCACGAGGCTATCCTGAGCCAACGAGAATACCTCGTTCGCGAGGGCGGACATCCCATGGCCGCTGGCTTTTCCATAGAACGCGAGAATATCCCCGCATTCAAGCGCGGACTGTGGGATTGGGTGTCACGCCAAGCTCCTCCAAGGGCAATCCCCGCGCTCCCGATTGATGCCGAGGTACCTTGGGAGGAGATCAGCCTCACACTGGCCCACGAGTTAGCCCGTCTGGCTCCCTTTGGAGCCGGCAACTCATGCCCAACGCTTGTAACCAGCGGGGGCACTCTGATCCGCATTGAAGACGTCAGCCGCGAGCGCGCGACTCCTCACCGTCGTCTCTTCCTAGACGATGATTCAGGCCATCCTCTACGCTTCATCTGGTTTAACGCCGGCGAAATGCCCGAGATCGGCGAGCGTCTTGACGTCGCCTTTAACCTGTCCATCACCTATTGGCAAGGCGAAGAGCGTCTCCAATTGGAGCTGGTAGACTGGCAGCCCACGGCAAGAAAGGTAAAAGAGGCGCTTTCGCAGCTCTTGGCCAGCCGAGAGGTAGTGGATTGGCGCCTCGCTCAGGAGACCGAACGGCCATTACTCGCCCAACTGCGAGCCCACTATGGGGAGAGCCTATTGATCTGGGCAGAAGCCTTGCCCGACCTCATAGAGCAAGCTTACTCCCGATATGAATTGGCGGGGCGCCGTGCCCCGATCTTGGCTATTCTGACGCCACCTCCAGGCCCCGAAGAGCTACGTTGGGTTTTGGCCGAGGTCCAGCCACAGAGATTATACCTTTTGCCTCCGCGCGAACTCGACGAATCTGGCCCGACCGAGTTTCTGCAAAAGGTGGCAGGGATGCTCCGCGTAGCCCTAAACCAGCACGATGGCTATCTGGATACCCTGCGTATGGCCTCTCGTATTGGGGCACGACAAGCGGCTGTGGTAGCCGCATTACGTGGCCTGGAGGCGCTTGACAAAGCCTCGTTGCGCTACGAGAATGGGCGCTTGCGAGCTTACTGGCCATCGGAGGCTCCCCCTGCTCCAGAGACTCTCTCTGAGGAAGGGGACGAGACTCAAGTCCGCAAGCAACTCGCTCAAGAGCAAGCTCGCGAGGCTCTGCTCTACCTTTTACGAGAGACCCGGTCATATCGCCGTGCTTACAAGACATTGCCTCTTGCAGCCCTGTTAGCTACAGAGAAGTAAAAAGGCGTCTCTCGGTTGTGAATCCTGACAATATGTGTATACTCCACCTTGCCCGCTTGGACGGCCGACAAGGAAGCAGAACAAGCATTACGGGATATTTCTCTCAAGGAGGTTGATCGTGAAGCTAATCGTAACGGATATTGAACGCATCACCGTTCGCTTGCCCATGACGCCGCGCTGCGAAGAGTGGAATGCCCGCGAAGTGTGGCAATGGTGCATCAGCGAGGTCGTGCGCGTAAACACCGACGCGGGATTCGTCGGCTATGGCGAGACGCTGCCTCACTACACCTGGGGCCGCGTAAGTGATGAGGCCATAGCCCGTGTCAAAGGTCGCAATGCGGCCGATTTCCTGGGTGATGACTCGCTCGGCGCCGGACTGCAGATGGCTATCTATGACGTAGTAGCCAAAGCCCTGGACGTTCCCGTCTATCGGCTCTTCAACTTACCCAAGGTGCGCGATTGGGTGCCCATCGCTTGGTGGAATATCGACTTTCCCCCCGAGGCCTTGGCTGAGGAGGCCCGTGATGCGCTTGCCAGGGGCTATACCGCGTTCAAGACCAAGGCGCGCCCATGGTGGGACGTATACGAACAAGTCAAAGCCATCAGCAGCGTAACCCCAAGTTACTTTAAGATAGACATGGACTGGAATCAAATGCTGATCAACGCCAGCAACGCCGTGCCGGTGCTGACGGAGTTGGACAAGCAAGAACGCGTAGCGTTGTACGAATCGCCCATCTACCAGCGAGATGTAGAAGGATTGCGACAGCTGCGCTCCAAGATCGGCAAAGCCATCGCCCTGCATTTCGGCGATCCTCCTTTTCATGTGGCCGTGCGCGATGAGATTTGCGACGGCTTCGTCGTAGGCGGAGGCATCGCCAATGTCCTCAGACAAGGAGCTCTAGCAGCTCAATTTGAAAAGCCCTTCTTCCTGCAGATCGTCGGCCCAGGCCTAACCACGGCGCTCTCCATTCAATTAGGCGCCGTGCTCACGATGGCCCAATGGCCGGCGGTGAACTGCCTCAACAACTACGCCGATGACCTGCTTGTGAAGCCCATTGAGATCGTCGGGGGCTATGCGCGGGTGCCCGATGCGCCAGGCCTAGGAGTTGAAGTGGATGAGGAAGCGTTGGCCCGCTACAAAATGCAGCCACCCTATGAGTTGCCGCGCCCCAAGCTCTTGCTCTCCGTAGTATGGCCGGGAAACCGCGTGCGCCATTACGCCAACATCAGTCAGTGCTGGGCTGACGCCTACGCCGGCAATATCCCTGTACAAGAAAGGGGCGTGCGCATGTACGTGCGCCGTGACGATGGCTCGAAAGAATGGGCCGAGCTTTACGCTCGCTGTAGCCTATCGCCGGTATGGAGCCAAACACTTTAACCCTTCGTCTCGCCCATTTTGGGTGAGCCATCCGCGCTGGAACCACAAATTGACTATCCTAAGGAGGATTGATGAAGGTCCGGATCGGATTCATCGGCGCCGGGGGCATGGCCAGGACACATATGAAGTGGCTTGCCGACATCCCCGAAGCCGAGGTAGTGGCCTTTGCTGATCCAAGCACGGAAGCGATCGAGCGCATGCACGCGGCCTATCCCGAGACGATAGGGCTTCCCGTCTTCACCGACTACCACGAGATGTTAGAGTCGGTTGAAATGGACGCCGTTGAGATCAACACGCCTCATACTCAGCACTATCAACAAGCGATGGACGTGCTTGCTGCCGGGAAGCATCTCCTCATAGAGAAGCCCATGGTTTGTAGTGTGCCCCAAGCACGGGATCTAATCCGTGCGCGCGGCAACAAGGTGCTCATGGTCTCCTATCAACGCCACCTTCAAGGCCCTTACATTTACATCCGAGAACAAATTCAGAAAGGCGTAATAGGCGAGGTACAGTATGTCGCCGCCTTACAATCGCAAGGCTGGCTGCGCGGCGTTCGGGGCACCTGGCGGCAGCAGAAAGCCCTCAGTGGCGGAGGACAGATCAACGACTCGGGAAGCCACCTCGTCGACATCTTGCTTTGGACAACCGGCCTGACCGCCGAAAGCGTCTTCGCCTACATGCGTAACTACGACACCGAGGTGGATATTGACTCGGCCTTGAGTTTGCGTTTCACCAATGGCGCCCAAGGTACGATCTCCATCGTAGGGGATAGCCCGATGTGGTGGGAGGAATTCTCTGTCTGGGGAAGCAAAGGCGCCGTTCTCTATCGCAACGGCAAAATCTTGCAACGCACTCAGGAGACAGAGATGGTCGAGGTAGGCGAGCTTCCGCCGAGTTCCACTCCCGACCGAAACTTTGTAGATGCCATCTTGGGGCGCGATGAGGTACGCGCGCCCGCAGAGTGTGGCCTGCGAGTGATCGAGCTAACCGAGGCCGCGTGGAAGTCAGCAGAGCTTGGCCTTCCGGTCCGCGTAGCGGAGCTCTGATCGCCACGACCTACTTGGGGGGCTAGGGTATGAACTCACGTGAACGAGTCAAGAGCGCGCTTGAACGTAAAGGCTATGACCGTATCCCCGTACACCACGAGGGCACGCCTGAGGTGAACGCGATGCTGCGCAAACATTTCGGCGTGGCCGACGACTTGGCCTTGATCAGCATCCTTGGAGACGACTGGCGTTATGTGACGCCAACTTTCGTCGGGCCGGAGCGGCGCCGCTTCCCGGATGGCAGCGTAGAGGGCCTGTGGGGTGAGCGTTACGCCGAGATCCCCTACGGAGACGGCCTGGGCACCTACCCTGAGGCAGTCTATCTTCCTTTCGCAGAGATCGATGATCCAGCACAGCTCCAAGACTATCCCTTTCCCAGCGCCGATTGGTACGATTACAGCAGCATCCCCGAACAATGCCGAGCAGTCGGCGATTACGCCGTGATCTTTGGTGGCGCGGGCCATCTAGACTTTATGAACGGCATCGCCCGCTGTCGTGGCGTCGAGCGGGTGCTTTATGATGTGGCTACCGAGGATCCCGCCTACAAGTTCCTGGTAGAACAACGCTTTCGCTTTTTCTATGAGACGACCGAACGTGCCTTACAAGCTGCTCACGGGCAGATCGACATCGTGCACTGTGGGGAGGATTTGGGAACCCAGCGCGGACCGATCATCTCACTGCGCTCCTTCGAACGGCTGTTTGCCCCTTATTATGCCCAATACTTTGAGCTAGCACACCGTTATGGCGCAAAGGCCATGATGCACTCTTGTGGAAGCGTCAGAGCATTTATCCCTAGATTGATTGAACTGGGCTTGGATATCCTCGACGTGGTGCAAGTGGCCGCAGAGGGCATGGCCCTGGACGGTCTCAAGCGGGATTTTGGGCGCGATTTGACCTTCAGTGGGACGATGTGCGTGCAGACGATCCTCCCCTTTGGCACAGTGGCCGACGTCGAGCGAGAGGTTCGCTGGCGTCTAGAGCTCTTTGCTGAGGGAGGGCTGATCCTCGGCCCTACGCACGCTATCCAGATCTTTACTCCCTTAGAGAATATCTTGGCTATGTACCGCACAGCGGGAAGCCTAGCTAGTGGATGGTAAGGTTCGGGCATTTCGTTGGATGATTTAAGCGATGCCATCCTCACCACCATGGCGAACTTGCACAAAACAAGGCCTTCTCGGAGAGGTAAACGGGAGCGCCATTGGGCCGCGTTCGCCGTGTTCTTGATTCTAATGAGCCTCGGGATATGCCTTCTGGGCTTGCAAGTATGGGAGATATGGATGCTGCTCGTGTTAGGTCTCTACCTTGGTTGGTGTTTGCGGAGGTAGATCGGTAAATTCCTGACAAACTCCTTAAGTTATGTTACGAGCGATTACTCTAGATTGCTGGGGCACCCTGCTGGATCTCGGGCACACGAATGCCAGCCAGCGTATAGATTATCTCTGTGCATACCTCCCTGACCAGATGCCGGAACGCGTTGCCCAGGCTTATCAGGAGTCCTGGACGCTCTTCGCGCAAGTGGAGAAGCTCGGATTTAGTTTATCAGCCGCAGCGATGCTCAGCTTAACCCTAGATACCTTGGGAACCACGCTCCTACCGCGTGACCACATGAACGTCGTGCGCTACTGGGAAGAGGTCATCCTTTGCGATCCCCCTCGCCGGTTAGAGGGGGCTCTTGAGACCCTAAAGGCCCTGCACGAGCAAGGTTTCAGCTTAGCGTTAATTTCTGATACCGGGATGACCCCTGGCAGGGTCATGCGGCGCGTCCTAGAACGGGCGGGGCTCTTGGAATTCTTCGCCCATTGTACCTTTTCTAACGAGCTGGGCGTTACCAAACGTCGGCCTCAAGCCTTCACCAGCACGTTGGCCCAATTAGGCGTCTCTCCGACAGAAGCCTTGCATGTGGGAGACTCGCCAGAGACCGATATTCGCGGAGCCAAGGCCGTCGGCATGCGCACGGCTTTGCTTCTGCAGAACAACCCTCGTCCAGAGGGCATTCCCTTAGCAGATCTGGTGCTGCAGAAGATCACCGAGCTGCCAGAGGCATTGAAAGGCTTGTGATATTCAGCGTCATGGAGCCGCCATCTCGCGTTCTAAACTAAAAGTGCGGAGGCAAACGATGAAAATCACTGATATTAAGCTGCACATCGTTGAGATCCCTGACCGTAAAAGCGGTGTCTTGAAGCTAATCCAAGTCCCGGGCTTGCGACGTACCCAATACACCCACAAGGGGATACCCTCGGAAGATCCTTTACGTCAGTTCGTCTTACGGGTACAGACTGACGAAGGCATTGAAGGTATTTGCACTGGCGAAGGAGGCTCTTTCCGTGGCGACCCGAACCTAGTCATGAAGCTGCTGCGAGCTAACGTCCTCGGCGAAGACCCATTTGATCGCGAGCGTATCTTCCAAAAGCTACATCTGGGCACACGTTGGCTTTATCAGGAGCCGGGATGGTTTGGCGTCTTTGACAACTGCCTCTGGGATATCGCTGGCAAAGTGGCCGGCCTACCCATCTGCAAGCTCCTCGGCAAAGCGCGCGATGGCGTTCCCGTCTACCAAACAGCCGGCGACGGCCCGTTAGAGATGTACATTGAGCATATAGAACAAGGAAAAGAACTGGGCATTCGCGCTTATAAGCCGCATTCCTATAAAGGTGCCAAGGCCGACATCCCCATTATGCGCAAGTTGCGTGAGCACGTAGGCCCAGATTATGATCTCATCCTAGACCCCGTGTGTTCCTACACATTACGCGAAGCCATTGAGATCGGGCACATCCTGGAGGAGCTGGATTTTATCTGGCTGGAAGAGCCTTTTCACGAGCAAAAGATGAACCTTTATCAGCAGCTTTGTGCCGAGTTAACGATCCCTGTGATGGCCACCGAGATGCTCATGCATGACATGAACCTCTCGGCACAGTGGCTTATCCATGGCGCTACCGATCGGCTACGCGCCAATGCTCGTCACGGCACAACCCAAGTGCTCAAACTGGCTCACTTTGCCGAACTATATGGCACGAACATTGAACTGAACGGCACGGGTGGGCTATATGGTCTAGTTCATGCCCATCTGGGCTGCGCAATCCAGAACAACGATTACTACGAGATGGTCGTAGGAGGCGGCGCTCATAAACTAGGCTTGGAGGTGGGGATGACCAATCCGCCCCAAGTCGTTGACGGCCGCCTCATCCCGCCCGATGGCCCGGGCTGGGGTGCCGAGTGGGATTTGGAGTATTTACAAAAACGCACCGTTGCTGTGGTATAATTACAAACGTGAACGCTTTCCTTTTTTGCGACGACTCCAACGAGACCGCTATCTTAACCGTGGTGCTCCAACTGGCGGGGCTAACCGTCACCCCGACGAGCGATCTGGAAAGGACGCTACGCAGTTGGCCAGAGCGCCCTGTGGATCTCCTGCTTCTTGCCCTACACCACGGTACCTTGCTAGACCAAGTTCGTCGCATTCGCGCAACGGTGGAAGTTCCCCTTGTCGCGGTCAGCAACGCCTCTGACGAGGATTCCCTTTGCCAGCTCTTTGAGGCGGGAGCGGACTTGGTCGTTTGCCGTCCATACAGCGCCCGGCTCCTAAGCGCGCAGCTACGCGCACTCCTACGTCGCGGCAAAGGAACTTCTCTATCGCGCATACCCACTCTCACTGTGGGTGGGCTTACGTTAGATGCTACGGCCCGCACCGTGCAAGTCGAGGATCGCGAGCCGCGTCGCTTAACCCAGCTTGAGTTTCGCCTGCTTTATACGTTAATCAGTCATCTAGGCCAGACCCTTCCTACCGAGACCATCGTGGAGCGAGTTTGGGGCTACAGTGGAGAGGGCAGCGCAGATTTGGTGCGCGGGCTCATCAGCCGCTTGCGCGCCAAAGTAGAGGCTGATCCCAAGAACCCCCAATATATCCAGACTGTCCCCGGGACGGGCTACCGTTTGCTAGCCTCCCCACTTGATCCCTTGAGGCAAGCGGAGAAGGAGAAAAAGCCAGGATCCTAGCTCCTGGAGACACAAACTGTGTAACGATTCATGCACAAGAAAGCAAAATAAATGGCTTTTGATATGAATCTTATACGGCATTTATACACTGACGTACTATACTCATTCGTTGATGATGGGACAGTAGAAGAGAGGTAAGTGACATGGCAGTCGCTACCTGTCCTGGCTGTGATGAAGATATCCAGATCGCTGGCAGAGCGAGGCTCGGGCAAACCATTATCTGCAACCGATGCGGTGCTCGCCTAGAAGTCATCGCCGTGAACCCTCTAGAGTTGGATTGGGCGTTCGATGAATCAGAGGATCTAGAGGAAGATTACGACGATTTTGATGACTTTGACTACGAAGAAGAGGAGGAGTTTGAGGATTTCGAAGAACTGGAGGATGAAGAATAGCCTCTTCCTCGTTTGCCTGCTAGTGACTTGTAGCCGCTTCATAAGCCCTACCCTATGGACCGTTAGGGAAGGGCTTATATAATGCAACAAAAAAGGAGAGATGGATTATGGAAAGTTCTATTAAAGAGCTTGAAGAGCCTCCGGGCAAAGGCAAACCTCCCCACCCCTGGCAAGACGTTAGCCTGCAACAATGGAGCGATTGGCGCTGGCAACTCAGCCACCGCCTAAACTCCGTCGAAGAGTTATCGCAGGTTATTCATCTCACCCCGGCCGAGGAGGCAGCGCTCGCTAGCCCAGGCCACTTCCGAGTTGATATCACACCTTATTTTGCAAGTTTGATGGACCCCAATGACCCAGATTGCCCTATCCGCCGGCAAGTCGTGCCCACCGATCGTGAACTGGTTCCCTTCCAAGCAGAGATGGCCGACTCGCTGGCTGAAGAGGCCCACTCACCGTTGCCTGGCCTAGTGCATCGTTACCCAGACCGGGTATTGATGCTGGTTACGACGCAATGCGCTAGCTATTGTCGCTACTGCACGCGTAGCCGACTCGTGGGCGACCCACATGCCCAGTTCTCTATGGCCGATTATGAGCGGCAAATCGCCTATGTCGCAGCCCATCCAGAGGTACGAGATGTGCTTCTCTCGGGCGGCGACCCACTGACCCTGCCTTTGAGAGTCCTGGACAAGATCTTGGCCGGCCTGAGGGCCATCCCTCACGTAGAGATCATCCGGATCGGCTCTAGGGTGCCGGTGTTCTTGCCTCAGCGCATTGATATAGAGCTCGTTCAGGTGCTCAAACGCTATCACCCCTTGTGGATGAATATCCATTTCAACCATCCGAAGGAGATCACACCCGAAGTGGAGAGGGCATTGGCCATGTTGGCCGATGCAGGGATCCCCTTGGGCAGCCAAACGGTCCTCCTGGCGGGGATCAACGACTGCCCCAACGTCATCAAAGCCCTTGTTCGCAAGCTGGTCAAGAACCGTGTTCGGCCCTATTATCTCTATCAGTGCGACTTGGTTCACGGTGCAGGTCACTTCCGCACACCGGTTTCCAAGGGCATCGAGATCATGGAAGCCTTGCGCGGACACGTATCCGGCTTTGCTATTCCCACTTATGTCATTGATGCTCCTGCAGGCGGCGGCAAGGTGCCCATTTTACCCAACTACATGCTTAGCATGTCTGAGAGTCGCGTGGTGATCCGTAACTACGAGGGCTTCATCAGCACCTATGCCCAACCAACCGACTATAGACCCCACGATCCCACGAAATGTGCCTATTGTCGCTCACACCTCTGTGAGGGCGTCCAGGAGGGCGTTGCCGGGCTGCTCAGCGGCGAACGCCTATCCATAGCTCCTGAAGGTTGGGAACGCGCTCACCAGCGCGAAGTACCTTTTGCCGTGCCCATTAACTTGCCCCGACACGATAAGGTCACACGATGAGCAAGCTGCGTGTCGCCTTACTGTACAACTTGAAAAAGCACGTGCCCCTGGCTCCGGATGCTCCTGAAGATGCCTTGGCGGAATACGACTCAGAGGAGACCGTCCAGGGGCTAAAGGCTGCGCTGGAGTCGGGCGGATACGATGTGATCCCCTTGGAGGGAGATGAGACCCTTCTAGATACAATCCGCCAGGTCAAACCGGATATCTGCTTCAATATCTGCGAGGGGCTACGGGGAGATGCCCGCGAGTCTCATGTGCCCGCCCTGTTGGAGATGCTCGGCATACCCTACACCGGCTCCAAAGTGCTCGCTCATGCGATTTCATTGGACAAAGTGATGGCCAAGCGCATCTGGCGCGATGTCGGCTTGCCAACGGCTCCCTTTCAGGCCTTCGTACATGGCGACGAGCCTTTGTCCCCTGAACTGACCTTCCCCCTTTTCGTGAAACCCTCGCGAGAAGGAAGCGGAATGGGGGTCAACGCCTCATCGGTGGTCAAAAACGAGCGAGACCTGCGCGCCCAAGTCCAATGGGTTATCCGTACGTATCGCCAGCCTGCCCTCGTGGAATCCTATTTGCCAGGGCGCGAGTTCACCGTGGGGCTCATCGGCAACCGGCTATTTCCAGGCCAGGCCCCCTGGTCCGACTTCTTTGACGCCAGGGGTTTCCATGTCTTTCCCGTAATGGAAATCGATGTGGGCAATTTAGGCGGCTCTGGGCGACTCTACACGGGCTACATCAAGACAGTGATCCCGCTGGAGCCGAAATACATCTGCCCGGCGCCAATCCCCCCTAGCCTGTCAAGCGAGCTTCAGGAACTGGCCATCCGCGCCTTTGAGGCCATCGGGGGGCTGGATGTAGCTCGGGTGGACTTTCGCCTCGGTAACGATGACAGACCTTATCTCCTAGAGATCAATACCCTTCCCGGCCTTAACCCGACCATTAGCGACATCGTGCTTGCGGCCCGAGGAGAGGGAGTTGAGTACAATCGGTTGGTGCTGGAGATCCTCGGCCTGGCCTTGCGTCGCTATGGCCTGGCTGCTCCTGATGCCAAGCCTTCTCAAGCCCGACAGTCCCGCCTGGCAACGGCCACTTCCCGGAAAGTGTTCTGAAAAGACCGTGTAGCATGCTTGTTTCAGATTCATCCCCCATAAACTTCGGGGGAAAAAGCTCTCAAGAAACACGCCCGCGTTGCGGTGTTCGCCCTCCA
>Ga0123519_10005660_pt1 | contig 19863 bp, 19 predicted proteins | sample YelNatPaOPRAMG02_FD_87396 | JGI IMG/M metagenome (GOLD analysis project Ga0123519, IMG submission 87396) | Hot spring microbial communities from Yellowstone National Park - Yellowstone National Park OP-RAMG-02 (version 2) | ecosystem: Environmental > Aquatic > Thermal springs > Hot (42-90C) ...
ATTTTTCTTCAAATTCTTTTACTTTTTTCCCTTGAGCAATATGTCCAGATAATAAAATTTTCTTTACTTCTTCTATTTCCTCTTTCCCTATACTTGGACGAGAATGAAGTATCTGTTTCATAAGTAAATTCTAAATACGAAGCACGAAATCCGAAATACAAGATAAATTCAAATTTTCAAAACACTATTTTATCTGCCGTAGAATAGCCCCAAAAATGTCCATAAGTTCTTTGGCTTCTTGTATTAAATTCTTTCTCTCTTTTTCATACTCTTCGCTCTCATTCGTATCTATCAAGTTTAACCAATATCTGCTTTCCTTTGCTTCTTTACGGCAAATTTTAATTCTCATAACAAAATCTTTTTTGCCCAGTGATTCATTCGCTTCAATATAGTTTGCCCCTACTGAACCAGATGCTCTGATAATTTGTTTCCCATCTTCAATATTTGATATTGTTTTAGGTAATTTTTTTACAAATGCTCTTACTTTTCTTGCAAATTCAAGGGTACGTTCTTCTAAATCATACTTTTTAGAATTTTGTTTTTTGTCCATTTGAATTTGTTTCGTGCTTCGGATTTCGGATTTAGAATTTTTATCTCATGGTTCTCTCAAAAATCTAAAAGATTTAAAACCTTCAGCATACTTTACTTTCCCTTGAAATCCCCTGAAACTTGCAATTGCTTTCACACTTTCAATTATATCAAGTCCTGTTGGATATTTTCTATTTATCTGGGATGAATGGAATTTGAGAAGTTTTATTTTTTTATCAAGTACATCTTCAATATCTACAAATAAATTCGGTTCAAAGTTTATAGATGTATAATCTTCATAAAAAATTACATTTTTTACATATCTTGTAGCAGAGATTACTGCATTAGATATATTTCTGTGGTCTTGATGAGTGTCTTCAAAATAATTAACATATACTTCATCAGGATTTGTTTGTTTAACAATTTTTTCTACTTCTTTTATCAATGTATTTAAAGGAGGTAAATTTGTATCAACAAAATTTCCCCAGAACAACTTTTCAATTCCTAAAAATTCTATTGCTTTTTTTTGTTCCTCTTCTCTTGTTTTACAAGGACCTCCTTTTTCTCCTTTTGTAAGAACATAAAAAAATATTTTATGTTTTTTTTCTTTTGCTTTTATAAGAAATCCTCCACATCCATATTCTATATCATCAGGATGTGCTCCAATTGCCAGTATATTCATTTTATCCTCCCTTCACCTTTTGCCCTTTACTATTTACTATTCCTCATAATATTAAGACCATTTTCTCCTTCATTAAATAATAAATCTATTATACTCATATTAGGTTGAAATCCAGAATATAGTTGGTGGTAAACAGGATGCTTAAAATCTTGAAATAAAAGTTTAATCCCTTCTTTTTCAAACTTTTCTTCTTCAATATATTGTTTTGCTCCAGTTCCTGATAAGTATGTATCTGCTTTAAGTTTTTTACAGATATTTACCAGCCGATCTGTTTTTTGTCCTTTTATCCCAAGAGTAGAAGATTTTATAAATATTGTGTTTATCCCTAAAAACTTAACAATCCCTTCAATTAAAAAGATATTTATATCAACAAGATATACCCACTCTCTCTTATAAACATCTTCAAAAAAATCAGAATATTTTTTAAAATATTTTGCTTTGTTGTAATTTGTAATAATTGAGTTCCAGTGATTTTTTCTCCAGTTTTTAGAATTGTCAATTAACACTTCATTTATTAATTGTCCAAACTTGTATTTAACAGGCACTGTAATATACTGCCATCCCCCAGGAATTTTGATTTTATTTCTATTCTGCCATTCATTCTTTTTATATTGAACATCATCTAAAAAAACAAATATATCACTTTTATCTATCTTATCAAAATATCCTATATATGATAAATATTGTGGTTGATGAATCCCCACAACCCTTGGGGTCAAACCTTCATTTTTCATTTAATATCTTCTCCCTCAATTTATTTACTTCATTCTCAAGGTCTTTTGAAATTTTCATTTGGGCCTCTATATTTTTTATTATATTACTTACTGCAGCAGATTTTATTCCAAAAGATTTACCCACCTCTATATTTTTTGCTCCACTTATTATTTTTGTAAGATATATAGATATCTTTCTTTCTTGTTTACTTCGCCCTCTTTTTCTTATATCTATATTTTCTTCCCTATAAATCTTTTCTATACGTTCCATTGCCTCTTTTAAAGACATTTCTTTTTTAATTATTTTTAATGCAGGAATCTCATCATTAAACATTTCACCTTTAAAAATTTTTCTTATTTTCTCTTCAAACTCTTTTCCACCTAAAATTGTTCTCCCCTCTAAATTTTTAAAAGGGGAAAAATTTTTCTCTATTCCTTCTTCTACAAACTGTTGATAAAGTTTTTTTGCTTCAACTTTTATTCTATGAAAATAAGAAAGTGTATCTTCAATATCTACGAGTGTTCTATCTTTCCTACCACTTTCTACATAATCCAGATAACTTGTCCATATATAATCCTGTGGATGTTTTACTAACCCAGATCTCACAGGATTCAAATGGATATATCTACTAAGTTCAAGAAGGTAACTATCTTTATCTACTATAATAGATTTATATCTCCCTTGGAATAAATGACCACTTCTCTGATATTTGTTATTTATATAAACTGTATAACTAGTGTTTATATTTTGCATTATTTGAGAAATATTAGCTTTAGGTGTTTCAATCAATAGATGAAAATGATTGTCCATTAAAGCATACGCATGAAGAATATAACCATATCTATTTTTTGTTCTTTCTAATATTTCCAAAAATTTTTTTCTATCATCATCTGCAAAAAAAATTCTTTCTTTAAGATTACCTCTGGAAGTAATATGATAAAATCCTCCTTCTATTTCTATTCGTAATTGTCTAGCCATGTTAACATTTACTTAAATATAAAAAATATATTCCGTTAAATGTAATTTAAAGGTTTGACCCCATAATAAAAACAGGGTTAGTAAATATCCTATGTGGGTAATCTCCTTCAATGTCAATACGATAATAAACTTTTTTATTTTTTTCTACTTTTGAATCAATAAATTTTACATCAATTGGAGTAAAAGATTCAAAAATTTTAACGATATCTCCATTTTTTATTATTTTAATTTTAACTGGTTTTGCTTCTTTATTTGATGAAATAATTCTACAGTTTATTTTCATATTTCCAGAAGCAGTTATTTCATCTCCCATAAAAACATTTTTCCCATCAATCTCCATTGAAATTTTATCTAAAACTAAACTATATTCTTTTGTTCTCCATAAGGCATAGCATTTCCCATTTTTGAGCGCTTGTATTACAGAATCTTTATCAAATTTAGGTAGAAGAAAAACAGTTTGAACTTCATCAATTTCTTTATCTTTTTCCCCATGATAATCTATTTCACCAATTGTCCAGATTGGTTTTCCCCTTTTTCCTTCACAATATTCAATTAAAAGTTTATCCCATATTCCAGAAGGACCACCAACTTCCCTATACCCTTCATAAAAACATGCAAAACCTGTGTAATTAAAAGTATTTATTAAAGAAGAAGAATAAGGTAAAGTTAAAAGTTGGATACTGTTTATTTTTTCTACACTTTTTACTTCAGGTGCAGACCAGAAAATAAGACCATTTTTAGATAAAACATAATCAATCAAGTTTTGGTATGGTTTATCTTTCTGATTGCCATGATACTGGTCAAATTGGAAAAGATGAAAAATGTTAAAAAAAATTACTGAAGAAATTAAAATAATGAAAATACCAATTTTTCTATAAGGATGTATTGTTTTTATAAAAGAGATTTTTGCAAAAGAAACTTTTTTCTTCTTTTTCACTTTTATAAGAAATATTCCTGATATAAAAATTAAGAAAAAAAGGAGTAGTTGAAAAAAACTTTTTGCAGAAAATTTAAAAGGATAATTTCCTATAACAGGAAGTTCTCTAATATCTTTTTCTTCAAGTCCAAAAATAAGCATTTCTTTATGATAATCGTTTAATGTTAAATTTTTCTTAAATAAACTTCCAGACCAGTAATAAAATGGAGTAACTTTAACTCCAGGGACTAATAATACAGATGGATGGTTTTTGTTAATTTTCTCAATCTCTGATAAATATTTTTCAATTCCGTATGTTAAAATAGAATTTCTATTTACTTTTCTTTTTACAATTCTTTGAAAAGGGAAAATTCCATATTCAACTTTTAGTAAAAAATGGTCAGTAATGATTATAATTGGTAAATCTTTTTTTTCAGCAAGAGAAGAAATTTCTTCAATAGAATAGTTTCCATCACTTACATCTGTAGAAACATTTATAATACCAGGATAAAATTTAAGTTCTTCTCCGGTAGATATATTTATAAAAATAAAAAATATCAGGCAAAATATCAACTTATTTACAAAGTTTCTCATATAAATTTTCTATTCTTTTTACCATTCCTGCAAGAGAAAATTCTTCTTTTTCTGCTTTTTCTTTTCCTTTTTTTTCCATTTCTTTTGCAACTGCTGGATTTTTTATTAAAAATATTATTTTTTCAGCAAGTTTTTTATAATCTCCGGTAGGAAAAAGAAAACCATTTATTCCATCTTTAACAAGTTCAGGAATTCCACCAGTATCACTTGCAATAATAGGTTTGCCCAGCAGCATTGCTTCAAGTAAAACTCTACCCATCCCTTCATTAAGTGAAGGGAGAACAAAAATATCAAAAGTATTTATTATTTCAAAAACATCCTTTCTCCAACCAAGAAACATAATTTTCTCACTTATCCCTAAAGAAATACTTTCCTGTTTCAATTTTTCTTTTAAACTGCCATCGCCTGCTATTAGAAAAAGTATATCTTTTCCTAATATAGTTTCTATAACAATTTTTGCTGCTTTAATTAAAAAAGTATATCCTTTGACTTTCTCTAATCTTCCTGCAGTTCCAATAATAATTTTTTCTCCAGATATTCCTAACTCTTTCTTTTTCTCTTCTTTATTAAGTTTTATTTCTTTAAGTTTTTCCTTATCTATTCCACTGTAAATAGGAACAATTTTAGATTTTTTGCCTATCCCATATTTAATATTTTCTTCTTTTTCTTTTATAGTCAAAGAGATTATATAATCAGTAATGTAAGCAGTAATTTTTTCAAGTATTATAAAAAATCTTGTGATTATCGGATTGAAGTATCCATAAAATACATGGCCATGGGGCGTATGAACAATCTTAATCGTTCGGAGTTTGTAGTTTGTAGTTCGGAGAATAAAAGATACCCAACGGCCTAAAATACCTGCTTTTGAAGTATGAGTATGAACAATATCTGGTTTTTCTTTTTTTAAAATCCAATATAATTTAATAAAAGCCAAAATATCAAAAAAAATGTTAATCTCTCTTCTTAATTCTTTTACTAAAATTACTTCTATTGTTCTGGAAGAATAACCAGTAATAACTTTTGTTTCAAATTTTTCTTTATTTAAATTTTTTACAGTAAGAAAAGTATTTTCTGCTGAACCACCATAATCTAACCTTGTGATAATGTGCAAAACTTTAATTTTTCCCATTTTCAGCAAATATTTCAATTGAAGGAGCAAAAGTTAATTTCCTAAAAGTTATAATAAACAAAAACTGTGTAATCAAAAAAGAAATAAATTTATAAAATCTTCCTCCTTTTTTCATATTATAAGGGTCTCCTTTTGTCGGAGGAGAATTTATTATTTTGATATTTTTAAAACCATTTTTCTCCAGCATAATCCGAATACTTTTATTTGAAAAAGCAAAAAGATGGAAAATAAAACTTCTATAGGGAACCAATTTACCGAGAGAAAACTTTTCTAAAATTTTATTAATTTCACAGATAAAAGAATGAAAATCTGCATTTGGTATTCTCATAAAAAGAATTCCATTTGGTTTTAAAAATTTTTTTATTTTTATAAGACATTCAGAAGGAGAAAAAAGTTCATCAAATATATTCCATAAAGTAATTATATCAAAATAGTTTTCTGGTAAATCTAATTTTTCAAAAGGTGTACACTGAATATTTATTCCAAATTTTTTCCCTATTTCTACAAACTCAGGTACTATCTCTACGCCATATGGTTCTAACCCTTTTTCTTTTGCTAAATATAAAAAATAACCATAACTGCATCCTATATCTAATATTTTAGAATTTTCTTTTATTTTTTTTATTTGATTAAAAAATCTTTTATATAAATACTCCCTTGAATGAGCAACTTTAAAGTAAGGGTCATTTGTTCTATAGTATTCAGATACTTTATTTAAATATATATTTTCTGGAGGTTGAGGAAATCTGAAACAAGTTCTACATCTTCTACATTTAAACACAGAATATTCTTTTGCTTGAAATAAACAAAAAATATTTTTTGAATCACAAACAAAACATTTCATATTTTTAATTTTTCTACTGCTTTCAAAACATCTTCTACTATAATTTTCTTCATACAATCCATCTTCTTACATTTATTTTTATAACAAGGAATACAAGGTATTTTTTTCTGGATTAAAACATATTTTTCTTCATTGCCCATATATGGAGCATCTTTTATAATATCACCTGGGCCTATAAGGCAAACAAATGGTATTTCTAAACTATTAGCGATATGCATTAAACTACTATTTGTAGTAATTAATAACTTCAATTTTTTAATAAGAACTATAACTTCTTCAATACTTGTTTTTCCTGCTATAATTATTGGTTTTTTTTTCATATTATATGCTATATCAAATGCTAATTTTTCTTCGCCAGGGCCACCTAAAATTATAATTTTAGCATTATATTTTTCTACTAATTTATCAGAAACTTCAGCAAACCTTTTTGGGAACCAATATCTTGTTTTTCTTGCTGAACCAGGGTTAATTCCTATTAAAAAATCATCTGGTAAAATTTTGTTTTCCAAAAGAAATTTTTCTATATTTTGTTTACTTCTTTCACTTATCCAGAAAGCAAATTTGTCTTTATAATTTATTTTCCCACCAAAAAATTTAATAATATCCTGGTAATAATCACCTTGACTTTTTTCTCCTTTATCTTTTATTTTAATGTTATAGAAAAAACCTTTTCCATTGGTATTCCTTCCAACTTTATATTTACCTCCAATAAGAAAGAAAAGAAGAAACATTTTAAAACTACCAAACCAACTACCTATTTCATAAAAGTTAATAATAATGTCAAAATGTTTATTGTGTAATTTAGTTATTATTTGGGGAATTTTAAATAAGTTTTTAAATGTTAAAGAAAATGGGAAAGAAAAAACTTCATCAGTCCAGGGACAAAAAGAAGCATAAGGATAAACTCTTTCAGAAGTAAGTAATACTATTTTACTTTGTGGGAAAATATTTCTTAAACTTTTTAATGCAGGAATACCAATAACAAAATCACCAATTCCTCCTATCAGAATTATTAAAATTTTATCTGGATGATTAAAATTCATTTCTATCAATAAAAATTTGATGCCACATTTCTAAATTTAATAAAGCCCAGAGTAAATCACTAAAATTACTTTTCCCTTGATAATGCTGTTTCAAAATTTCTTTTATATAGGAAGAATTAAAGTATCCTCTTTTTTTTATATTTTTTTCGGATAACAAATCTAATGTTAAATTTTTAAGGTCTTCTTTCAACCATCTACCTAATGGCACCATAAACCCTTGTTTTCTCTTTTGAATAATCTCTTCAGGGAGTAAAGAAGAAACTGTTTTTTTCATAAGAGATTTTAAATTAAAATTTTCAATTTTTACTTCAGGAGGAATGGAAAGACAAAATTCTAACAAATTATGGTCACAAAAAGGAACCCTGAGTTCTAAAGAATTAGCCATACTCATTTTATCTGCCATTATAAGAAGGTCATTAGTTAAATAAGTTTTCATATCAAGATAAAATATTTTTTTCAAAAAAGTTTCATTTGAAAATTTTTCAAAATATTCATTATGAATTTTATAAACGTCATATTTTTTTATATGAGTAAGAAATAAAGGAGAATATAATTTTTCTCTTTCTTCTTGGTGTATAAATGAAATCCAGTAAATATATCTTAAAAAAGGAGGGAATAAACATCCTTTACTAAACCGTTTAGCCCAGTTAACTAAATCTCTACTTTTTGTAGATTCATGTAAATTGTTTACTACACTTGCAACAATTTTTCTAAAAATTAAAGGAAGTTTAGTATAAAATATTGACAAGTTTGCTCCTATATACCTTGGATATCCACCAAAAGATTCATCTCCGCCTATTCCTGTAAGTGCTACTTTTATATGTTGGCTTGCAGTTTGAGATACAATAAAAGTTACTAAAGCACTGGAATCAGCAAATGGTTCATCAAAATGCCATACAAGTTTTGGAAGAATTTTTACTATTTCTGGTTTTACAATAATTTCATGATGTTCTGTATGGAAAAAATTAGATACAATTTTTGCATATTGAAATTCATTGTAAGAAGTATCTTGCTTACCATAACCTATTGTAAAAGTTTTAATAGGTTTTACTCCTAATTTAGACATTAACCCAACAATTGTACTTGAATCAATGCCACCACTTAAAAAAACTCCAATAGGAACATCACTTATTAAATGTTTTTTTACTGTTCCCATTAAAAGGAAATATAATCTTTCATAATAGTCCTTTTTATATACATTGTTTTCTTTTATTTCAAAATCCCAATATTTTTCTAATGTAATTTTCCCATTTTGATAAATCAAAATATAGCCAGAAGGCAACTTATATATATTCTTGAAAATAGTTATTGGTTCAGGAATGTAAAGATATGTAAGGAAATAATCTATTGCTTCAAAATTTATTTCTTTACTTATTTCTTTTTTAATCAAAATTGCTTTCATCTCAGAAGCAAAAATAAATTCTCTATTATTAAAAGTATAATAAAGGGGTTTAATTCCAATTCTATCTCTTCCAATAAGTAGTTTTTTTTCTTTTTTATCCCATAAGGCAAATGTAAACATACCTTCTAAGTATTTAATACAATCTTGTTTATACTCTTCATATAGATGGACGATTACTTCTGTGTCTGTCTTTGTATAGAAATAATGTCCTTTTTTCTCTAATGATTTACGCAACTCTAAAAAATTATAAATTTCACCATTATAAATTAAATGTATACTTTTATCTTCATTATGAATTGGCTGGTCTCCTGTAATAAGGTCAATAATAGATAATCTTCTTATTCCAAGTCCTACTTCAGTATCAAAATAAAAACCCTCTGAATCAGGCCCTCTATGCTTAAGTACAGAAGCCATTTTTTTTACCAATTCTTCATCAACTTTACCAACCATTCCACATATTCCACACATAGATAATCCTTATTTTTTAACTGCATAAATTTTAAATGCTTCTCCAAAATTTTTCCCTGTTATCAAATAAAAAATAAATGTTAAAAAATCAACTATTTTTTCTCTAAATTCTATTTGTGCTATGTCTAAATCAACTTTTAATACTTTAAACCCTGTAGATATAAGCATCAAAGTTAAAGTTTTAATAGAAAAATGAAAAAGGTGTAGTTCTTTAGCATTACAGGAAAAAATTTTTAATTTTTTTCTCTTAACTAATAAATATAATATTCTTACAATAAAATTATGAAAATTAGGACATGCTATTAAAAGTAATCCATCTTTTTTTAGAATTCTATTGATTTCATTTAAAGTTTCTTTTGGATTAGGTATATGTTCTAAACTATGCCATAAAGTTATAATATCAAAACTTTCTGAAGGAAATTTTGCTTCTTCTAATGTTCCATTAAAAATTTCTATATTATATTTTTTTTTAATAAATTCAGATGCCCATTTTGAAATTTCTGTGCCTACAACTTCAAAACCTTCTTTTTTCATTAAATATAAAAAAGTCCCTAAACCACATCCAATATCCAATAATTTACCTTTATTTCTATAATTTTTTAACTCTTTAATCCTTTTTTTCCACATCCTTAACCTTTTTGGTAATTGCTTTTCTATCCATTCTTTATAATAATTTTGGTTATAGTGAAATTCTAATTTTTCTCTATCAGGTTGAGGATTAACATAAACTAATCCACATCTTTTACATTTTACAACATTATAAGGTAGTTCTGCTTTCTGGATAATATCAGTTTTATTAAAACCACAAAGATTACAATTTATATATTTTTCCATTTTTTAAACAATTTTAGGTCTTCATTCACCATTATCTCAACAAGTTTTTCAAAAGTTATTTTTGGTTGCCAATTTAACTGATTTTTTGCTTTTGTAATATCTCCTTTCAGTTCATAAACTTCAGCAGGACGAAATAAATCTTTATCAATTACAACATAATTTTTCCAGTTTAACCCAACTACATCAAATGCTTTTTCTACAAATTCTTTTACAGAATGAGTTTCTCCTGTAGCAATTATATATTCCTCCGGGTTTTTCTGTTGCAAAATTTTCCACATTGCTTCTACATATTCAGGAGCATATCCCCAGTCCCTTTTTGCTTCTAAATTACCTAATTTTAATTCTTTTGCAAGTCCTAATTTTATTTTAGCAACTCCTGTGCTTATCTTCCTTGTTACAAATTCAAATCCTCTTCTTGGTGACTCATGATTAAACAAAATCCCACTACATGCAAACAAATTATAAGATTCTCTATAATTTTGAGTGAGATAAAAACCAGCAACTTTTGAAACTCCATAAGGAGAACGAGGATGGAATGGTGTATTTTCATTTTGTGGCGACTCTTTTGCTAAACCAAACATTTCAGAACTACCAGCAAAATAAAACTTACATTTTGGTGCTTTCTCTTTAATTGCAGATAACATATATAATGTACCATTTATATTTGTATTTATTGTAGAAAACTCATCTTCAAATGAATAACTTACAAAACTCTGTGCAGCAAGATGATAACATTCATCTGGCTTCACATTTTCAACTACTTTAAATAAACTTGCATAACTTTCTAAAGAACCACAATGAAGAACCAATTTATTCAGAATATGTTTTATTCTCCATAATCTATGTTCAGGGTCTTCTAAGGCAACCCTTCTGACTACTCCATGAACACGGTAACCTTTAGATAATAGCAGTTCTGCTAAATAAGAACCATCTTGACCTGTTATTCCTGTAATTAGTGCTTTTTTCATAATACCTCCTTTTTTCCTTTTAGAACGTAAATACTCACTAAACACCGTTCGTATTCAATGTGTAATGTTTCATGTGTCATGTGTAATGTGTTATGTTAATAAAACATTAAACATTTAACAACTTTCATACCCGGATTCACTGAAAATTTATATTCGTTATATTAAATTACATAGTACTTTCAAAAAACTTTCAGCCATTTTTTTTATTGTAAAATTTTTTGCTCTTTCCAATCCTTTTTCAATCATAATTTTTCTTAATTCTTCATTTTCTAAAACTTTTATTATAGAAGATGAAATCTCCTCTATACTTTCAGGATTAATAAGTATTCCAGCATCTCCAATAACTTCTGGAATAGCACCTCTATTAGAAGAAATTACTGGAACACCACAAGCCATTGCTTCAAGAACAGGTAATCCAAAGCCCTCATATAAAGAAGGAAACACAAACAAAGAACTTAAATTGTAAACTAAAGGCAAATCTTTTTCTTCAATAAAACCAGTTATAATTATATTATCTTTTAATTTATGTTTTTCAATTAAATTTTTAATTCTTAAATAATTTTCACCTTCTTTGCTTGTCCCTAATACAAGTTTATATTTATTTTTCAAATCAGTTTGTAAATTCGCATACGCTTTTATTAAATTATCTACATTTTTATGAAGGTTAAGGTTCCCTACATATAAAATGAATTTTTCAGGAAGAAAATATTTTTTTTTAATTTCTTCTGGAATTTCTTTCATTTGTTTATACCTTTCTTCTACTCCTAAGTGTATAACTTCTATTTTTTCTGAAGATATTTTGAAAAATTTAATAAGGTCCTCTTTTGTTTTTTTAGAGATTGTAATAATTCTATCAGCACGATTGGCTGACTTTTTACATAATATTTTGAAATATAATCTTTTTATAAAATTTATTTCTTCTGGAACTAAAAGAGGAATCAGGTCATTTATAATCAAAACTATTTTTGAAGGAATAAAAATAGGTGCTTTAAAATATGGAGTAAGAAAAACATCTATTTTTTCTCTCCAAATATTTAAAGGTAAAGAAATTTGGTCATAGAAAAAAGTTAAGTATTCTTGAATAAATACTTTTTTAAAATTAGAAAATTCAAAAGGAAATTCTGTATATTGATTACAAAAAAGGATAAACTCAGCCGAAGAGTTTTCTGTAGCATATTTTAAAAACTGACTTAAATATCTTCCAATACCAGTTATCTTCCCTTGTTTGAATTCTCTTGCATCAATTCCTATTCTCATTATTTTTAAGAATTTTTAAATATAGTTGTTCTGTCTTTTTTACATTTTCTTCAATGCTAAAATTTTCTTCTACACATTTACGTGCTGATAGACCAATTTTTTTTGCTTTTTCTTTATCCTGAAATAAACTAATAATTTCCTGTGCCATTAAAGATGTATTTTTAGGAGGGATTAAAATACCGTTTTTGCCAGATACAATTATTTCAGGGACTCCGCCTTCATTCATAGCAATCACAGGTTTTGCCATAGCCATAGATTCAATAATTACTCTTGCAAATGGTTCAGGTGAAATAGAAGAATGGACAATAACATCTATTGCTGCCATTATTTGTGGTATATCAGTTCTTTTCCCTGTAAATATTACATTTTTCCCCAAGTTAAGTTTTTTAGTTAAATTTTCAAGATAATTTCTTGTTTCACCATCACCAACTATAAGAAATTTCGCTTTAGGAAAAACTTTTATTACTTCTTCTGAAGCATAAATAAAATATTTTTGTCCTTTCCATGGAATTAAGTTTCCAACTACTCCTGCAACTGGAATATTTATTGGGATATTAAATTCTTTTCTAATATTTTCTCCCCTTATTTCTGGATTAAACTCTTTTAAATCAACTCCATTATGAATCACTATTACTTTTTCAGAATAATTTTTTAAAAGGTATGGAAACCTTTTAGAAACTGCTTTTGAAACACATATTACATTACTACATAAACTTACCAAAAATCTATCATATAAAAATTCAGATTCAATTACTCTTACATGCCAGATTACAGGAATTTTCAATGGTTTTGAAGCAACTCCACCATAAAGAACTGAACGGGAAGTATTACAATGGATTATATCTGGTTTTAAATCTTCAATTAATTTTCTTAATTTTTTTATATTGGATATAAATAAAAATGGTTTTTTCTTTGGAGAATCCATAGGAGTAATTATAGTTTTTATTCCAAAAGTTTTTAATTCTGCTGTCAAAGAACCTTCATAGGGTGCTATAAGAATAGGTTCAAACTTATTTTTGTTGATATGCTGAATAAGTTTTAACAAACTTATTTGACCTCCTCCTTTTAAATCTCCATGTTCTTCAATATAAAGTATCTTAAACTTTTGGTTTATTTCTTTCTCTGTCTTTTCCATAATTTTACATAACTTAAAAAATAATTGTATCCAGTAAGCACAGAAAGTAAAAAACCACAAAATCCATATTTATATCCAAACAAAATAAACTTCTTTACAAATACAAAAATTGGTACAACAATAAAAAAAATGGGGAAATTACAAATTGTTATTCTACGGCCAGATAGATATAAATCTTCTGCAGTATAAGAAGTATATTTATTCTGTTTGAGTAAATAACTTTTTATATCCTTATATAAATTAGAAAAGTGCAAAATGGGATTAATCATTTCTCCAATCTTTCCATTTAGTATCACTTTCTCATGAACCATTTTATTATTAAATTTTCCTTTATCTTTTTTAAAAAGACGAAGATTTAAGGGTTTATAATCCAACACCCATTTCCCAAAAGCAAGATATTTCATACGAAAATAGTATCCATCAAATTCTTCTTTTCCAACTCTATCTAAAATTTCTTTTTTCAATTCTGGGCTAACTCTTTCATCTGCATCTATAGATAATATCCACTTTCCACTCGCCTTTTCTAAAGCATAATTTTTTTGTGAGCCAAAACCACTCTCCATTCTATGCTGGTATACTTTTACATTTTTATATCTTTTACAAATTTCAACAGTATTATCACTACTTTCATCATCAACTACAATTACTTCATCAATCCATTTAATACTTTCAAGGCAATCTCCGATTTTTTCTTCCTCATTTTTTGTAATAATTATTGCAGAAATATCTAACATGTTTTATGTCTTTTTCATCTTTAAAATAAGTGTTTCTCCAAATAAAATTTCATTAGATAAAAGTGTTTTTAGAATAGGGTCTCTCGGTTTCAATAATTTTGCAATTAATCTTACAAAAATTGCAGAAATGAAAAGGATTGGTATTATTACTGGTTTTAAAAATAATCTACCATCTGGATATAGAAGCATACTCCTATTTACACAAATTTTTTCTATAACAAAATTTTCTTTTTCGCAGATATATTTTAATTTGATAAAATCAACTGGATTTATATGCTGATTAAGAAATTGAAATATATCAGAAGGTATCTTTTTAAGTATTCTTCCATAAAGCCAATCTGCATATCCAAGAAACAAATAACGAAGACGATAATGAATGTTTAAAATATTTGGGGTTGTAAGAACTAATTTACCATTTTTTTTTAAAATTCTTTTAAATTCTCTTAAAAGATGAAAATGGTTTTCTAAATGTTCAATACCTTCTATACAAACTATATAATCAAAGAAATTGTCAGGAAAAGGTAAATTCCTATTTAAATCAATTTTTTGAAAAGGAACTCCCTGGGCTTCAAAAATCTCTGGATTTAAATCCGCTGCAATTACTTCAAAGCCAATATTTTTTAATTTTCTACTCATCGCACCAGAACCAGCAGGGGCATCTAATACTTTACCTCTGGGCTCATTCACCAAAAGTGCTAAAACTATATCATGGACCCCGGGACCAGCACCCTCAAAAAGTTTCTCATTTATTTTTTTATTCATTTTCTTTTAAAAAGTTCCAAAATTTTTTTATCTGAGACTAAATTTTTGTTTTTTTCTCTTCTTCTATTTTTTATTACTTCATCTAAATGTAGTAAAGCAAACAAAAAACCAAATGTAAAAAAAGGCCTATGAAACAAAGCAATTATTAAAGAACCAGGTAAAAACAAAATATGCTGAAATAATAGGTCTGTATCTTTTAAATTCTTCCATGTGAATAAAAAACGGTTTTTCCAGTGAATGGATTTACGATAAAATTCTTTATATTTTCTTCTAATAGTGCTTTGGGCAAAATGGTAAACTTCACTTTTTGACTCATATATAGATTTCCATCCTCTTTTCCATGCCCTATAACATATATCAACATCTTCCCAGTAAATAGGGCTGTACATTTCATCAAAACCACCAAGAGATAAAAATTTTTCTTTATCAAAAGCAGAATGACCTCCTGATACTGCAAATATATAAACTGGTAAATTCAGTGGTTCTTTCACTTCTTTATAATAATTCCAGAAAATACCAAATTTGAATTCAATCCAGTTTAAAAAATGTAAATCCATATTTTTTCTGTCTATTGTTATTTCTCTTGAATTAACAGCAAATGTATCTTTTTTTTCAAAATGTTTTATAACTGGCTCAAGAAAACCATCAGTTACTTGAACATCATTATTTAACAGATAAATTATAGAATTGGTAGAATTTAGTACACCGACATTACATGCATGAGCAAATCCACAATTAGTTTTCAATTTTATAAATTTTATTTCAGGATAATTTTCTTTTATAAAATTTTCTGTATCGTCTGTACTTCCATCATCTACTATAATCACTTCATTAGAAATTTCTGTGTTTTTTAATGCTTTCAATAAAAATGGAAGATTTTTTTCAAGAAGTTTTTTCCCATTCCAACTTGGAATAATTATACTTACAGATTTTTTCATTATTATTTTTATTGAGGTAGTAAAACTGGAAAATTATCTAATACTTTATAAGTTTTTTTACAATTAATACATTTAATTATATTTTTTTCTTTTATAATATTTCCTTTACATAAAGGACAACATAAAATATCTATTAAATTGATATTATGTTTTTTCCATAACAACCTAATTGTTTTAAAAATGAAATTTTTTAATAATTTTTTTAAAATAGGTTCGTTTTTTATAACATTATTTATATTGTTTAAATCTGATTCCAGATAAGATATTTCTTTTTTATTTCCATTTTCATTAACTTGATATTCTATTTTCCTTTCCCAGAAATATCTAATTAAAAAAACATCTTGATTTTTATTTACTAATTTATCAAATAAAGAAGTTTTTTTTACAGATTGTGGTAATATTCCATATACTACATTTTTATCTTTTCTGTTAAAAACTAATTTATTACCTTCAATATGAACTAACCATTTATGAAATTGCCATCCGTAAAGAATTTCCATTAAAGAAGATGGAGTTTCTATGTATCCTCTCTTAGCAACACGCATTAGTTCTTCTATCCCTTTACCAGGGTTATCAAGATGTTCAAGTAAATGCTTACATATTACAAAATCAAAAGATTTATCTTTAAATGGTAAAAATTGAATATCTCCAATAACAAATTTTTGATGTGGGTATATTTGGATTTTCATTTTTCCTGACCTTTGACTATTATCAAAAAAATACTTATCACAAATAACATCTGCACGAAAACATGGATTATCTCCACTGCCTATATCCAATACAAGTTCATCTTTTTTTATTCTAAACTCCTTCCATCCAAAAACTAAATTTACCAATCTCCTAAACATTTTTCTGGATTATTTTTCTAAATATAATTTTATCATCTTGGTCAAAATACTTAAATAAGAAAAGAAAAAGAAAATAAATGAATATACTTATAAAAATAAGTAAAAATAAATTTAATTGATTAAATAATTTTATAAAAATTCCCATTATCACTGAAGAAATTAATGATTTAAAAACCAATATAACAGGGAAATAATGAAAAAAATTACGGCCAACATAAATCATGCATAAAATCCAGAATAATAATTCAGAAATAATTGTAGCAATTCCAGCACCTATATAACTATATTTTGGTATTAATAAAAAATTAAAAACTACATTCGTAAATGTAGAGATTCCAAATATTATGTTTTTCTCATTTACCTTATCAACTGCTGTTAAGAAATATCCAAAAAAACTATTTAAATAGGAAAAACCAATAACAGAAATTATTAGTTGAAATGGTAATACTGAATTAAAATAATTCTTTCCATAGAAGAGGAAAACTATTTTTTCTCCCATAATTACTCCAATTACTGAAATGGGTATTCCAATTGTAAAAAGATATTTAAAAGATTTTTTATAAATGTTATAAAGAGAACCTTTTGAAGTTTTAAATGCTCTTGATATAACTGGAAAAATTGCATTTAAAAAAACAGAAGAGATTACTCCAAAAACAAGGCATAACTGATAACTTGCACTATACCATCCAACAACCTGTTCTCCTTTCATTTTACCAAGCATTACAGAATCAATATAATAATAAAACATAACCAATAATCCACCTAAGGCAAAAGGTAAACTTCTCCTAAACAATTTATTAGCAAATTTTAAATCTATTTTGAAACTTAATTTCTCTATATTTTTAAATAGCAAAATTATATTTAAGAAAAAGTAAAAGATACTGGAAAAAAAATAAAGTAAAGCCACAGTCATCAATCCATATCCTAAATAAAGGAAAAGAGAACAAAAAGAAACAAGAAAAATTTTTTCAGCAATTTCTGTTAAAAAAAGATATTCCATCTTTTCAAAACCAGCAAATATTGAACCAAATAAATTGGCAAGTGATTCAACTATATTGCATAAACCTATAAGATAAATAACCACTTTTGTGTCTGAAGGACATTTCATTATATTTGCAGAAACAGATATCATTCCAAAAGTAAAAAAAGATAGAATAAGTTTTATAAAAAAGCCATTGGAGAAATATCTGTTCACATTTTCTCTATCTCCTGCTACTTCTCTTATAATTAAAGAAGAAACACCTAAATCAGCAAAAAGAATAAAAATCTGGACAAAAGCATTAGCAAAAGAAAATTTACCAAAACTCAAATCACCTAATTTCCTTGCTAAATAAATAATAAGGATAAAAGAGAGCGCTCTTCCACCAATTGCCTGAACAAAAAGATAAAATATGTTTTTTACAATTCTTTTTTCTGATATTTCCATTTTTGTATAACTGATAGCATCTCTTTCATTCTATGTTTATAAGTATGTTCCTTATATACTCTTTCCTGTCCTTTTTTAGAAATTTTTTCTCTTTCTGAAGGATGTGATAAATAATATTTTGCTAATTCTTTTAGTTCATCTGGCTCTTTAAAACATACAATTTCTTCTCCAATTTTAAATAAATCAGGTAAAATTTCTCTGGACTCACAAAGAAGAAAACTACCACATCCTGTAACTTCAAAAGTTCTCATATTTGTTCCTGCACCTTCCTGAGAATGTATATTAAGACATATTTTTGAAGAATTGAAAACTTTTACCATTTCTTCTCCCCAAACATCTTTTCCAGTAAATTTATGAAATAATGGTGAAGAAGGACTTATTTTTCTTTTTTTTATTTTTATTTCTTTATCTGTATCCTGAGTTATTGGTTGCCACCATATTTTAAGATTAAAATCAACCAGAGTTTCTAAAAATTTTTCTCTTTTTGGGACTATTGTGCCTGAAAAACATATATCACTACCTAATTCTTTTTTTTCTTTTTCTGTTAAATTTATTTTTCTATGAATATCTGGGGCACAGCCAAAAGTTAAAAATTTTACATTGGGGCAACCTGAATCTTGATGAACTTTTATAGAATTAGGGTCATTTGTAAAAAAATAATCATAAAATGGAGAAATTGTTTTTGAAATTTTTATCCATAAAGGGTCATCAATCCACCAGTTTACAATAGGTATTTTGAAATTTTTTCTTATTTCTGTTATTATTTCTAACGGTATTCTTTCTCCTTTTATTACAAATAAAAAATCTGGTTTGAATTCTTTTATAATTTTTATTAGAGTTAATCTATTGTAAAAAAATCCTATTTTGTTAAAAAATAAAGGATAATCATATCTGAAATTAAAAATTACTACTTCATTCCCAAGATTTATAAGTGCTCTTGCACAATATCCAGCAAGTTCAAATGCAGTCCTGCTAAAAGGACGGATAATAACTATTTTCATTTTTTAGCAATTAAAGATAAGTTACTTCCAATATGAAAAACATCTGCGATATTACCTATTGTTTTGAAAATAAAAAATTCTATATTATGAAAAATATCTTTCCATAGGAATTTTTTTGATTTCTTGTGAAAAAAAATTTCTTCTTTTTGCATATATTTTTTAGAAGGAAGTATATGATAATCTAAAAGTAAATATCTTAAACTTTCAGAATATCCCATTGTACATTTTCCTAAACTAGAAAATTGTTTCATTTCTATCATCGTAAGTCCTGCTTTTTTTAGCATTTTTATTAGAGTAGATGGAGTAAAATGATAAAGATGAGTAGGACTTTTTATACATGCCCATTTTCCTTTAAAAATTTTAGATTCAAGTCCACTGAAATTTGGTACACAAATATAAAGAATCCCATCTGGTTTTAAAATTCTTTTTACTTCCTTCAATGTTTTGAGAGGGTCTGGTAAATGTTCTAAAACAGCATATAGACTTACTGCATCAAACCAATTATCAGGATAACGTGCATCTTCTAATTCACCTGTAAATACATTCAACCCAAGAACATCCCTGGCATATCTGGAAGCAACTTCTCCTGGTTCAACTCCATATACTTCAAATCCTTTTTCTTTTAGATATTTAAGAAAAAAACCATCTCCACAACCTATATC
>Ga0123519_10005662_pt1 | contig 19857 bp, 21 predicted proteins | sample YelNatPaOPRAMG02_FD_87396 | JGI IMG/M metagenome (GOLD analysis project Ga0123519, IMG submission 87396) | Hot spring microbial communities from Yellowstone National Park - Yellowstone National Park OP-RAMG-02 (version 2) | ecosystem: Environmental > Aquatic > Thermal springs > Hot (42-90C) ...
AAGGCTAGGCTCCACATCGAACTTGCTGCCAGTAAGAGATTTGGCTCGATGTCCATCATCTGGCAGAAGGTAAAACTTAGCTGAGTCTAGAACACCTCTTAGAATACGAGTTCGCCAAGATTTTGGCCAAGGCATATTTAGCCCTGCATACAGCTAGAGCCATATGGGCAAAGGAAAAGCGGTTGGGATCGCCTTCATAGGTTGTGGAAACATATCTGGACCTTACGCCGATAGCGTACTAACACATCCAGATGAGCTGAGGCTCATCGGAGCCTATGACCTCGTAAGAGAAAGGGCGGAGAGCTTTGCGAAAAAGTACAATTGTGTTGCATTTGAAAGCATGGAACAGGTTCTGTCTTCGAAGGACGTTGAACTCGTTGTTAATCTGACAATCCATACGGCCCACGCTCAGGTCACGAGGAGGGCTCTTGAAGCTGGGAAGCATGTTCACAGCGAAAAGCCACTTGCAACGAATAGAGAAGATGGAAATTTTCTTGTAGATTTGGCAATGAAGAAAAAGCTTCTTCTCGGTTGCTCGCCATTCGTTATTTTGGGCGAAGCACAACAGACCTTGTGGAAAGCTGTGCGCGACGGAGTGGTTGGTCAGGTTCTATATGTTTCATCTGACATGATGCATGGCAGGATCGAAAGCTGGCATCCCAGCCCAGAAGCGTTCTACGCTCAAGGCGCTGGGCCTATGCTCGATGTTGGATGTTACCCTCTTAATGTCATTACGTCCATACTCGGTCCAGTACGATCGGTGAGGGGGCAAGCAAAGGTGCTCATCCCGAGGCGCGAGATTGGAAGTGGTCCGAAAAAGGGGAAGGTCTTTTCCGTTACAACGCCTGACCATGTCGACGGAGTTCTTGAGTTCTCGAATGGAGTGATTGGACGTTTGTCAGCCAGTTTTGTAGTAGAAAAGTCTGCCCACGCTGGGATAGAGATTACAGGTTCATTAGGTACTTTGCGTGTCGACTCACCTGTAAATTTCGATTCGCAGGTATTCTTCTGCCCAATTGGAAAAAGAGAGTGGACCCCCTTGCCAATGCTAGCAAAGCCTTACAATGGAGTTGAGTGGTCCCGAGGGCTTCTCGATATCGCTGATGCCATCGATAAGGGACGCCAGCCACGATGCTCTGGTGAGCAGGCGAACCACATTCTCGACATATGCCTGAGCATATTGGAAGCTTCTGAGCTTGGCCGTGAAGTTCGTCTTTCGACAACCTTCAAAGCGCCCGAACCGGTTTACGTATGATCTGCAGACTGGAGGCTCAAATCCAAAGCCTTGCATCCGGATAGCCTAGCCGAAAAAAGATTTTACAATCCACGTGCCTACTTTTCTTCCATCAATGAAGTTATCAATTCCCTTCTTACTTCCTCGAACTTCGTTTGATCTCTCTCATACTCTGTGATCGAATGTACTGCCATTTCGGCCAAGCTCCTAGCTTTCACCGGATCGACCCTTTCCAACATCTTTAGTAACTCGAAATCTTGGACCCCAAGCCTGAGCATTTCAAATCTTATAGAACTTAGGGGGCCATCTTTTCCTGGGTAGATTATGAAAGCATCGCCTGGTGGAAGTGAGCTGGGTTCAACATCCAAAAATGGATTCTCGGTCCAGTAGTTTAACCCCCAGTGGAGGTAACCCGAAAGGTTGTACTTGAAGTTGATCCAGTGCAATATCCTTACCTTCAGGAGTGCATAATCGATGAACCTGTTTGGGTACTTACCAGTCGGTGCCAAGCAAGTGTAGAACCATGTTTCTTCACCTGCTGCTCTCCTATTAGCGTAAAATTCCTGGTTGGAATCAAACTCATGCAGTATTGGTACCCAAATGTCCAGAGCTCCAACAAGCTCCGTGTCCTGATTCGCATCGATCGTTTTAAGCCTTGGCGCAAACTTCTTGACATATCCAGCCAATTTCCTGTAGCTCTCCGCGTTTGCATGGATTGGCTCATCGGCCAAGTGCTGAATGTAAAAATCAATCCAGCCCTTCTCCTCCAAGTGGCTTTGTAGTTGTGGCAGAAACTGTGAAAGAAAAGCACGATATTCCGAAGATGTGACCTTCATGGACGGCTGAGTGTATGCAAAGCTTCCATTCTCGTAATATACAGCTACAGCTTGCGAGTCGAAATCGGAAGCTTCCCATTCACTTCTTCCTGCCAGGTGGCTGCCCTCTATCCTTCCGATAACGCCCTCCTCCCTGAAGAGCTCAACCCAGCGATCAAAGTTTGAAAATTCGCACCTCAGAGAGCTGTTCGGTCCCTTTACGAACCTTATGAGATCGAAGATTGGAGTTATGATGACATTTTGACGGTGTTCTGCCATAATTCTGGCGTATTTCCTAATTAGGCTCCAATGCTCCTCACTCCATGGTTTTACATTGTACTGTTTGGCAATATTTTGTGCCGAGAACCAATTTGTAAGCCATAAAGTTCTTTCATTTGTTAGAGTTACAGGATATACTTTGAGGAAGATCGAGATAGATGAGTTCGTCTTTTCAGATAGGACTTTTATATTTGCGGTATAGTTTCCAGCTGGAGCTTCTGGAGGAACGAAAACCGTTATCCAAACAGGTTGGGTCTCGCCCTCCTTTATGGTGGCTGTAGATTCCTCCAACAAAGGATCTGGAGCGTCGAAGGGGGCTTGGCGGATGAGTTCATCTGATGGGGTGTTTGGGGTATTCTTCTTGACAGGTACGTAACCAACGAAATTGGCGGAAAAGTCTATCATATACCCGTCTGGTCCTTTGAAAGGAGTTAGGCTCAAGCTGACTTTTGTTGAGCCAGATTCAGACGTTATGGCAAATTGCGCTGATGCATACTCGTTCCTTACGGCTTCAATTAACAAAGACTCCTTTAAGCCTGATTTTGGCTTGCTGTCTTTGAAAATTTTTTCATAAGGATCGGATCCCCACAAAACAAATCTTTCTTCCTTCATCATTCCCTCCCGCCAAATAAAGAGGTATGCAATTAAAACTATTACCAAAGATAATGAAAGTAGAAGGTGAAAAGTTGTTCTATTTAACTTCATGCCCCATTTTGCGCCTCTTTGACCATTTCAAAAAATCTAAAGGCATGTAAGCTTGGGTTTGTATGTGGAACCAATTTTAACACAAATCTAGGTGTTATGGATTTCCTATTCCTCGGTAGTGGAAACCCGCCTTGAGGCAGGCACTTTTTTGGAAAACGTTTCGGCCATCTACTATTATGGGAGTTCTCATGCATTTCTTAATCTTCCTAAGATCGATCTTTTTATAAGCATCATGGTTTGTCACGGTAACGAGGCAGTCCGCTCCTCTCAGGACCTCCATAATATCCTTCGATATTTCCATTTTGTCAAACTGGTTGACATAGGGGTCATGAACCCTTATCTCGGCACCCAACGATTCAAGCTTTTTGATAACTGGAGCGGCTGGCGTATTTCTAGTATCATCGGAATTTTTCACGTATGCCAATCCCAGTATGGCGATCCTCGAACCCTTCACCTGGATGCCCAAATCTGAAAGTGCAGCCTCAACCAGATGCGTCAAGTGCAAAGGCATAAAATCGTTGACTTTCCTGGCAATTTTTATAAGCTTGGGTTCAAATTTACCTTTCACGCTGTATGACAACAGGAGGGAATCTTTTGGAAGGCAATGCCCCCCGACTCCAGCCCCAGGCATGTGCATGTCCCTGTAAGGTGCCTTATTTACTAGCTCTCTGACCTCATAAACATCGGCCCCAAGTCTCTCGCATATGAGGGCGACCTCGTTGGCAAAAGCTATCTGAACGTCTCGGTACGCATTCTCGACCGTCTTTACTATCTCAGCCGTAAGGCAATCGGTTCCATAAAGGTTACCCTTCACCACATTTCTGTAAAGGTTGATAATTCTCTTCTTTGACACTTCGCCATATCCTCCGACTACTCGGTCCAATTCGATCAAGTTTTTGAGTAGCCTTCCAGGCCTCACCCTCTCAGGGCAAGTTCCAAGGTAGAAGTCCTTACCCGCCCGGAGCCCAGACCTTGACTCAAGTATTGGCTTGACGATTTTCTCGACCGTTCCAGGCGCCACCGTAGACTCTACGACAACAGTTGTGCCCTTGGAAAGGTTTGAACCGATTTTATGCATTGCAGATTTCAATGACGAATAATCTGGTTTTTCCTTCAATTTGTCGAAGGGTGTCTGAACTGCAACGATAATGGCATATGCATCCCTGCACTCTGTGAAGCTTTGGGTGGCTCTCAACCTTCCTGCCCTCACCATCTTCCTAAGCAGTGATGAAAGGCCTGGCTCAAGCCCACCTATTGGCGAAATGCCTCTGTTTATCTGGTCGACTTTTGGTTTCGACCTGTTGATCCCAACAACTTCAAAACCAGCTTTGGCGAAGGCTGCAGCTACTGGAACCCCGACATAACCCATTCCAACTACTACGATCTTCTTCGCCATGTCTGGCTAATGGATTCGAGTTACACATTTAAGCGCTTCGAAAATACCTTGCTCTTTTGGCATTAGAAACTTAAATAGAAACGATGGCGGGCTATTTCAAGACATAACCGTCGTTAGTTTGATCTGCTTAACGCCCCTCCTTCCCATCAACTCCTCTGCAACTTTCCTGATCAACCTTATTTTGCCCTTCACAACTATGACTAATAGACAGTTACGCTCATCAAGATGGACGTGCATGGCTGAGTTGACGATGCTCCTGTAAGCATGCTGGACTTCCGTCAACTCTTCCTCGAGCCCTTTGGTTTTGTGATCATAGAGTAATGTCATCGTTCCGATTGCCAAGCCCATTTCATTCATTTTCCAAGAGTACTCGGTCAGGAAATCGCGCATGGCAATTTGAATGGCCTTCGATCTGTCGTAGCCCATGCGCTTAATCTTCCTATCGAACTCAAGGAGTAGTCTAAAGGGTACTGAAACGCCAAACCTTGAAACACCTTTTCGGACCATGGGGTTCCTCCCATTGAAACTTTTCTTGAGGTATATCAACCTACTTTTGTGTGCCAATGATCATTCTCCTTTAATTATGATAAAAGCATAAATACTTATTTTTAGTAACACTAATTCATAAAAAAGTGTTACTGGGGTTTCATTTGGATGCACATACCTGATGGGTTCCTGTCACTTCAGGTCTGCGCTGCGACCTACGCTTTAACGGCGATATTTTGGTTATTCGGTTTCAGGGGGGTGAGAAGAGTTTTTGATGAGAGACACGTGCCATTAATGGCGCTCTTCACAGCCATGTTCTTCGCAGCCCAGATGATGAACTACCCAATCATTGGCGGAACTACGGCACATCTGCTTGGAGGGCCTGTTCTGGGCTTCATGCTCGGCCCCTATGCTGGACTTTTATCTATGACCATAATCCTTCTTCTGCAGGCATTTATATTTGGAGACGGGGGATTGAGCACTCTGGGTGCTAATGTTCTGAATATGGGCATCATTGGAGTTTTCATTCCCTACCTTGTTTTGGTGGTATTTTTAAAAATCGCAAGAAGCAAGAGAGGTTTGTATGCCGGCATTTTTCTTGGTTCCTTCTTTGGTGACTTGCTTGCAGCTTCTTCCGCTGGTTTTGAACTTGGCCTCTCGGTTCCAGTCTTTCAGTATGGAATCCAGGTGGCTGTGACCGCTATGGCAGTTCACCACTCCATCATTGGGATCGTAGAGGGTATTGTCACATCGATAATTATAGTGGCTATATCCAAATCCCGTCCGGACTTATTGGACATTCCAAAAGCGGCTCCTTCCATTTTTGGAGGCTGGAGCTACTCTTCCTTGGTGAAGGAGAGATGAGAAAGGAAATTTTCGCGGGATTGATCGTTTCAGTCCTCTTTGCAACTGTTGGGGTTCTGTGGCTTTCTACATCTATGGAAACTCTGGACGAAATCGCTGAGCGGTTTGGAGTCGAGGGACATGAAATTTGGAATCCCATATTTCCTGACTACTCCGTTCCTGGGCACGAGGAAAGCGCTGGGGCAACATTAATTCTTTCCTTGGCCTCGACCATCTTGGTCTTTTGCACAGCCTACTTGGTTGGGAAGTTGCTCATCGTCAAACGTGGGAAAAGGTAGAGAGCTATGAGGCATTATACGTTCGAAGGTTCGTTTAAGGAAATTTTAGAGGCTTTTGAGAGGCTTGCTTCGCTAGAGGAGGCTCATGCAGCTCCTGGGCTGCTCCAGAGATTTAATCCTCTACTCAAGATCGCAACGTTCGGCTCCTTTATACTTTCAGCTCTTGCCGTCGACACGTTTTTTCCTCTTCTTTTTATGGCAATATCGCTCATATGCTTGGTGGCTTTGGCAAGAGTTGATTTTGTAAAGTTCATCTGCAGATCGATTTTCATTCCAGTATTCGCTCTTATAATTTCGCTCCCGATCCTCTTTACAGCTGGTGGAACTGAAATCCTGAGGATCGGTGGGCCTACATCTTCTATCACCATTTCCAATCTAGGACTTTCGAAGATATTGGTCTTCACGAGCAGGGTTTGGGTTTGTGTGGCTACGCTCGTTCTTCTGACATCTACAACCGACTTCATGATGTTGACGCGTGTGCTAAGAAAGGTCAAAATCCCAAGATTCTTTATCTCTATTACTTTCATGACCTATAGGTACATATTCCTTACGCTTCACGAAGTTTACAGCTTGCTCTTGGCCAAGGAGTCTAGGACTTTCTCGAGGAAGCATACTTTAAGCATGGGGACACTTAGATTCCTTGGAAATGTTTTCGCCTCGCTCTTGGTCAGAGCCTATGAGAGGTCGGAGAGGATATATCTTGCGATGGTTGCCAGAGGGTATGATAGCTTTGACGATGGTGCTACGGACATAGCCTTAAGCTACAGCTCAGCTGATGCTGTGCTTACCATTCTCATAGTATCTTTGGATATTACCACATTGATTCTAAATTCAATGCGATTTGGCTAGGTGTGAGGAAATGGACGAAGCAATAGAGATGCGTGGTGTTCACCACAGGTACCCAAACGCGCACGTAACACTTCAAGATGTTTCCCTGCAGGTCAAAAGAGGGGAAAGAGTTGCAATAGTTGGGCCGAACGGCGCTGGGAAATCAACCCTTATAATGGTGGCAGCTGGATTACTCAAGCCTTCGAAGGGAGTTGTTAGGCTCTTAGGAGTTGAGACTTTTAGCGATGAGTTTCGCAGAATCAGGCACAAGGTTGGGGTTGTATTCCAAGATCCTGACGATCAGCTTTTTTGTCCAACTCTTTGGGAAGACATCATTTTCGGTCCAACTAACATTGGCCTTCCTGAAGATGAGGTTGTGAGAATGGGAAAGAGAGCTTTGGCAGATATGAGCCTTCAAGGATATGAGAAGAGGGAGCCATACAGACTTAGCGTTGGGGAAAAGAAGAAGGCAGCCATAGCAACAGCTCTTGCCCTTGAGCCTGAGCTGCTCCTGCTCGACGAGCCTACTGCGAACCTAGAACCTGCTGCGAAAAGGGAGTTGATCGGCCTTTTGAAATTGATACATGATGTTAGAAAAGTAACGATAGTGGTTTCTGCGCATGACGTTGACATAATTCCGTACATTGCTGATAGAGTCTACGTGTTGAATGAAGGCCAGATATTGGCAGAGGGCGATCCTTCGAGCATCTTTAGCGACTACAACCTCCTTAGTTCTTGCAGGCTTGAACCCCCCATAGTGGCAAGGCTCTTCAGGGAACTGGATTGGCTTGGAATTGAAAGATTGCCCATGACGATCGAGGAGAGCTTGGAGAAGGTCGAGTTTCTGAAAGGGCTTTTGAAGAAGGATGGAGCTAAGTAGGATCGTTTTCGCTCTTGCCAAGTATCTTCGTTCTCTCGAAAAGCTCCTTTAGTCCCTGCTCCAACGTAATTTTTGGTTCAAAGCCCAATATCGCCCTTGATTTAGAAATGTCGCTACATATGTGCCTGATGTCCCCCTTCCTGGCTGCGGAATGTACCCTCCCAACTTTGATTCCTGAGATCTGGATCATCATCCTTGCAAGTTCATTGATACTGGTTGCCTTTCCGGAACCTACGTTGAATACTTCACCAATCGCATCCTTGCTCTCCATAGCTAAGATGCATGATTCGACAGCATCTCTTACATTTATGAAATCCCTGGTTTGCTCACCATCCCCATGAATGATTAAATTTTCGTTCCTCATCAGCCTCTCCATAAAGTTCGTTATGACACCGCAGTATGGACCGTACGCCTGCCTTGGTCCATAAACATTGAAGAAGCGAAGGCTCACGGTCCCAAGTCCAAATAATTTATGAAACACGCTGCAGTAGTTCTCCGCTGCAAGCTTCGAAACGGCATATGGAGAGATCGGGCACTTTGGAGAGGATTCGTCGATCGGGATTTTTTTTGCTTCGCCATACACCGAACAGGAAGATGGGTAGATAAATCGCCGAACCCCGCACTCTACAGATGCCTTCAGGAGGTTAAGCGTTCCGATGACATTGACCTCTTCGACGGTCGAAGGGTCCTGCACTGAGCGCTCTATGCTAGCTATTGCAGCCATGTGAAAGACAGCATCCTTTCCTTCGGCCGCCTTTCTCGTAACCTTTGCATCTCTCACATCTCCCTTGATAAATTTGAATCGATTCCGAAGTTCTTCCAAGTTTTCCAATTTCCCAGTTGAGAGGTCGTCCAAAACTGTAACTGTGAAGCCATTCATGATCAACCTTTCCACTAGGTTACTTCCTATGAAGCCCGCTCCACCAGTAACCAGCACCTCCGAAGATCTCATCCAGCCACCACCTCAGATTATCTTAAAGGCGATCTATTTATTCCCTGCTAATCGAATGGAGAGATAAAGCTTCGATATAAATGGAATCAGGTTCAGAGAGATTTTGTAGAGCCAAAGGAGAGCAAAGGTTCTCCGAGCGACCAGTATGATTCCTTAAAAGCAGTCATCGGATCCAACTTTGTCTTATCGATCTTTCCACTCTTGTCCAATATAGATTCATCCACATGAATAGCTACAATCTCACCAAAGAAGAAGTCGTGGCTTCCGAGGTTCAACCTTTCCCTCATGGCACACTCGATATTTATTGGAAACTCGAGGATCTGTGGTGCTGAAACCTTTTGCGACCTGGCAGCCGTCAACTTGCATGCAGCGAACTTGTCAAGATTTTTCCCAGAAAAATTGCCGCAGAAATCCACGATCTTAACTTGATTCCCTCTTGGAACGTTCACAACGAAGCCGTCTGAGGCTGCAATAATCTTGTAGGAATGCCGTGCGTGTCCTATCGCAATGCCAAGCATCGGAGGGTCTATGCAAGCGTGGGAGATAGCCCCTATCGCAATTATGTTGTTCCTTTTGATGTCACCGCACGTAACGAGTACAATTGGACAAGGGAAGTGAAACTCAAGTTTGGGTGGTAAACTTACCTTCACTTTATTAGGCCCCTGTAACATGCAACTATCTCGCCAAAATATAATGTGTGGAAATCCCTGTCTGGATATATGCCCGTTAGGACGGTCTCTGGAAGCGATTTTGGAACTATGTTCGCCTTGTAGGCTACTCTGCACTCATAAACTATCGAACTTCCGAGTATGATTGGAGATGAAACCCTTTTAGCTTTCCCGACCTTGATTCCTGCCTCCTTGAATTTGTCGTGATCTCTGCCAGAAACAGATCCGCAGAACTGCAGTATCTCTTCCATGCCTTTTCCTGGAACGTTGACTGTAAAGTCTCCTGTCTCCTCTATGCAGCGGTGCGTGAATCTTGATTTCCTGACTGCCACCACAAAGAAAGGCTCGTCCCAAAATCTGCCCACGAAGGCCCAACCGATGGTCATTGCATTTGGCCTCCTTCTCTCCTTGCTCCTTGAAACCAAGAGCAAACCCTTGCCACCTAGTTTTCTATATGTTTCACCAAGATACTCTGGCTTCAGCATGGTTCTCCATAATGTGATAAAGACCTATTTAATGTATCCGCAAAGGGCTTCTTCCTTGAAAAATCGATTGCTAAGGATTGATTGAAGAGAGCGATGATTTGAGAGCTGAAGCAACTATGTATGGATCTGTGGAAATGACGCTACTCGCATATAGCTCCATCGCTCCGATATCGCAGGTTTTGTTGCTGGTATCGCCCCTATCTACAACTCTCGCGACTGTTGGAAAACCGACCCAATCCTGGTCCTTCTCTATTCCAATCGGAGGCATGTAGATAGCTACATTGAAGCTTTCAACTCCCATCTTGTGGATGAAGCACTCAAGGACTCTGTAAAGCATCTTCTTGAAGCTGCGGTCCAGTGCCTTGGAGAAGATCATCACCTCCCTCTCCTTGATGGGCGTCAGATAAGCAATTATCCTGACTTCTTCAACTTCAAGCCCAAGACCCAACCTATTGTGAATCCTGTACAAGTCGTCGAAGTAGTTAGAACCATAGGTTAGCTCGTAGAGTTTCGAAGCCCTCCTCAATGCCTCTACCTTAGCGTAGTGCATTCCACTGCTCAGAGTCATCTGCATATGACCATGGATTATCGAGGCGCCGCTTCTCCACAAGCAGTTCCACATTAGGAAAAAGTTCCTGCACTCTCCCTCTATCTGCTGAGCCTTCTTTGCCCACTCCAACGCAGTATCTATGCGGTCTGAGATGCCTTCCTCGGTGATTTGGAGCGGGTCATGTTCATTGAAGATGACCATACCATGAAAGCCGTCGTATTTGGCTACATTGCTTGCTGTGATGCAGCTTTTTCCAAAAATCCTTCCGAAAACGTCTTCTGGCGTCCTACTTAGAGGATCGCAAAATTGATCGCCCTCAGAACCCTTTATGAGCCCAGCAAGCTCAGATCTCTCCCTCATTTCTAGCGGCCTCTTGGCCCTTAGAGCATTGAAAAGGGAACCTTCCATTGTGACGATGTTCGTGAGCTTTACGATCTTCTGTTCCTGCACTGCACTGATTGATCCGAAACACTCCTCGATCCAACCTACCAATGGATCTGGGACCCGCAACTTCCCAATCACAGTATGCAGATCGAAGATTCTGGAAAAGAGCAGCTTGTCTTCCGAAGGTAGTGATTCCACGATCTTTTCGATCTCTATTATGCTCAACATGGCCACCAGTTGGTTATGCCCTCGATATGGTTTATAGTACTAATTAAGGACAGCCAAAGGAGGTTTGAGGTCGCTGGGAGCTTTCCTAGGCGATTAATTGCCACTTTCAAGAAGTTAGCTGGTTGGTTTATCAGGTCAAGGCGTTAGACTTTCGGCTCGCCATCTCAGCTGCAGCCTTGACAGCTTTCTTCATGCTCCTTGGGTCTGCAACCCCTTTCCAAGCGATGTCGTATGCCGTCCCGTGATCAACTGAGGTTCTCACCACTGGCAGGCCTATCGTTATGTTGATCCCCTCCTCGAGGCCGAGCATCTTTACTGCGATATGCCCCTGGTCATGGAACATTGCTACTACCACATCGAACTCGCCTCTGCTTGCCCTCAAGAAGATCGTGTCAGCCGGATATGGACCCGAGACATCGATTCCCCTATTCCTTGCTTCCATGACCGCAGGCGATATCTCCTGGATCTCTTCCTTACCGAAAAGGCCTCCTTCACCCGCATGTGGATTTATGCCCGCTACAGCGATCTTGGGAGACCTAAAGCCGAGGCGCTTCATCGATTCATTGGTGATGAGAATTGTCCTCAGAACATTTGGCATCGTGACCCTTCTGCAAGCCTCTAAAAGAGGCACATGAGTTGAAACATGTACGACCCTCAAAGGTCCAGATACAAGCATCATCGCACAATCCTCACATTTCGTAAAGCTTGCTAACATCTCCGTGTGCCCTGGGTAGCTGTATCCCGCTCTGTTCACAGCTTCCTTGCTTATGGGCGCTGTAGCTATGGCATCGATCTTGCCTGACAATGCAAGCTGTACCGCTTTTTCGATATACTCAACAGAAGCTTTTCCGGCTGCAGTGCTTATCTTTCCCTTCACAAAATCTACTATATCGAGGTTATCTAGGTCCAGCACATCAACTGTTCCGAATTTGAAGAGAGCCTCATCTGGGTCCTTGATAGCATTCACTTTGAGATCGATCCCAAAAATCGAGATCGCTTCTCCCATCACATCTGCGTCCCCAATGACGAGAGGAGAACATGCTTCATACAAATCCCTGTCAGAGAGACACTTTGCAATTACCTCTGGACCCACGCCTGAAGCGTCACCCATTGTGATTCCTACCACAGGCTTGCCGCTCATCTTCTCCTCATCTTCAGGAAGTCGACCGCTTTAACCAAGGCGTTTTCTTCCCCGAATCCACCAGCCTTGGTTACGATTCTAATTCCCTTGAGTTTCCCGTTGAGAATTCTTGCACAAGCGATTCCCAGGTCTACCTCGTCCTCGATCTCTATTGCATTCGTTCCCATGGCCCTGCAAGCTTGAGATGCGGTCTCGCCACCCACTACAACAAGATTCCCGAATCTTTCCTTAGAGGTAATTTTTCTAACAACTCTTCGGAAAGATGAAAGTGCCCTGTCTTTTTCTGATTTGTAAAAACCTTCGCCATTCCATAAGCACAATACAGTATCCTGCCCTCCCTTAACTGCTTCCAAAACCTTGTCCAAATCCTTTAAGCAATGGTTAAACCTTTTGACGAAAAACTTTGGATCGAATTTGACAACGAATGGGTCAAGAGTTTTCTCCATCTTCATGATCTGCGCCTTCGTAACGGGGTTCAAGCTGCCTGAAAGTACTACCGTTGGCTGAGGCCTATCGCAGAGCCCAAACGCAAAAGGCAATTCCGCAGCCAATCCAGAAGAGCCACAAGACAGCCTCGAAAGTCCAGTCTTGGCGATCGATTCGGCGATCCTTCCGAGATCCTTCCTCGTTACAGCATCTAAAACGATTATGTTTACGCCCCTTCTCTTGAGAGCCTCGATCTCTCGAACCAAATTTTCCCTTACGGTAGGAAGTGTTATCAGCCCAACTTTCTTTCTTGTCTGTCCTTCGATCAAAGCTGGAATATTTGGTTCGGAAATTGGATTGATTGGATCTCTCTTAAAATTCGTCTTATCCAGTGGTTTCCCATCCACAAGAAGGTTGCCATTCATGACCACTCTTCCTTGCTCTGGCAGCGCTGGCACAATGATTGTAGTTCTTATTTGCAGCTCGTCCATCACAGCTTCAATTTCTGTCCCTATGTTTCCTCTCAGGGTCGAGTCAACCTTCTTGTAGAAGAACTTTGCACCATGTTTTTTAAGGCGAGCAGCAGCTTTTGCCACCTTATCGCGCGCTTCTCTGGGACTTGATAACCTACTTGATGTGCACACGGCAATGGCATCGAATCTCCTTGCATGCTCTGCAATGCTCAGGGAAGAGGTCACAACTACAGTTTTCAGGCCTTTCTTCCAGAATTCCAGCCCTGTGTCAAGCGCTCCTGTAAGGTCGTCAGCGATTATTCCGAACTTCATTTTGACCTGATACATGTCGGTAAGCAATATAATGGTTCTGCCAATTTAGGAAGGGTAATTAATCCGTCAGGTCTCTCTATAGGCTATGAGCCTTGAGGAATACAGGGGAAAGAGGAACTTCACGAAGACCATCGAGCCTCCTGGAGGGAAGGTTGGCGGGGAAAGGATATTCGTAGTGCAAGAACACCATGCTACTCACCTTCATTGGGACTTTAGGCTGGCGATAGATGGTGTCTTAAAGAGCTGGGCTGTTCCAAAGGAACCCCCAACGGTTCCAGGTGTTAAGAGGTTGGCTGTGCAGGTCGAGGACCATCCTCTTGACTATGCCGATTTTGAGGGGGAGATACCGGAGGGCGAGTATGGCGCAGGTAGTGTCAAAATCTGGGACAGAGGAACTTATGAGATGAAGGAAAGAACAAGCGACAAGCTCCTTTTCTCATTGCACGGGAAGAAAATGAAAGGGGAGTACTACCTCATTAAGTTCAAGAAAGCTGGGGAGAAGAACTGGCTGTTCTTTATGAAGAAGGGCAATGCCAAGCAGTAGGTAAAGCAACCTAAAAAATCTCGGTCTTGCGCTTGATGCTTGGATCGGTAAACAGGTCCTTTTCATCTATACTCCTTGTAGAGAATTCCGATACTATCGCGCCTTTCCTTCCAGATTGGAACCAGTGCAATGTCTGGGGTTTAAGCGTGTACTGCTCCCCAGGCCTTAGCCTAATCTCGTGCCAGACGGTGTAGAAACTCTCTCTTCCAGGAGGTGGTTTGCACCTCGGTCTTGGGGTTTTCTTTCCCGGTACATAGAGGTAGACTGTTCCGAAACGGCACCGGAATGTCTCCTCTTTTCCTGGATCCCTGCCCACCTTCGGATGCATGTGCTCTGGACAGGTCTGGTTGGGAAATAGCACAAGTTCCTTCGCACAAACCCTCTGCGTATTAACGTAAGTAAGAAGCTGGAGGCCCGTGCGCCTCAGGTCGCCCAAACCGAAATCTGCCACTTCTATGTTTTCCTTCTCCTTCTTGGTCAAGACGATACCTGCTCTCTTTAAGAACCTTAGTGCTTCCCTCTGGGCGGCCCTGTATTCTCTCTTGCTGATCATGGTCTTAGTGATTCGAGCCTTGGACCGAATTTATAAGGACTTGTCCTGAAACGGGCAGAGAAGGTAATAAGGGAGAAAGTAGTAGCCCAGGCGCGAGGAAGGACCGATTGAGGCGGTGGCCATTCTATCTGAAGATCGAAGGGAATTATATTTCATGTACTCTGCGTGAACCAGACTCACCAAACAATGCTTGCATCTTATTCCTCCATGGATGGGGTGGAGAAAGGGAGATAGTTGGGTGGCTTCTCGATTACCTCTGCACAAGGGGCTACCACGTGCTAAATTTCACACAACGCGGTTTTTTCGATTCAGGAGGAGAGAGGAAGCTTTCCAAGTGGTTGCCAGACGCCAGCGAGGTCGTTGATTATATTGTAAAGGCCAAACTTGAGCCATGGGTTTGTGGTCTGAGCACAGGGGGAAGCCTGGCGATCGCTCTTACAGCTGCAAAAAGCGATGTGAGGGGCTGCATAGCTCTAGCACCATTCGCATCGTTTCGACAGCTTTTCAAAGATGTACCGGAGCATAGACGTTCGTTGGAAAAGATCTTCAGCGACCTCGACTATGGCATGGACGCATTGGATGCTGAAAAGGTTGTTGGTAGGATTGCGCCCAGGCCACTTATCTTGATTCATGGCGACTCAGATGAAATTATACCGACGAGGCACTCCGAGATTCTTTTCGATGCTGCAGGTGAACCTCGCCAACTTAGAGTAATGAAGGGAGCCAACCACACATTCTCGAATATAGAGCACGAGCTCCTTTGCGAAACCGTTGCAAAATGGATCGAGGATAACAGGACATTTACTGAACCAAATTCCTCTTGAATATCTTCTAGGGAAAAAAGTTAATCTGCTAATGAAAGATGTTGTAAATGAGTTCAGCCTTCTTAGTTCCTATGCCAGGCACGAGCTGCAGCTCTTCCCTTGAGGCCATCGCGATCTTCTCAATGGTCCCAAAGTATTCTAGCAGGTTTCTTGCCTGAGAGTCGCCTATCATAGGTATTGAATCAAGTACGTAGAGTTTCCTATCCTTCACGGGCAACTCGAGCGGCACATGTTTCCTGTACCACCTTGAAGGAGGAAGCTTTTCATTCGCATTTCTCTCTTCCCTTTTCACCATTATCCTAAGGAATGCTGCGAATGCCAGATCGCTCTCCGCGACTATCAAAGGAGTCTGGTACACATACAGCGTCTCCATAAAGGCCCCCATCACGCTCGCCCAGAACCTTGAGGAATCCTTTTCGCTTGCACCTTCCAAGTACTCTTCGAAACTGCCATGGATGACTAGGACGCGCCTAGCTATCTCGTGCTCCAGAATCTTTTCCGCCTTCATGAGCCTGAGGAGCTGCTCCCAAAGCCTGTTGGAACGGATGGAAGAGACGAAATCCGGAACCGTCTTCCTCTCGACCGCAACAGCGCCACTAACGCCCCCAACAACAAGGATGTCGGCCAAGGGCAGGGATACCATCTCGATCCGTTCGCATGTACCTTGGACAATATCCAAGATTTTGTGCTCCCTGTGGTCGATTAGAAGCATCATAAGCTCCAGAGATAGGTGCAATGCTTGATAAAGCTCTACCCCTCAGCAATCGTAGCGGAAGAGAGATATCTATCGATCTATCGATTATGTTCACGAAGATGAACGCCAGAGAGAGGTTCAATGCTGTAACGCACTTCGAAAAGCCCGACAGAGTTCCAAACGAAGATTTCGGATATTGGGACGAAACAATAGAAAGGTGGTACGGAGAAGGTCTTCCAAGGGGCTTGGATGTTGAGGAATACCTAGGCTTGGATAATAGAAGGGAGAAATACCTCCTCTCTTCGATCTTTGTTGGCGCCTTCCCGGAGAGAGAGGAGAGGAGGCCCATCTACATAGCACCAATGCCAAAGTATGGTTACAAGGTGCTTGAAGATGATGGGGAGAGAATAGTGATCGTCGATACTTGGGGGATAAAGAAGATGGTCAGGAAGTCCCTTCCGACCATACCGAAGTTTCTAGATTTTCCTGTCAAGACGATGAAGGACTTCGAGGCATACAAAGTTCGTCTAGACCCAAGAGATCCTGAGAGATTCCCAAGTAACTGGCCGGAGCTTGTCCAGAAGTATAAGGTAAGGGACCACCCCCTGGGATTGAACTTTGTAGGATTCTTCGGCCATCCAAGAAATCTTATGGGATTGACAAACCTTAGTGCAGCTTATGTTAGGGATCCAGAACTCGTAAGGACTATACTTGACCATTGGTGCGATTTTCTAATAGAAATCAGCAAAAAAGCACTGCAAGATGTGCAATTGGATTTCGTCCAAATCTGGGAGGATATGGCTTACAACAGGGGCAGCTTGATCTCTCCAAGGATCTTTAAAGAGTTCATGACACCCTACTATCAGAGACTCACAAGATTCCTCAGGGAGAACGGGGTTGATGTGATCCTAGTAGATTGTGACGGTGACGTAAACGACCTTATTCCACTGTTCTTGGAAGGTGGTGCAAATGGCATATACCCCTTGGAAGTCAGGTGCAACGTCGATCCCGTTGCTCTCAGGAAAAAGTATGGGAAGAGGCTGATACTTTCTGGAGGAATAGACAAGTTTGCTCTTATGAATGGACCTGAGGCTATAGATGCTGAACTGCGCAAGCTTCCTGAGCTTCTTCCTCTTGGAGGATACATCCCAACTGTTGACCACAGAGTTCCGGCTGATGTTTCGTTCGATAACTACAAGTACTACGTCAAGCAGAAGACGAAGTTAATACTGGAGGCAAGCGAATAAGGCGCTGATAGGAAAATAATTTAATTTTTGGATTGCAATTGCCTTCATTTGCATCTAGAGTAGTGCATCAGCAACTTTATGCACAGCTTCCACTATGTCGTCCGTATCCTCCTTAGTTAGCTGGGGGCTTATGTCTATGTGAACAGCCCTACCAAGCAGATCTAGGGTTTTAGGACAGTTTTTCTCATTGAACCCGGTCTTCTTCACTATACTTCTCCAGTACAAGTAGATGTGCCCATCTGGGGAGTTTGGTCTATAAAGAGTGGAGGAACCTATGTTCTCCGCATTAAGTGCCTCGGCAAACTTGGCAGCTTTTTCGTCTGATTCGAGGAAGAAGATTATGCAGATTCCAGTATCACCTTCTGGATCTGGTAGCTCTCTGAACTCTATCCCCTCGATGTCCTTTATGCCATCCTTTACCCTACGCTTGTTCCTCCTCATCATTGTCAGGATTCTGTCAAGTTTCTTCAGCTGCTCTCTCATTATGGCTCCCGTTATCTCATTCATTCTGAAGTTCAGCCCTATTATCGGTTCTTCGGTTATCTTTGTCCTTCCAACTCCAACGACAGCTGCGCAGTCCTGAGCCATCAAGCACCGCTGCCATATTGCCTCGTCATTCGTCACAACCGCTCCACCTTCCCCTGCGGTAACTATCTTGTTCAGCTGGAAGCTGAATATGCCGACATCGCCAATCGAGCCAAGTTTTTTCCCATGGAAGCTTCCACCGCATGCTTGTGCACAATCCTCTATGACTTTTAGACCATGTTCCTTTGCGATCGACATTATCTTGTCCATTCTGCTTCCAACCCCCCTCATGTGTACTGGCATTATCGCTCTGGTCTTGTCCGTAATCTTGGACTCTGCACTTTTTGGATCCATGGTAAGTGACCTGTCTACCTCGGCAACAACTGGAACCCCTCCATGTGCAACTACGGAGACTGCGGAGGAGATCCAGGTGTATGCTGGAAGAATCACCTCGTCACCAGGCTTGATACCAGCACCTGCAACCGCAACATAGAGAGCGCCCGTTCCAGAGCTAACTCCTATCGCGTGCTTGGTGCCAATATACCTTGCATACTCCTCCTCGAAGGAGTTCACAGCTCCCTGGAATTTTGGACCATAATACCTGAAAAGCGACCTACTCCCTAAAATTCTTAGAACAGCACGCTTCTCCTGCTCTCCGATCATCATCGCTCCAGGAAACATCGGTGGTAGTGGCTTCTTCCTTACAGGTTTCCCACCATACAAAGCAAGTTTACTATCCATGCCCATCGTCATGCCAAAGACGAGATATAAGACCTACGTAGGACGATCGAGGTAATAATACTAAAATGGAGAATCTTAGCTTTTCTTTCCGTTTATGACTATGCCCTTCCCTTGAACTATGTCGAATATATATGTGGAAGGCTGAACTTCAGTCCATCTCATCTTTGGAATTGTAAGAGTTCTAATGAATCCATCTCCAGACTTCACCAGGTCGAGGACGATGACGCCAGCAGCCAAGAACTCCTCGACGCCATACCTGCTAAGGGAAGAATCTGCATCTGTTGGAATTTCGGAGGTCATGACCGTGGTCACATTCAAGGTATCTTCGATGGCCAAAATCATCGCCCTCACGTATTCCCTAACTAGCGGGAGGTCTTGAATGGATCCAACCAAAGGTGCGATAGGATCTATAGCGAGCCTTTTGGCACCTATCTCCTTCGTCCTTTCGGAAAGCTGTTTCATCGTATTCTCGAGCCTTCTTTGGGGGTTCTTGTGCCACATATCGAAAGCGAAGAACTTTCTCAAAGGCAGGAGGAAGAGCCTCTTCTTTTGTACACAATCATATAGGTTCCAGCCGAACCTCATCGCATCATCGAGCAGCGCCTCCGGTTTCTCATCAACGGTCACATAGATTCCTGGCTCGCCGTTGTTTGCTCCATGCATCAAGTACTGTAGGGAAAAGATAGTTTTTCCAGTTCCAGCCTTTCCTGCAACCAAGAATGTCTTGCCACGCTTGAACCCTCCGCCCAATATGCTGTCGAGCTGCTCATTCCCGGTCGAGATTCTGTTTGCATTCGGAGGAAGGGGAGTCCCGCACTCAGTGCAGAATCTAAAGCCATAGGGTACTACATTACCACAATGTATGCAAGGCGTTCCCTGCTCCATATCCGAAGCACTGGGGGTGTCACAAATAGGGCTGTTCACCTTTATTAATTCTTAGTCTCTGGGACTAAATTGATTTAAAGATAAAAAATTTTCATATTATAAAAATATTCTCTTTGCTTTAAAATAGCTCAGAATGGCTTTAAAATGAACATTTGACCGCTATTTAAGGCTCAGAAAAACTCTTAACCTCAGATGGAGGGGGAAGGACGAAGCAAAATGTCAATACCATATGTTCCATCTTCTATGAAGAATGTCGACAAGGATGGAGACGGTGTCGCCGACCACCTTCAGTTTGCCGTAACGAACAGGGTCGATTCGGGCTCAGCAAGCATAGGCATGAAATTGTTTATCGATGGAGCCGATTTCACAGATAAGGGAACCCTCCAGATAGGTAGCCAGAAGCCTCAGAAACTTGGATCATACCTCTACATTAGCACAAACTATGGCGACAAGTGCTTCG
>Ga0123519_10005664_pt1 | contig 19852 bp, 13 predicted proteins | sample YelNatPaOPRAMG02_FD_87396 | JGI IMG/M metagenome (GOLD analysis project Ga0123519, IMG submission 87396) | Hot spring microbial communities from Yellowstone National Park - Yellowstone National Park OP-RAMG-02 (version 2) | ecosystem: Environmental > Aquatic > Thermal springs > Hot (42-90C) ...
GCCTGGGCTAATCCTCTGCAGGTATTCTTCGTAAAACATTCTGACCGGCGCGCCGCCCATTGCAATCGCGCACCAAGCAACCTCGTCAAGCTCAGCCTGGCTTATCCCCATCTGCCGAGCTTTTTTGTAATGGGCATCAAAACACGGGCCGCATCGGCTCAGCAACACAAGACCAAACATGACAAGTTCTTTTGTTTTTGGATCGAGTGCGCCGGGTGCAAGTGCAGCGCGCATCAGTGCGCCAAAGGCACGCTGTGATTCGGCAGCCGAAGTTGCCGCCGGTTGCTCGCCGAAAATATCGGCGCAACAGCCCGGTCCGTGAGTTTCAGGCGACGTTGAAGATTGCATAGCGGATTTTTGTTCTGATGACACAGTTACAGGTCTGTGTGTGTTTGGGGTCGGCATCGTTCCCGATTTCACTATAATCCGCGGGGTCGAATCATGCGCTAGCTGGCCGAGTGCAAAGCCGTTGACACCGCGTTTTGCCAGTGCATCCAACAGCGTGTTCAACCGCTCAGGCGCAATTGCAATCAGCAACCCGCCTGATGTTTGTGCGTCAAAGCCAAGATGCATTTGCGCAGGGTCAACACCCGGCTCAACTTGAAGGTCAGACCCGACAAATTCGCTGTTCCGTTCGATTGCACCTGGAATAACCCCATCACGCAACAGTTCAAGTGCACCGTCAAATGCCGGCAACGAATCAGCGTACACGCATGCACTCAGGCTGTGTTGTCGCAAAAGCCGGATCAAATGGCCGAACAAACCGAACCCGGTCACATCCGTTGCGGCGGATGCACCAGCCTGTATCATTGCCTCAGCGGCAGCTCTGTTAAGCGTTGCCATTGAGGCCGCTGCAGCAGCTAATCCGGGTGCATGCCCGCGCCCGATCTGTTCTGCAAAAGTCAACACGCCCGTACCGAGTGGTTTGGTTAAAACCAGCACATCACCCGGTTGCGGCCGGTCAAGAGCTGCTGCAATTGCAGGGTCAATTACACCCGTAATTGCAAACCCGAGCTTGATCTCGTCTTCTTTGATGCTGTGCCCGCCGATCAATGCAACACCGGCATCGGCCAATGTTTCCATTGCACCCAGCAACATCTGGTACATTACCTCACCGTGAAGCGTGTCGCTTGGAAACGACACGATGCTCAATGCAGTGCGCGGCGTACCACCCATTGCGTAAATGTCAGATAGACAATTTGCTGCACAAATCCGACCAAACAGGTGCGGCTCGTCAACACATGGCGTGAACACGTCAACAGTTTGGACGATGCACAGGTTGTCTGTAATCCGGTAAATGCCTGCGTCATCGGCTGCAGCAAGCCCGGAGACAACAGCAGGGTCGGTCACAGGTGGTAACCGTTGCAGCACAGCCTCAAGTTCGCCCGGTGGAACTTTTGATGCGCATCCGACATTGTGTACCAGCGCGGTCAGTTTCAATGCCGACAGGTCAACTGGTTCAGGTCGTTCACCTGCGCATGGGCAAATACCCTTGGTGCGAAACACCTCACACGGACACGACCGACGCGGTTCGCAGATACAATGCCCGAGCCGCATCGAGCGTTCCATCACAGCACGTCGTTTAGCAAGGTCAACTTTCATCGCTACCACTGCCGCAAGAGAACTCAGAGAACGCACAAAGCACAAGCAAAATAGAGCGAAATTGAATTCTTTGCACTTCGATCTACTTGAGTCGGCGCCTGGGCCGGTAACGCTGGCGTCAAAGCTGCCTGACGGGCACGGGAATTTGCAGTTAAGGTTCAAATTGGAAGCGCGCGCGGTTGGTGTGCGGTTATTAGCAGCTCGCTGAGACATGCGCTGCCGGACACGCATGGCCGCGCGTCCCTAGCCGACAACTTTGGGTGGGAGAAGCGAGGCTCCCTTGGCGGCCCTCTGAGATAAGCGTGAGAAGCAACACCCAATCTGTACAGCCCCACGATCCTTGGTGGCGATGTGTTTTTATGAATTTCCATCTGCTAAACGAAACAAGCCAGACGAAAATTAGCCATTACGCCTGTTGCAATTGCTGCAGTTCGCGTCCTCTCTGTGGATCAACACTGGACGATTCCGTCCTCAATGCCGTGTCCAAAGGCGGAAGCTACCGTGCTCGCATCCACCCAACCGTAGTGGTCTTAAAAAAAATCCTTGTCAAGCAGACACTGGGTGGAATAATGAGGGGCGACAGCGAAGTAGCTCTGCTATTTGTGAGGTTAAAGAATTGAGTTGCATGGCCTGGGCAACGGCGCTATCAAAAACTGCGAATTACTCCCGAGAGATCAGCCAGGTGCGCGCGCCCATTGCGGACGTCGCCGGATTGTGCTCTACGGATAGGTGCTTGGCGGTGCGTCAATAGGGGCACTCGGGTGAGTGCCTATTTGGTTTTACAGAGTAGGACTCGCTTGGAAAGCCTAACATAATGAAAAAGATGCGAACGTTATCCGTAGTATTCGTCGGGTTAGTAGCCGCATGGTATCTGCATGCCGTAAGCTTTGGGTACGCCGGAATGACAATCGGCCAAATTAAACTGGGCGACTTGTGCAACCTCCAAGAAGCTGATAGTGCTGTGCTACTGGCCTATTTGACGGACGCGCAGCCCGTCGAGCTCAAATCGGTACCGGAATCTGGCACGTTCTGGTCGCTGCAAAACTTCGGCAAACAACCGCCGTTGCCGTTCAGTCCCTTCCCGCATCTGCCGGTTTACATTCTAGGCAACGGGGAGTTTGTATTTGACGATAGCGACGTTGATTACAATGCACTTGGACGGACACGTACAACGAACGCGAGCACGACTTTGGAGGCGCTGGATGGCGAAGGAGGCGAACCGTTGAACGGACCAGGTCCCGACACGAAGAGGAACTTTGACAAGTTCTTGGAGTATGCGTTTTGGCTTATTGACACCAATGACGTCGCCTTGTACGACACCAACCTCTACAACGCCTGCATTTCGTTCCCGGAGGATACCAACACCGCGCCCACACTCCAAATCAAGCCGTATGGACTCAACGCCGTAATCATTAAGGCAAGTCACTTCGATTACTCGGTTCAAACCAACTGGGATTTTGCCCTGTTGATTTGCGACTCAGTGGACAAGCCCATTTGGAAAAACATTGATCTGGGAGGCGCGTCTAGCACTCAGGATGGCTGGCTGATTCAGGGCATAGTGTCCCGATTCAACGTGACTGATCCTATGTACCTGATGGTTGAGAACATCGCCCCTGACTGCAGCGTTTTCTTCCGGGCGATCCCGTATGGTGGACCGCAGATTTCCATCTCGGGGCTACAACCCTACGCCGTGGTGAGCAACACTATCAGCTTCCAAGTTGAAATCACCGACCTGAGCGGCGCGACGAACCACCAACTCACGGTTCTAGTGAACGGGCTTGAGCCACGGTACACCTTGGGACCCAGCAACACGATTACAATTGACACCCGGTACACACCAGACGACTTCGTGACGCTCTCTGTAACTGTCGCGAACTTTGATGCTATTGTTCACAATTCCACCAACCTGCCAATGAGCAGGAAGCTGACGTTCGACAATACTGTGACGGTACCGCTCGTTTTTGAAAACGAGACGTATGTCTATTTCCCCGGTAACATGTCAGATCCTGACATCGGCACTAATTACTTCCTTTTTGGTGTGACGCCACCGCACTATGTGCATGCGACAATCACAGAGCCGTTCAGTGGCAGGATTCTTAGAAGTTTCTCGGGCTACAATCCGAGCTATTCCTACGTACAGTTAAGCTGGAATTTTACCGAAGCAGATGGCGTAACACCTTACACTAACGATGAATATGTCGTGACGTTCACTGCGAGTAATAACGCGGCTAGTGGCGGCACGACGCTAACTATCACGAACACCATCGAACGGAGCCGCGTAAGACCCGCTGGATGGGTCATAAGCAACTATGAAGAAGTTAGACCGAGCACGAACCAAGGCTGGGGAAGCTGGGTAAACTCTCAGTTGCAGACTTGGTGGAATGCGGTTGCGACAGCGTACGAAACACTATATGCGTGGCAATTTGCATCACAAACGCAATACTACCCTTGGCAAATTGGCTCGGACCGGAATACACCAACATCGCCTAAGATGCCGTTTGTTCTAAATCCATCCAGTGAGGCAAGCTGGCCACAATTTGTGCGCGAATGCGTGACTAACCGAGGTTACTCGATTTCAACTTTATGGGGCATGGCAATGGCTGGATGATCTGCGGCGGCGAGTTTTCGGTCGAATGGTTGAATTATGTGAACAGAAAGATCACATCTCAAGAAATGCAGGACTGGGTTATGACCGGAAGCCGGGCTGACAAGCGATGGCGGATGCGGAAAATCGCTTTGTGGACATGCTGGTCTGCACGGCGTGGTGCTTATTCGTCTTGGTACGAGGCCTTCGGGATCAGGCCTTGGCAAATGAATACTCTCTCTGGCAAGAATGCCGGGCTTTTCTTCAATGAAGATTTGGAGTTTGTGCGTTACGAAAACAAATCCAAAGGTGAAGTCTTTTTCTACGGAGACCCACCAGCAAGTGTGGCTGAGGTAGCCGCTTTCTTCGAGAAGATCTGGCTGATGGGAGAACATCCTTGGCCAGGAGGGGCCGATCCCAATTTCTCAATCCAATTCGCGTTCAATGTGACACGAGGTGTGTTCAATCCGGCTTTTGACATGGCTGGCCCGGTGCTTATTGGCTGCCCATACCTGCCTTTTGCGGGCGTCTACGATGACGAACTGATGAAGAATGACTTCCGCCGGGTGAAACCGTAGGCCAATCGTCACGAGCCAACATGAAAGTCATTTGGACTAGCGGCGTAGTCGTCCTCCTGTTGGTGGCGGTATTGGTTCTTGTGCACCAAAAGTCAGGACACCAAACTGTCACCAACAGTGTCCGCGTCTCCACTAGGCACACTGTTACGGTTTCATCGAATCAGGGGGGCAATCTTCCGAGAGACGTTCTTTTCAGGAAAAGAGTCGAGCTCGACGAGACGCAACTCGCCGCGCTCAATGTTACGTTCGAGGAGAAACTGAAGCCAGTAATTGAAAAGTGGTGCGAGGCATACGCCGGACACATCCCATTCAGGCCCGAAGAGCTTTCGTCGGATCACTTCCACAGCAAGATCAGTAGAGGGACCTCCTACTGCCTATATACCTTCATTATAGATGGGGTTACACTGTCGGTTGAGGATGTCAGAGGCACCGTGCGCGTTGCCTACCTGAATGCGCCGGAATCAAAGAAGTTAATGCAATTGCCCAAAGGAACACCGCCGGACCCGAGTATACCTGTAACAAGGGACCAGGTCGCAAAGATGCTGAAGCTGGACTCGGGCCGTGATTTTGCCCCCGGATGAAATAAGGATGATTCCGACCGCTTTTTCGAGCGCTATGAACGGCGGAGTCCAAGTAATCGTTGGGGGTGATCCGGTCAACATCGCTTCCTGGAAATTTACCCTTGTGTTCGGGCCGGATGGGAAGCTCAACTACTACTGCAGAGGTCCACAATGAAATACCGCCTTGTTGGAATAATCTGTCAGTTGGCCGCTGTCACAGTCGCACTTCTCGGATCACTACCGGCGGCGCTGCTGCTCAATCCTTGGCGAAGCGCCAAAAAAACGAGCCAACTGGATGAAATCTATTTCAGCAGTAATCTGCTCAGCTCCGGACTTATCGCGCTCGGAGCCTTTGCCGCAGCTTACATTTTGTTTCGAGTAGGAAGCCATCTGAAATCAAAGTCAAAAGGTGACCAGCCTTCAACACATGGCCGCGAGGACGTACTGTGACCACCCACCGAAAATGATTTATTGCGCGCTCGGGGCGGGACTCAATTTGCAGTCTTTCTGATGCCAATAATCTGGTCTGGGTTCGGGACACGTGGTTATTATGAAGGCGGTCGTTGTGTGCGCAGTTGCACCACCTTCATTCGACTCCAGGGTGACAGACGTTTTGAATTAGCCTGCCGGGCATAGACAGCCAGAATGTCGGGCATTTACGCCGTGTCCCCGCGCTGCTGAATGGGAGATGCTCGCGCCCGGCTCGCCTAACGTCGCGTGGTCGTCACGGATGGAAAGTGATTGCGCGCGCACGCACGGTTTCAAGTATGTGATTCGGAGCTTCGCCAAATACTTCCAAGCACCGAAGTATTGCCAGCCCAAGTGCACGATCAGTCTCAAGATCCGCGCGGTTCCACCCGCGCATTAAACCGACTGCTTTGCGGGCATATTCGAGCATGTGCCACAACCGTACCAGGGGTCATTCCGCGACATAAATTGTTTGCGCTTCAGCCAGTGCTTGCTCACGTAAAAATCGGCTCAAACACGCCGGTGTGTTAATATCAACCGTGCGCCCACCCAGAAGCCTGGATAGTTCGAGTTCCGTCCCAGCAAGCCGAATAAGGCCCCGCGTATTACCTGGCTCAAATTCAACCAAAACATCTAGGTCGCTCTTAGGACCAAAATCCTCGCCCAACGCTTAACCAAAAAATGCATGCCGCTGTATATGATGTCGGCGACAAAAATCTGCAACAATATCTTTCGTTATGCCTAATTCTGCCAAGTTCCGACTCGTACTCTGAACAAATTTTCGACGGGCTTACGTCGCCAGTCCAACGTGGATTTGCCCCCATGACCAAGCGGTAAAATGATGCCGCACGGGCCAATTCAGCCGCTACTTGCCACCAATTATACCATCTGTTTCCTTGCTTCGGCGCCGGGCGTGCGTGTGTTGCCCTGGCGCACTGTGAATCGGATTCGGTCAAGGTGATCCAGCAACGGCACGGCGTACTTCCGGCTTACACCGAGTGCGTCACGGAACTGCATTGTCGTGAATGACGGACTGCGTGCGAACAGTTCGAGTACGACGCGTTTGCCTGCTTCAATTGCATCGCGGTGCATGACAATTTTGTCGCTGAGCCGAACGAGCATACCGCGATCAATCAACAGCTTGACCGCTTTTTCGACCTCTTCAACCTGCACGGCTAGGCGTGCCGCTAGCTCTGCGGTGGTTGGGCTTAGCCAACCCGCTTTCTTAAAAGCGTTCTCAACCTGTTCGGCCAGCCAACGGTCGCGGTCGGTAAGTCGCGCATGCCACCCTGGCAGTGCAAAAACCGCCCCTGTTTTTTCGAGCCGATTCGACCCGAGCAGTTTGTCCAAGGCAAGCGCGAAAAGCTCAGCAGCGCATTCAACTCGCTCGATTAGTTCATCTCGGCCGACACCGAGCTGCTGCGGATGCGCAGAGTGAAATTCCGTGACAGCCCGCAGGATTTTGCCTGCTGCACGTTCAACTGCGTCTTGATGAACCAGTCCGCCTGACGGCCCCTGACCGAGCCGACCTGCAGCACACAACTGCGTGATAACGTGCGCAATTTCATCCTGCCGCAGCAAGCACTTGCGTTGCAGCTCGGCCAATGTCAATGGCCGGTTGCTTTCCTGCAGCATCAGCTCGACCCACCGCATGGGTTCGTCAACTGCATCTAGCCGGGCGCGGAGGGCTGCGATTGTCCACGGCTTTTTCCTGCGCAGTTTAATGTTGCTTGTGCCGAGAATTCGTCCACCCCCAATTGTCGTCAGACCACTTTGGCCCGCAGCAGGCAGGTTGGCACGAAGCACAAACTTGTCACCGGGCGCAATCGGTAACGGCTCAGCGAGCCTGAGCTGTGCCATTTGTGCTTGGCCGGGTGCAAGCAGCGAATCTTCGAGCAACGCAACGCGCGCCTGGACAGTTGCCGTGCCGACGTGTAATTGAACCTCGGCATTATCCTTGAGAGACGACTTTACCCCTGCAAGGAGTCGGACTTGTCCTTCGGCCATCTTGACCGGCTCCAGCATGTCCGGCTCGCACAATACCATGCCGCGCCGTAGCGCTTGATGATCAAGCTCGGGCATGTTTAACGCCACACATTCACCCGCGCGGCCTTCGTTGGTGTCACGACCATAAACCTGAAGCCGGCGCGCGCGTGCCTCCACCCCGAGCGGCAACACTGTCAAAACCTGGCCAACGCGTACGGTACCGGTCATTGGAATGCCGGTAACAACCGTGCCGGCACCGCGAATGCTGAACGCGTCTTCGATCCACATGCGGAACATGCCTGTGCACGGTCTGTCTTCGCACGCAGCCACAACCGCATTAAGCGCATCGTAAAATGCGTCGAACCCATCGCCGGTTGTATTCGAGACCGGGCAGATTGGCGCATCGGCAAGGAACGTACCTGCGAGCATTTGGCGTAACTGCACTGTCACAGCCTGGCGCCGCGCTGAATCCACAAGATCGGTTTTTGTCAGCGCAACAAGCCCGTGCCGCACACCCATCAGTGTCAGGATGTGCAAATGCTCAACTGTCTGTGGCATGATGCCGTCGTCGGCTGCCACAACCAAAATCACAACGTCAATGCCGTGTGCACCGGCGACCATGTTGCGGATGAAATCCACGTGCCCGGGCACGTCAATTATGCCAACCACACGCTGGTCAGCCAGCCGGCACGGCGCAAACCCGAGATCAATCGTCAAGCCGCGTTGCTTTTCCTCGGTCAGTGTGTCCGTGTCGCACCCGGTGAGCAGCTTGACCAGGGCAGTTTTGCCGTGGTCAATGTGCCCGGCTGTGCCGAGCATGATATTGCGGCGCACACTCACTGCGCCTGTAGTGTAGCCAAAAACGCTGGGGCTAGGGAGCCAAATTGCGCAAAAACGCGGTCTTGGGCGGCTGACTAAGAAAATGCCAGAACCGTGACGCGGCAAATTGCGGACGCGAAATTTTACGGTTTCAAACTCAGCCCGGCCGTATAAACTTTGCTTGCAATGAAGGCACAGCTTTACACAATCGTGGTAACGGCGTTGTTTGCGCAGTTGGCAAGCGACGCCACGGCACAGTTGAATCAAACAACAAACACACGAACCATGAAAATCCAAATCACAAGTCCGGCTTTTGAAGAAGGCAAACCGATCCCGAGCAAATACACCTGTGACGGCCAGGATGTATCACCGCCGTTGAACTGGACAAATGTGCCGCCTGAGACGAAAAGCCTGGTGTTAATCTCGGACGACCCGGACGCACCAGTTGGCACATGGGTACACTGGGTGTTGTATGACTTGCCCCCAACCACAGCCGGGTTGTCTGAGGGCGTGCCCAAATCGCCTGAGCTTCCGAACGGAGCGAAACAGGGGATGACAGACTTCAGGCGGATTGGCTATGGCGGCCCGTGCCCGCCGCCCGGCAAACCGCACCGGTACTACTTCAAGCTGTACGCGCTTGACACTGTGCTCGGGCTTAAATCTGGCGCCACAAAGGCCGAAGTCGAAAAAGCCATGAAAGGACACATACTGGCCCAGGGCCAACTAATGGGCACATACCAACGGCGTTGATCCATTTGCCACACACACTTTAACGCTTTAACGCTTCAACGCTTCAACGCTTTAACGCTTCAACGCTTCAACGATTTAACGCTTTAACGATTCAACGATTTAACGCTTCAACAGTTCAACGGCTTAACACCCACACCACACGGCGCATTTACACTGCGCTCAACAGCACGATTACATGCCCAAAACTGCACTACTATTCGCCGGCCAAGGCGCGCAAACCGTTGGCATGGGCAAAGATTTTGCCGATGTCTCGCCAACTGCAACAGCATGGTTCGACCGCGCAAATGCAGCGCTTGGATACGACATTGCGAGCATTTGTTTCAATGGCCCTGAGCCGGAGCTAACCAAGACAGAAAATGCGCAACCGGCAATTTATCTGGTTAGCTGGGTTGCATTTCAGTTGCTGAAAGAACGCGTGCCGCACCTGCAATTTGATGCTACGGCAGGGTTGTCTTTGGGGGAGTTCACAGCGCTTGCTGCCGCCGGCGTGTTCAGCTTCGAAGACGGGTTACGGCTTGTCCACCAGCGCGGTCGGTTCATGCAACAGGCATGCGACGCAACACGCGGCGCGATGGCAGCGATAATTGGCCTTGATGAGGAAAAGACATGTCAAGTATGCACAGAATCGGGGGTGACACTGGCCAATTTAAATTGCCCGGGTCAACTGGTTATTTCAGGTGAAACGGACAAGATCGAGCGTGCTATTGCGCTTGCCCTTGCGGCAGGCGCAAAACGCGCTGTGCGATTAGCTGTAGCAGGCGCATTCCACTCGCCTTTGATGGCAAGCGCGGAACCGAAGCTTAAAGCTGCAATTGAAGCTGTGCCATTCCACCCGCCAACGGTACCGGTCATTTCAAATGTCACAGCGCAACCGCATGGGTCGGTCGAAGAAATTCGCGCATTGCTAGTCAAGCAGTTAATTGCGCCTGTGCTTTGGGAACAATCTATGCGGTATCTGTTGGCACGCGGTTTTACTCGGTTCATCGAGCTTGGCCCAGGAACGGTCTTGACCGGGTTCATGAAACGGATTGATAAGACAGTGCAATTACTGAACGTCTCGGACACGGCGAGTCTCGATGCAACAGCAAAAGCACTTGCAAACTCAGTGAAGTGAATTGTTGCGTACGACGGTGCCAACCAGTTTAGGTTTGAGGATTCGCTGTTCTAACTGAGCCGAGCTGCCCAAGTGAAATTGTCGGATTTTGCTTCGTCAAAAGCCTGACTCCTGGTAGGGTGGGCAGTCTTCTGCTGCCGGATATTTCTCAGATTGACGTAGCCGTGCTCGTAAGAGCGCGGAAAATCAAATTTAAACCAAGAAGCTGTGTCCGCATGACCAACCTCGGCGCGCAGTGGACTGCGCGCCCTACCTTCTTCTGCGTCCCAGTGTCTCTGCGGTCGACTCCGGTTTACAGGAAGACCGGAAAACCCGGAATCGGTCGGGGTTAGACTCAACCCAAAAAAGAAATTGGGGGTTGCTTCGTCAAAAAACTGGAAGGTCGTGCTTCGTCACGACGCTTTGGAGTGCGGTGCTCCAGTACCGCTTTCGTTTTGGCCCAGGTGTGGTCGAGCGGTTCTCAATTCTCCCAGCATCTGGCACGTGTAAAACTGCGCCTCGGAGGGGCGCGCGCCGAGCCAGCCCAGTTCTTGTGGCACCGATCCTGCGTGCGCAGGACAGCGCCCTGCACATTACGCTGGAGGGTTTTGCTTCGTCAAAACCTGATCTCAGGTAGGGCGGGCAGTCCTCTGCCCGCCGGACGTTTCTGTGCGTACGGATGGCGGCGCGCCGTCCCGCACATGCGGGACGCGCCCTACCTTAACTCTGCGGCTTCGCGGTGAAGGATCGGAGGAGATGGGTTTGACAGAATCCCAACAGGCAACTTTTATAGCGGCGTTCTGCGAACGCCGTCCGTTCCCCTGAGCATGGGGGTAACATTACAATCCCGCAAGTGCTAGACAACAAAACCGGGCGGTCACAGACCGCCGCTACAGCACTGCAGGTGTGCGTAGCCGCGCCCGTAAGGGCGCGGAAAAAACCAGGGTTAAGCCCGGAAGCCAGGTCTGCATGACAAACCCCAGCCTGTAGGTGACTGCGCACCCTATCAACTCTGTGTCTCAGCGCCTCTGCGGTAAAGAATCCGCTGAGTGGTTTTCCAACCGAATCACAGTGACACACCTCAGCGTGGTTTTCCGGGCAATTTCGATGGGGCGAAACCCTGGGGCTGCACCTTGCAATGGGATCAATGTCGAGGATCGAGTTTCTCCTCAGCCTGCGCACGGTCCGGCTTTTTTCCACTTGACCACACGAGATCGAACAACCGGCCATTTTTACCGCAAGACTTCTTACAACTTGCCAAGCTTGCCACCATCCCACGGAGAGACTGCTGTGCTTTGAGCGCGTTGTATCGAGCGTTTTCGGGTAAGATGCGGCCCCCGGAAAAGGCGCGAATACCCCGGCGCATACTTGCCAGAAATAAAAGACTCGAATGTCGTTTCCATGCCACTAAAATAGTGTCGCTTCCCTGCTTTACTTGGACAGTTGTGAGGCATTGATGTGGGCACTGCTCTGCCAGTCAACCTGAGGCAAAGCGTCGTGTTTTTACGCCGCGTATGTAACTCGGGCCAGTGCTTTTGACGGTTTTTGCGATTCGAACAAGCGTGAAAATTCCGCCGGTGTGTTATGCCGCAAAACCTTTTCAATGTTGTGTTCTGTGCCGGGCAAAGCGCCGAGTTGATCAACAAGAAACAACTTGACTGTGGGCGGTATTACGTGGTGCAAATAAGATCGTGAAACGGATAAAAAGAGAGTCGGTTTGCCGAGTCACAATTTCGTTACCGGCGGGTCTGGCAAAGCAATTGGACCGGATGGCCAAAGAAAAAGGGTACACCAACCGGTCGTTGGCAATTGCCGACATGATCCGTGCACAACTCGTCGAGCATCGCCAGCAGATGGCCAATGCCGAGATCGCCGGTACAGTAACGCTTGTTTATGAACATCACCGGCATCACATCAAAGACATGCTCACAGATTTGCAACACGAACATCGTAACGTGATCATATCAAGTCTGCACGTGCACCTGGACAGGGACAATTGCCTCGAGGTACTGGCCGTGCGCGGAAAAGCTGCGCAAATAAAGAAACTGGCTGACGTACTTATTGCTGCCAAAGGTGTCAAACACGGCAAGCTCACCATAACAACAACCGGCAAAGACTTACCGGCTTGACCCGAAAAAGCGCCTTACCCGTATGCGAGTGGGCCGTTTTAAGACCGATTAAATAGGGATTTCTTAGATTGCCGGACAGACCGGCTTTTCACATCATTAGCCCTCTATGCCAAGCGGTCGAAGATTGTATCCGTTTCATTTGATCGAGCCGAAGTGGCAAAAGATTTGGGATGAAGAGCAGACATTTCGCGCGTTTAATCCCGGCGAATTCATCCCACCGGAACATCCATTTGCCAAACGGCACAAGCTTGGCGGCAAACGCCCAAGTGCAGATGAGTTGCCGCCAAAGTTCTACATTTTGGACATGTTCCCGTACCCATCCGGTGCGGGTCTGCACGTTGGTCATCCGGAAGGCTACACTGCAACAGATATTCTTGCGCGGTACTACCGCGCCAAAGGATACCACGTGTTGCATCCGATGGGTTGGGACGCATTCGGTTTACCGGCTGAACAATACGCGGTCAAAACCGGTCAACACCCGCGCATTGCAACCGAGCGCAATATTGCAACGTTCAAACGCCAGATCAAAAGCCTCGGCTTCAGCTACGATTGGTCACGTGAAGTTGACACCACCGACCCGAACTATTTCAAGTGGACACAATGGATTTTTTTGAAGCTGTACAATGCATGGTTTAATCCGGAGACAAACCGCGCAGAACCGATCGAAACCCTCAAATACCCAAAGGAACTTGAAATTCCAACAACCGCCAGTTCGGCACAGGATGGTGGGGTTTCACCAGAGACACTCAAACAACTCGAAAGACGGCGACGCGAGTATCGCGACTCGAAACGGCTTGCTTATGTTGCCGAGGCGCCCGTTTGGTGGTGTGAAGCGCTTGGCACAGTACTGGCAAACGAGGAAGTTGTTGACGGTAAAAGCGAGGTGGGCGGTCACCCCGTAGTGCGCAGGCCAATGCGCCAGTGGATGCTCCGCATAACTGCGTACGCAGAACGACTGTTACAAGACCTGGACAAGATCGAATGGAGCGAATCACTCAAGCAAATGCAACGCAACTGGATCGGGCGTAGTGAAGGTGCCGAGGTCCAATTCCGCGTTGTCAACTCGAACGATACAATCACTGTGTTCACAACGCGCCCGGACACACTGTTCGGCGCCACCTACATGGTGCTTGCACCGGAACATCCGTTGATAGATAGTTGGATTGAAAAAGGGGGTGTTATCCCGCAGAATTGGCCGGACGGCACATGCGAATCATGGACAGGTGGCGCACCTACACCAGTCGCCGCAATCAAAGCCTACCGCGCCGCAGTGGCAAGCAAGAGCGATCTGGAGCGGACCGACCTTGCCAAGGAAAAGACCGGCGTGTTCACCGGTGCATTTGCAATCAATCCTGTCAATGGCAAACAGATACCAATCTGGATTGCAGATTACGTACTGATCAGTTACGGCACAGGCGCAATCATGGCCGTGCCGGCACACGACACGCGCGACCTTGAGTTTGCCACCAAGTTCGGTCTGCCGGTTGTGCAGGTTGTGCAACCGGCTGACCCGAACATTGACTGGCGCGGTTTTGTTGACGACGGCATATCGGTTAACTCGACCGGGCCGGAGGTCTCGATAACTGGTCTGCCCACACCCGAAGCCAAGAAAAAAATCACAGCTTGGCTCGAGTCAAAGGGACTCGGCCGACGCACGGTTAACTACAAACTGCGCGATTGGTTGTTCAGCCGGCAACGGTACTGGGGCGAGCCGTTCCCGATCGTCTGGAAACGCGATCCGGACGGTACACTTTACCACGAGCCATTGCCTGAGTCAGCGTTACCGGTCGAGCTGCCGCCTCTAGATAACTACAAACCCACCCCAGACGGCCAACCGCCACTTGCACGCGCCAAACAGTGGGTGAACCTGCCGGATGGCTCGATGCGCGAGACAAACACAATGCCGCAATGGGCTGGCAGTTGCTGGTATTACCTGCGGTATCTCGACCCGAAAAATGAGAGTGCATTTGTCGGTCCGGGTGCCGAACGATACTGGATGGGCGCCGAGTTTGTTGATTCGGCGAATCGTGAACACGACAACGCCAGGGTTGATTCGACGCTCCAGAGAGCCAACAATTTACCCAAACCCGGCGTTGACCTGTACGTGGGCGGTACCGAGCATGCGGTGTTGCACCTGTTGTATGCGCGGTTCTGGCACAAGGTGCTGTATGACCTTGGTTATGTGAGCACGCCCGAACCGTTTTACAGGCTCGTGAACCAGGGCCTGATCTTGGGCGAAGACGGCCAGAAAATGTCGAAAAGCCGCGGCAACGTGATTAATCCCGATGACATCCTCAAAGAATACGGCGCAGACGCGTTCAGGCTTTATGAAATGTTCATGGGCCCCCTCGAAGACACAAAACCCTGGAGCACAAAAGGATTAGAGGGTGTGTACAGGTTCCTCGGTCGTGTCTGGCGATTGTTCATTGACGAGGAAAGTGAAACTGAATTCGACCAGACCGAGACCGTGACCGAACCCGAGCACAGAATCGAGTTGCTCGAGCTGATCAAACTGCATCCGGCAATACAAAATACCGAACCGACCCGCGCCCAACTTCGCGCACTGCATGCGTGCATCAAAAAAGTCACTGAAGACATCGAAAACCTCCGGTTTAACACTGCAATTTCGGCACTAATGATCTTCGTCAATGAAGCGCTGTCGTGGCAGACACGGCCGGCAGGTGTGTTGCGTGAATTTGTGTTGTTGTTGCATCCGTTTGCACCGCACATGGCCGAGGAACTTTGGGCCAAACTACACACGCAACTGCTTGCGCGTGGAACGCCTGCGCCGAGCATTGCGTACGAACCATGGCCGAGGTTCGACCCGGCGTACCTTGTTGAAGAGACACTCGAAATCCCAGTGCAGGTCAACGGGAAGTTGCGGGATGTGATCACGGTACCGGCCGACATTGAGAGGAGCGCATTGGAAGAGGCGGCAAAAGCATCAGAGAAGGTGAAGCCGTTTATTGCAGGCAAAACAATCAAACGCGTGATCGTACTACCGAAAAAGCTTGTCAACATTGTTGTCGGTTAAGACGCGGCGTTTTGAATCACGGGCATCAGGTTCCTTGTACCGGTCACACAACAGCAAATGATAATTGCCGCACGCACGCCAGTTGCGGGGTTTGCAACCGTGCGCTAAGCTAAGTTCAAATGTTTCGACTAACCAAACAAGAACAGATTGTGCTTTGCTTGGTTGCGCTGATGTTGTTAAGCGGCTTTGCTGTAAAGGCATACCGCACGGCAAATAAGCGCGTGCGGTCTATGCCGACGGTTGTTTTGCAACCCTGACACTATGCAACGGATCAACTTCGAGGAAGTCATCGAACAGATCGTGGCCAAGGACAAACGCTATGCGCGTGATGCGTATGTGTTTGTGCGCGAGGCGCTCGATTATACGCAAAAAAAGCTTTTCAAACAAAAACCGCGTGAAACACCCCATGTGACAGGGCAGGAACTGCTCGAAGGCATACGCGAGTTTGCACTCCAACAATTCGGGCCGTTGACACTGCTTGTATTTGACGAGTGGGGTATTCACTCGACAGAAGACTTCGGTGAAATCGTGTTCAACATGGTTGACGCCGGGTTGCTGGCCAAAACCGACAAGGATAGCCGGGCGGATTTCGCAAACGGGTACGATTTTAACAAGGCATTTCGCGAGCCGTTCCTGCCAAGCAGCAAAAAATCAACCAAATCTACTCCGCCAAATTCCGTCCGTGCTTAAGACCAAGCCAAATCACAAGGAAATAATGGCATGTCGGTTTCACCAAGCCGATTAACACCCCCACAAACAGCATGAAATCCATTGTCTCAGCCGGCGCACCCGACAGCACTACAGCAATGCTCGCACCAGTGCCGCCCGGGGTCCGTCTGGTGCGGCTCGATAACGGCCTGTACCTGATCTTGTGCGAAGACCACAGCGCGCCGGTTGTGTCGGCACAGGCCTGGGCTATGACAGGCAGCATGCACGAGGGACGCTGGCTCGGGGCGGGTTTGTCGCATATCCTGGAACACATGTTGTTCAAGGGCACTACAACTCGCGACGGCGCGCGCATCGAACAGGAAGTCCAAGCTGCAGGCGGCTACATAAATGCATACACGTCATTCGACCGAACGGTGTACTGGATCAATGTGCCAAATACCGGTATAGCAGTTGCCCTGGACATTTTGTGCGACGTGATGCAAAACGCTACAATCCCATCCGACGAACTAGCGCGTGAGATGGACGTTATCAGACGCGAGATGGACATGTGCCAGGATGACCCGCACATGCGGTCGAGCCGACGCCTCTTCGAGGTCGCATACACAAAAAGTCCGTGTCGGTTCCCTGTGATTGGTTGTCCAGACATTTTCAATCTACTAAGGCCGGACGATATCCGCCAGTACTACGCAGAACGGTACGTGCCAAATAACATCTTTTTCGTTGTTGTGGGGGATATCAATCCGGCCACCGCCGAAGACCAAATCCGTAGTGCATTTGCCAATGCCAAAGAAAAGCCTGTCCCGCAAGTTTATATCCCCGAAGAACCCAAACAGGTTGCACCACGCGAGGTCGTCGAGGAAGCGACGGTCGAGCTTTGTCACATGCATTTTAGTTGGCACATACCAGACCTGCGGCATCCGGACGTGCCGATATTGGACGTGCTGGCTGTTGTGTTAGGGGCGGGCCGAAGCAGCCGCCTGTTCCAGGAAGTCAGAGAGAAAAAAGGCCTGGTCAATTCAATCGAGGCTTGGACGTACAACCCGGGGTATCCTGGCCTATTCGGGATGAGCGCGATTGTGGATGCGGACAAGTTCGAGCCGGCCAAACAGGCAATGCTTGACCAAATCGAGCGGCTGAAATCTGAGCTTGTGCCCGAAGCGGAGTTGGCAAAAGCAGTCAAACAATTTGTTGCAGCCCAGCTTGCCACACGCAAGACAATGCAGGGTCAGGCCAATGACCTTGGCCATTGCTGGCTTGCGGCAAACGACCTGAACTTTTCGGCTCGGTACCTCGAAGCTGTCAAACGCGCCACACCAGCCGAGCTGCAACGCGTTGCGCGCCAGTACCTTACAACAGAAAACCGCACAATTTACGCTTTGCTGCCGCGCGGGTATGCACCGAAACCGGCTGTGCAGGTCTGTGGCGTTGCGGAAAAGCCGATTCAGAAATTCGAGCTAACCAACGGCCTGCGCCTCCTCGTCAAGGAAGACCATCGGTTACCATTTGTTGAATTTCGTGTAGTACTGCGTGGCGGTGTATTGGCCGAGACGGCCGAAAACAACGGTATTACGAACTTGATGGCTAAAATGCTGCTCCAAGGCACAACAACCCGAACAGCCGAACAGATTGTCACTGCAATCGAGTCTGTAGGGGGCAGCCTCGACACGTTCGCCGGCAATAACAGCTACGGCGTAACTGCCGAAGTCATGCGCGAAGATTTTAAACTCGGGCTCGATCTGGTCGCAGATGTTCTTTTGCATCCTGCTTTCCCCGCGGATGCGCTCGAACGCGAGCGCGCGATTCAACTTGCAGCCATAGCAGCACAACGCGATGACCTGTTGCGCAGCGCAACCCTGTTGCTGCGTCGGACCATGTTTGGACCGTTAGGGTACGGCCTGGACACGTTGGGCACCGAGCAAAGTGTCAGACAACTCCAGGTGCATGACCTTGTGTCGTTCCATGCGAAGTTAACTGTGCCAGACAATTGTGTTCTGGCCATTTACGGCGACGTCGAAACTGCATCTGTCCGCGCCGCAGTCGAGAACGTGTTTGCGGAGTGGAAACGAGCGCCAATCCCAATAAGCGCAGTTTGCACGGGCGAATCCAGATTGATTGTAACCGCACAACGCGTGACTGAGCATCGTGACAAAAAACAGGCTGTGGTTGTTGCAGGGTTCCCCGGGACCACACTATTGAGCAACGACAGATTTGCACTTCAACTGATTGAAGAATCGTGCAGTGACATCGGGTCACGACTCTTCATGCGGATTCGCGAGAAACTTGGTCTTGCATACTACACAGGCGCAATGAATTTTGTCGGGCTTGTGCCTGGCTTTTTCGCATTTTACGCAGGCACCGAACCCGACAAAGCCGAGCTTGTCGAAACTGAAATGTTGAAAGAGGCCGACGCACTACGTGCCGCTGGCCTTGATCCCGAGGAACTTGCCCGTGTGAAAGCAAAACTGATCGGCCAGAAGAAAATCGCTCGTCAAGACCTCGGCTCTTATGCAATGGCAACTGCCCTGGACGAACTTTACGGGTTGGGCTACACAAACCAGGATGTTGAAGACGAAAAGTTCAACGCTGTCACATCCGACGAGATTAAGGCCGTGGCACAAAAATACCTTCGTGCCGAAACGGTTGTCGTAACAATCATCCGGCCATAATGTTTGCCGTGACTCTTTTTCACGGCCTTTAGCAAATCCTGCGTCAACACGTACCGCCCCGAAACGAACGTCAAGCGAACCGAAGAAAAATCCGTTACAGCTCAGCCTGCGCCAACTGCACACAAGAACCTTGGCGTCATAAACCCGGCCGACATTCAAACCTAGGATGCGTTACGCCATGCCGCTTTGCACGAAAAATAATTTGCAATTTCGCGTAAACCCACCCGCAAAACATTCAATGCCGCCACCGACGGTCATAGACCGCTGCCACAGAATTTGGGCGATGGCACCGTCACTGCGGACCTGCGCCCTACAACGAAGTGGGTTCGCATGGCGCTGATCGCACGCGCGGAGGCCTGCGCGCTTACAACTTTCCTTGGAGGGTTTTGCTTCAACTAAAGCCGAGCATGTGTTTGTAATCCACGCTTCAGCGCGTGTTCGCGGTCACGATGAAGCGCAACTCTTCATGCAAACTGAATTATTTTTGCCTCGTTAAAACCTGATCTCAGGTAGGGTGGGCAGTCCCCTGCCCGCCGGACGTTTCTGGGCGTACGGATAGCGGCGCGCAGTCCCGCACATGCGGGACGCGCCCTACCTTAACTCTGCGTCCCTGCATCTGTTGGGTGAAAAAAATCGGCAAGAGGTTTCGCAGTGCGGTGGCAAAGCGAGTGTCAGCGCGCGCCGACATCGTTTTGAAACCAGCCCACCACATAGCCCAGCCCAAAAATGCACCCAGTTTGACAGAATCTCGACAGGACAACTTTTATAAAGGCGCTCTGCGAACGTCGTATGTTTTCACAGCATGGGTGCATGCAAGGTAGTCCCGCGAGTGCGTGGCGACAATACCTGGCGGTCACAGACCGCCGCTACAGCACTGCAGATGTTCGCGTCCTGCACACAACAGGACACTTTTA
>Ga0123519_10005671_pt1 | contig 19831 bp, 20 predicted proteins | sample YelNatPaOPRAMG02_FD_87396 | JGI IMG/M metagenome (GOLD analysis project Ga0123519, IMG submission 87396) | Hot spring microbial communities from Yellowstone National Park - Yellowstone National Park OP-RAMG-02 (version 2) | ecosystem: Environmental > Aquatic > Thermal springs > Hot (42-90C) ...
CGTACGCTATCGTAGCGTGGTTGATCATGCAGGCATCGTGCGGATGCACTTCGCCCATCGAAAGACTTCGCTGCGCATATCCGTGCCGGGCAGGGGAACAGAATGCTATCGATACTGGCTCGGTGTCTTCATTTGCTGCTTCGGCTTACGGAGGCAGTAGCGAATTGTGCACGGGACCGATGCTGTCGAAAACAGCGCCTCTGCGATGAGGCGACCTGAGACATTGAATTGATACCGGGCAAATCCATTCCCAGCGGGCAACTGGAAGTTCGACGCTCGGCAGCGGGATCTCGTGGAAGGCAGTACCCGTAGCAGCGATTTGATATCGGGTAAATCCATCCCCAGCGGGCAACTGGAAGTTCGACGCTCGGCAGCGGGATCCCGTGTACGAGAAGGCCAAAGCACATGAGCACCCCAACGGGACAAGTCGCGAGCCACTCGCACGATTTGCCGCTGCAGCAAGGTCAGCGAATCGAAACAGAAGACCATGGATGGGCGGAAGCTGCCCAACACAGCCAGGGATGTCTGCGTTTTTCTCCAGAAAACTCTAAATGTTGCAAATCTCAGAACGGTTTGCGTATTTGTTGAACGCTTGGACGCCAACACGGGTACGGGACGATTTTCGAGAGTTTCGCCTCAACGCATGTACTGGAGCCTCTGGACGGACAGCATATCCGCGCGAAGAGATTCCATATGTTTCCAGAGACAAAAAGTTTACGTTGATCGGGGATCATGTATTTCGGAATGGGTATTGGCTGTCGGGAAAGTGTCCATCATGCTGCGCTATACTCCCAGATTCCATCACCTGTTCTCGGGTGTACTGGTCGTTTTCTACGTTCGATTTTGCACCGAGCCTGCGGTGAGAACCCGCCTCGGCGCTTATACCGCTAGAGCAGAAGCATCACGGAGACCGGACTGCTTTGTCATACCAGTGAGGGCGGCGACTCGAGGCAGGGTGCACCCCGCACGGAATCCGAGGACAGTATCATTCTGGAGCCGACAATCTGCGCAGGCAGACGTACTGCCTGCGGCACCGCAAAGAGATGTGCTGGGAGACCACGTCGACTAGGGCGATGGCTGGGTGCATCCGAACCACTCCTGTTCCCAGAATAAACCTGCATTGCGGACGAGCTGCTCAGGTCTCTTCACAGCACTAGGCACTGGGAAGAGCACGACGCACTTACATAGCAGACTCGGTCGGCACGCCGGACACTCCGCCTCGAAGGTAAACTTTCCACAATACGGAAACCTTGTCCCCCTTTTAACGCCTACTGTGAAGGTCGAACGAAAGTATCATCGAATTGCCAGTTAGTGTTTAGCTTCTGTTGTTTTTTCTATAGTGCGGTCGATACGCGCACCTCGATTCCTGGCAGGCATGACACACGAGATGCATCTCGCAGTTGATGAGAAACGCGATCCTTTTTTCGCGTGTTGCTCTAATGTACAAGATGTATTTGCGTGAGCGTAATACCAAAGTAAGTTTTCCAACTGAATTGTGTTCCATTCCCAAATTAGTGTATTCAAGTGATTTTTCTCGGTTTATAGGAGACGCGTTCGAAGCGCGTTCATCGTCAGAAATGGAAAATACCAGAGCAAGTTATGGACATGGAAGTCGAGGATCCTGGAGGGCCGGTGTCGCCGGCTGCCGGAAAAATTAGGGAAAACAGTGGCGAGCAAAGAGGAACAGAAGAAGAAGAAGCCAAGCCAGGAGGACCGACATCAATGACTGCTAGAAAGACAACAATGCGACGAGTTGGTTGTGACAGCCTGTCTTCTTGGACATATCACAGATCCGTGCAAGCCAAAGTTGCAAGCGGCCATCAGAAATCGTGTCAGTTCGTACTCCCTGAGTATTCGAAATGCTTCTTCAGGACTAATGAATTTGGTGAGCAAGATATATCGCAGCGTGACAATTACGAAAACAGTCGAGATTCCGGAGGAATTTATCTACAAGAGCTTCATTTGTCACCTGATGGTTGGCACAAGGGAAACATCGAGGAGAAATGGGGGAGTGCACACCCTCCACGAAACCGACGGGGCAACAAAGTACCACAAGAGCCTGAAGAATCATATGACCATGAACCTCGAACGTTTCATGATACGCGCAGTGTTTGCGCCATACCCGGGAATCTCTCGCAAAGGAATATGGGCGACTATCAATGGCATCACGAACGATGGTCATCATGAAGATGAGATAGAATTCATCGACAAGAAGACGTCACACAGGAGCAAGAATGAAGCTTCTGTAATCCGTGCGCGTATTCAAGAGCGTCGTGGGTTACTGGGCGGGCGGATCCAACAGAAAAGATATCAGAGTTGAAAAAAATATGCAAAGATACTATCGCCTCATCCTACGGTATTTCATGTTCCTGGATCGAGAACTCGAACGCAAGGCAGAGGTGACGTTAAGTGGTGGAAAAATGAAGAGTGGGAGAGACGGAAGGCTCTCCTAATGGGAGAGCGCTTCAAAGTCGTTCCGTTGTGGAACATGAAGTCACATTTTGTGACTACCGACTCCAGAGTCCTTTACGGTATCATGGAGGTGATCAGTTCGGAGTTCGATGTAAGGAAGACAGAGTTCTCTGGTGAAACCCGGGAACGAACTGGAAGAATATCTTCGATTTCAAACGTCTGAAAGTAAGCAAACAAAAGGTATTCACTGGTATGATCGAAACAGATGGGGTAACCATGTGTGTACACTATCGGTGCTTGAAGGCGGATCGCCCAGTTCCGCTCGTGACGAAGCATGAAGATGAGAAGGAGGCGGATCCTTCGACGCAGAAAGTGCAGGATAACGACTTTGTTGTTGGCGCGGACCCCGGGGAATATGAATATCATAACCAACGCAGCACCCAAGCGTGCGGAAGGTGGCATTGACGGTACCTTACGTCAGAAAGACATGCGACTTTTCAGGTTTTCGAGAGCGAGATGCTATCTAGAAACGGGTAGAATGAATGCGAGGAAAAAAATCGAGAAATGGAATGCAGGAATGAGAGAGCACCTAGAAGCTGTGAGCGAGGTGACGAGCCACAGAGCGGACTTTCAGGCTTTTCTGAAATTCATGGAAGTTCGCATATGGCGCACCGGGATGCGCTGTGGGAGGAGTATGCCAAGCCCCGGTGGGCTCGTTTGCGAATGAATCTATACGGTGGTAAGCAGCGGGCATTTGCGAATTTTTTCAATGAGTTGAGCTCCCTGAAGGAGGACGAGAGTCAGAGGCTGGTTGTAGCATACGGAGCAGGTCGCTGGATGATCCCGAACGAGACTACGCCAGCTCCAAGGACAAGAACGTACAAAGAGTGCGCATAGCGTTCCGGCACGATACCTGTAGATGAGTTCCGAACATCGTATACACACCATGAACTGGGGTGTATACTCCAGAGGGTGTAGATGGAAAAGTGTCAGCGGAGTCCTGAGGATATAGCAAAGTACGGAGCGCTGACGGAGGAGCAAATGGAAAGGGGGCGAAAGTTCGAGGACTCCTCGCATTGGTACGTACAATCAATGGCAAGAAACGTATGGAGTTTGTGAACCGAGGCTTGAACGCCGCCATCAATATCAGGAGATGTGCGGTGCTGGAGACGAGACCTCCAAAGCTGACGAGAGAGAATTTTGTGGGGGAACCTCTTATGGTCATATTATACGGCAAGAAGTTGGAACCACTAGTAGGTTGCCGGTCCGAAAAAACCGGGAGGCGTCTGCACGTCAGTTGGACGCTTTTCGTCTGGGGCGCCGGTCGCCGCCACTTTTGTACACCGCCGGCGGCTACATTTTCTTTAGAACGGCCTTCGGTGTTAGCGTTGGCACCAGCAGTTTATCATGTTCAGCTACGCTGGAAACGCTTTGACCCGTCTTACGTTTAGCAATGGAATAGAACGTGAGCATCGGAGCGAGTTGACGGGTAGCAGTCGCTCCAAACGGTCGCACCGCCAGGTAACGCTGCCGCTGCGGACGTACGCAGCACGTACGCGCCCTTATAGCTCCGCCGATGCTACCAAATTTTTGGATGCGAGGAAGTTACCGTTTTTGAGAGCAACGAAAGTGATCAATTGCTGCTCGAGCTTGTCGATGCGGGACTCGGGCAGCAGTGGTGCAACCGGCACCGCCCCTGTTGGCACCAACAGAAACACAGCAGCGCAGCGGGTCGGACGCGCTGCAGTTGACTGGCAGTCTCTCGGTTTCGGGTTCACGCCGACCAACTGCTACGTCAAAGCGGTCTGGAGAGAGCAAACTGGGACCTGGTCTCCTGTAGAGGTCGTCCCATACGGACCCAACGGTGAAGCTACGTTCCCTCTGCACGTCGCGTCGACGGCCCTGCACTATGGACAGTCCATATTCGAGGGCCTCAAAGCGTTTGCATGTGCCGACGGGCACGTTCGATTGTTTCGTCCACAGGAGAATGCCCGCCGTCTCGAGCGCTCGGCCTTGCGTCTGAATATGCCAGTGGTACCAGCTGCGCTTTTCCTCGAGGCGGTGACCCGATGTGTATACGAAAATCTGGAATTCGTGCCCCCGTATGTCGAACAAGGCGGTGGCGGATCACTCTATGTACGCCCTGTTCTGTTCGGATCTGGAGGTCGCATTGGCCTCGGTCCAGCTGATGAGTATACCTTTATGGTGCTGGTGGTGCCGGTCGGCAACTACTACAAGGGCGGCTTATCGCCAGTCACAGCATACATATCCACGAATTATGATCGAGCTGCGCCCCGCGGTGTGGGTCACGTCAAAGTGGCAGGCAACTACGCCGCCGACTTGAAACCGAGCATGGAAGCGAAACAACGAGGCTACCCGATCAATCTCTATTTGGATGCGCGTGAGCAAAAGTTTATCGAGGAATTCGGAACGAGCAATTTTTCTGCGGTACGCTATCTAGATGAAAACGGAAACCGATATGTATACGTTACACCAGACAGTCCCTCGGTTCTGGAAGGTGTCACCAACAAAACGCTCATGGAGCTTTCACTAGATGCAGGGATGAAGGTGGAGCGACGACGCATTCCTGTCGAGGAGTTGGCAACGTTCGATGAGGTGTTCGCCTCGGGAACCGCTGTTGTGATCACAGCTGTGGACCAGATTGTATATGGTGATCAGGTCATCGGCATCGGTAAGCATCCCGGCTCTGGTCAGGTAGGACCTGTGGCGCGCCGACTCTACGACACCGTGCGCGGGCTTCAGACGGGGCGATTGCCAGACCGGCACGGATGGACGTATTTGGTCGCCTGAGCGCTGTTCACGGTGCGTTTCCACAGCAACAGGCAGCCGCGTTTGCATACCTCTCACAGAAAGCAGTGACGAATGAAGAACTGTCTGCGAGCATGTCGTCGCATACGATTTTATGATACGAATGCTGTGCGGCTAGCGACTCAGGAACGAAAGCGCACGCGTCTCAGTATTTGGCCAAGCTCGATCGAATTCCGATGGACTGGGGAGCGTTTTCGTCAGCCAGTGTTCCATTGCTCGCGCTTTCCAGTGTGAATCGCGAGGCTAGATCGCCCTAGTATCATCCATGCTGGGTTTGGTCGTAGCCGGCTCCCTGGACAAGTTTCTCGACCGCGGCGGCCACCTTGGGGTCCATGCCGGACTCCGAGTCGTCAATCATGCTTGCAGCCAAGCGGAAAATACCGACCAGAGCTGCCAGCTGAATGCGCTCTGAGGTTGCGCTTACGAGACGCCATTCCATGTTGGCTAGCTGCTCAAACAAAAACGCCTTCACCTTTGGGCTGAGCTCCATGAGCATAACGGCCTCATGGAGGCCGTGGATCATGTCGAGCAGGGCAAAGCCCTTACCTTTCTTGATTTCGCTTATTTTGCAAAAGGCTTGTGCGAAAGGATCGTAGAGCAGTATCTGGGCGATTGCATGCAGATCAGCGGGGCTGGGCATGCCAGCATTCGCATAGACTCCATCTTCTGTGACTCGAGCGGAGGCAGATGCGAGGAATGTGCTTTGCATGAGGTAAATGGCCCGTCGCATGTCGCCTTGTGCGATGCGAGCTAGCGCATCGAAAGCGGCCCGATCTACTGGGACGCCTTCGCGATCGGCAATGTACTCAAGACGCTGGATCATCTGCGCAACTGGTACCGGTTGGAAGCGGAATCGGGTACATCGCGACTGGATGGCGGGAATAATCTTGTTGGCGTAGTTGCAAATCAGGCAGAACCGAATGTTGCTCGTGTACTTTTCCATGATCCGGCGTAGCGCTGCTTGGGCCGCGGAGGTCATCGCATCCGCTTCATCAAGGATAACCAGCTTTATCCCGGCCTTCAACGCGTAAATGTGTCGAGTCGAGGCAAAGGTTTTGATTTGCTCGCGGACGACGTCGATTCCCCGGTCGTCTGAAGCGTTGAGTTCGAGTACCATTGTCTTGAACTGAGCCCCGAACATTTCTCGTGCACAAGCGAGGATTGCTGTCGTTTTGCCTGTTCCCGGTGGCCCGTAAAAGAGCAAGTGGGGCAAGGTGCGTTCCGCTATCAACCTGCGGAGCGTTCCGCGGATTTCATCGTGGGCAACGATCTCGTCAAGCTCGCGAGGCCTGTACTTTTCGACCCAGATTGTCTCCGACTGCTCGCTCTGTGTCGCTGTCAGTCGACCGTCTGAAGACATTCCGATTCGCAAAGCGCGGGTCGTGTTCCGGACGCCCAGGAATGCCGTCCCGAGTTCACTTTGACAGCAGCGACGCTCGACAAAGCTGCTTTTCCTGGTTTACGGAGCAGCCTACAGCGGAATCGTACCCAGCGTAGCGACAGCGCAGCGTCAAGCGACACTGTTTCGCGGGTAGCGTTATCGCCGCGCGCTCTGCAGCGGGTGTACGCACAGGCCTCGACTCGACGACCGCAGACAGCGGCACACTACGAGGCCGCTATCTCTGCGTCCGAGGACAGCAGTGGTCATCCAGCGCCATGACTCCGTGTTTGTCCTGGGACTGGGGTGGACTCGAAAGTCGCAGAATCCCTTGATCCGTCGAGCGTCTATGCCCCCGACCACAAGGTCGGTCTGGAGCTGCTGGAGCGCACATATGTCTGCGCAGGCAGGCGCTAACACCTGTTTCCTGGACTGTGTAGTCTCTTGGTACTCGGGTGCCTCGCTGAATCAATGTAGAGCCATTTAGTTTACACCATGAAAGAAAAGTGACGCTGAGTGCTCCAATGTCTGAAAAGGAAACGTATAAACTTGTGTGGAAATGTCGTTGGCGTGCATCCAGCGAGGCTTACGCGCTCAATGGGAAACAGAACTGTTGGCGTGCTTGCCATCGAAGGATGCCGTACGCCTGCATGCAAACTGACCTCTGTGGAGATGCTCGCCAGTTAGCACTCGGGGGATGCATCGTACACACCTAGCTTGTCGTCCGTTCGAGCTGCGTCTGTGGTCGACGAAATCACGACATGCTAGAGAGCGCCAGCACACACGGGTCACGACTTGAACACCGCAGCGCTGAGGGCGCGTACGCCCGTCGTGCGCAAGCGCCGTCAGTATCGACTGCTGCAGGCTGCGGTTAGCTGCTCGCCACAACAGTACGGGAGTTAGATAGCGTTTGACTCTTGAACGGTGTCGGTGGTAATGATGGAGTGCCCTGCGCGGGATCTGTGTTGCGTTGACCATGCTTAGTGACTGCAGCGCTTTTGTGGTCGTTCCAAGGTTCTGCTACTGGTTGCACGTGGGCGCGTCGCCGCCCGGAGCGTTGCAGTCGTCACGACGGCGAGTGGCTAGGTTACGGGAGCGCTCTGCTGGCACGCTTCCCTGGGCACGTGCAACATTCTGCAAGGCTGGGTGTCGTATTGGCAGCAGCAGTTGCAGCGTGTTGCTTCGCTGGAAGTCGTGCTTTCTTGCCGGTGAGGAGCGTTCGCACCTCCGCCAGCTCGGAAGCTTGGTACAACAACCGGGCGCTCTCCGTCAGCACGTAAGTATGAGCTTGTTCTCAACGCCTGCTCAAGTCAGTTCTTATGAAATAATTGAGTCATATCCACACGACCCGAGTGCGTTCACGCAAGGCCTCGTCTACGCTAAGGCGCCGATTCATTCCCCAGACGAGGCCGAGTGGACGATGTTGCAAACCTCGACTGAGGTCTTTTACGAGTCCACCGGTCTTGTGGGGGAATCTTCACTGCGCTGCGTTCACAAGTTATCAGGGAAAGTCCTCAAATGTGTGCAGGTCCCGGCACCGCATTTCGCTGAGGGCCTCGCGCTCGTTCCACGACCCACTCGGATGCTGTTCCAGCTCACGTGGCTGACCCGCACAGCCTTCCTCTACGACGGTGTATCGCTGAAACAGGTGCGGGAAATACCGTACGATCTCGAAGGCTGGGGAGCAACCTATGATTCCAATCGCCATTGCATCTACACGAGTAATGGAACCGACCGAATCCATATCGTGGACGCAGACACCTTCGAGATCCTGGACCAAGTTCGGGTCCGTTCGAGTCCGTACAAGTTCTCGCGCTCTTGCCCGACATTGTGGTACCTGAACGATCTCGAAATGATACCCGATACTGACGAGCTCTGGTGCAACGTTTTCTTCAGTGACTATGTTGCGGTTGTGGATCCAGCGTCATGGGAACTGAAACGATGGATTGACCTGCGCGGTTTACTCTTACCCGAGCATTGCCTGCCTTGCCATGAAGTGGATGTCTTGAATGGACTGGCCTGGGACAGAAATCGGCAACTGATGTACGTGACCGGGAAACGCTGGCCGCGAATGTATGCCATTCGAGAACGCCCATAGCCAGCAGCGTGATATAGGCTCCAGCGCCCACCAGGTCGGAACCGGCAGTAACTAGAATCCCCAGTACCTCTCTGGTGCTGAAGAGCGATAATCCGATTCCGGTACCGGGGGCGATCAGAGCGCAGCATTTGCTGCTGCCCGAGTCGAGGATCTCCTGCAGCAGCGCATGCGGCACCAAACCTGTTCACAGCGAAATGCATGCAGTATTTATGGGAAGGTAACCCCGCGCTCCGATTCCATCGGATATCACGAATTACTGCAAGCTATGGTGAAAACAGCTTGCGGTAAGGGAACGTCACGTACGGCGTTTGAATATCGGCATGATGTACAGGCTGAGTCATCGCATGGTGCACCAGGCGTGCTTTTTTCCGCACTGGTCGTGACGTCATTCATTGGCGCCGTGTGCATGGCAATGCATGCGTACACACAGGCGCGCATTTTCTATATACATAGACTCGAATGCGACACATGCGTTCACTACTGATCGCTGTATACAGCGAGCACCAGCAGCAGCACTGGACTTGAGAGCGCCTAAAAAGAATAGAGACTAATCGCTAACTAGCTGCAACTGTGCCGGAAGTACAAATACTAACAATTAAGTAGCTACTCGATAACAATTCCGTGCCACCTTCACGGTAAGCTTTGAAAAGGGAGCATTATCCCGTAATTTCGAAAGTTTACCTCATAGGCGGAGAGTCCCACCAGCCGGACGAATATGTCGGACCTGCGCTCCCTGCTGCTCCCAGACCCGAGTGCTGTGGCAAGACCTGTACAGATCGTCCATCACGCATTTCATTCACGGACTAGGAATGGGTAGGTTGCATCCAAGTGTCGCCCTGGTCGCTGTCGGCTTGTGGTATAGCGCTTCGCATTGCCGCTGGCAGTAGGTCTGTCTGAGTAGCTTGCATGCACCCAGCATGATTATGGATCCCGATCCCGCACCATGCAAACTACACCTTCAGCCGATGCCCTCATCGATACCGCAAAGCGGTTCTGTCGCCCTAACGCATCTTCCCCAGCGGTATACGCGCTATTGCAGGTGCAGCAAGGCAGGCACTCGGCGCACGCTAGAACCTACGGAACGACAAGCGTATCCGAAAGGAACTCGCCGAAATGGAACGTGAACGCATGATGCATCATGATGGACGAGTTTCCGATTACCAATATCCATCCCACAAACTGACATCCATGTACAAGTAAACGTTCTGTCGAATGAGAAACATAGTCTTAAAAATGCTCCTCGACGGCGCCTGTGTCCAGATGATTCCCGCCAGGAGTGCGCAGCGCCGCAGGCGATCGTGATCCATCCTGCCTTGGACCATGGTATTCACTTTCCGCAGACGGGGTAGTGTGTGCACAGTTTCAGGAGAGGCTGACGCACGTAGACGTTGTTTAGGGGAACTTTTGGCCGCGTTTAGGCCCTATGTTAAGGTATGACGTCCATAGATTTGATAGGATAGTGATTGCGAGGACGTCGGTGGCGCCCGCCGGCTTCGTGGAGGCAGTGACGACGCTGCTTCCGTCGCTGACGAGCAGAATCAGCTGCGTTGGAGCGCACGCTACTCTCGCGGGTAGGGACGCAGTCGGTTCACGCACGTTGGTGAAGCTATGCAGGCGACCGCTTTACGTATCTGCAAAAAGAGTGGATTGCGCGCGGAGCTTGACGCTGCACCTCCAGGAGTTTTCCGATGCTGAAGCGGAGGAAGTGCGCGGACCTGTTTCAAGAACGAACAAACGCAGTGCAACTGTGGCGAAAACACCTCAGCATGCAAATGAACGGGCCCTAATCAATCCTGTGGAGACCAGTTGCGCACCCGTAGAGGCCGGAACTGGGAAACGTGCGCTCAAGTCGCTGCAGGCGTTGTCGCTGTGGGAGTATCTGTGGCCGCGTGGACTTTTAGTGCTCGTTGCGGCCATCTGGGGCACGAATTTTGCAACTGTAAAATTCATCGGGGACGCGGACTCTTTGGATGTGTCCGCTGGCGCCTTTGTTCGGTTTGGTATTGCGGCAATCGCGATGGCACCGTTCACCTGGAGGGCCGTTCAGCGCCTCCTTGACGACAAAACTCCGACCTCGGAGCACGGATCGGATGCAAACGCCGCTCCGCAACCTGAGGTAGCGGGAACGGAAGACCCGTCAGCAACTGTAGAGCAGCGTTTACGCAAACGTACCTCTGAATTTCTGTTCGGTGTACTCGGTCTTGGGACTGTCGTGTTCACCGGCTATTTTACGCAAGCAATTGGTTTACTCGGCACAGATGCCAACAAGTCAGCATTTCTGTGCTCACTGACCGTCGTCTTGGTTCCGTTCATGGAAAGAACTTTCCTGGGCAAACGCATCGAGCCGCGGGCGTGGATGTCCGCGTTCTTGGCCACGATTGGTGTAGGGCTCCTTGAGCTCGATGGCTCTGCGTCTGTGTCGCTCAGCGATTTGTGGTCGTTTTTGCAGGCGGTATGCTTCGGTGCAGGCTTCATGATTGTCGAAAAGCTCACCCGGAGGTTCCCAGGACACCCATTGGAGATTGCCGCCCTGAACCTGACAATCGTAGCGGTTTACAGTGGCCTATGGTGTCTGAGCGCAGCTTTCGTGTCCGGGACCACCATGCAAGACCTCTTACAAAGTCTGGCACAGATCCTGATAGATCACGGCTCTGGAGTGGCGGGAGCGCTCCTCTATACTGGTCTGGTTACAACCGCGCTTGCGGTCATGATGCAGACAGTTGCGATTAGCAAAGTCAGCGCCGAGGAAGCGGCGGTCATTTTTTGTTTGGAGCCCCTCTTTGCGGTAGCGTTCTCAGCAGCACTACTTGGAGAGAGTATGTCCATGAAAGGCGCGTCCGGCGGTGCGCTCATATTGCTTGCGGTACTCTGCAACCAGGCGCTGAACCCAGAGATGCGCTCGCGGTTAGGTTTGCAGCGATCGCGTACCAGAAATATTCGCGCGATAGAGGGACACACGAGGACCCTTGCCCCATCGGATCGTACTCCATCGGTAATCGCGCCGATGAAACCGCGAATGGTTTCCCCCGCTACACCAGAGCAGTTCGTGAACGGTACCGCGCCTGAGTCCGCTTCGTCCAGTAGTACACATCTGGAGAAGCCGCAGCAGCCTCGAACTCGCCCACGCCCGTCAATCTTGCCGAATGAGATCACCTTCATCGCGTCGAAAGACAAAAATAGTGCGTCTACCGCATCGCAAGCAGAGGACACGCGATCCGACGAGTCGGAAATGGCGAGTGTCCACAGCTAAACACGGCAGCATGAAATTTTCGGATTCAACTAAAATGTTCTTTTGTATGCAAGGGGGCAATGCGCTACGCTGTTTCCGATATGTAACCACGGAATGACGGATGATGTTGAATTGCTGCATCTGAGTGGATGTCACCGGAAAGGCAATTGCTGCTGACGACCACGGAGGATGCGTCGTTTCCTGCAAATACGACGATATTGATGGATGGTATCACAATGGGATAGCGTTTGGCGAAGCTGGGGACGCAGCGAGTCCTTTCTGATCCCAAGTCGCCGTGAATCCGGCGGTGCGTTCCTCGTAACCCGGTGATATGCTGCTTGTCGAAGTCTTGCGATTCAATTGGTACTACCTCTGTTGCGTCTGGTAGAATGCTTTTCGGCAGTGCCGAACATGAGATCGAAATCCCCATGAAATATACCGTATAGATCGCAGACGAATTGACTGTAGGATGTACGTTCCTTACTGAACAGTGCACAGAGTACTGCATTCCGTATTCAGGTCCGTCGTACCACAGAACTCAGATGGTTGAGGAACACGGAAAAAAAGAAGGATACGCGTTCCGCGTCAGCAACCGATATTCTAAAAGACTGCTTGCGGTCAATGGTGGTGGACGACCCATTGATCACCGTACGAAAAGCAGAAAGCGACGATAGTTGCTATCGCGGGCGTCTCTGAATCTCGCCAGCTTGTCGCTGTGCTCCTGAAAACACTGAGATGCGGTCGTAAAAAAGAATCCTAGTTCATGCACGATCAACTTCTGCTGAAATCGCAACTACGACACAGTCCCTGCAAGGTTACGATCGATATGAAGTACAGGGACGTCGGTTCCTTTTTGCAGTCGACGAGACCTGCATCGAACGAAACCGTCGGCGCGTATATGGGTATTCGCAGCTAGGGAGCCCGTTGCGTATTCGGATGAAGTCGAAGAGAACGAGGATATCATCTGTTCGATCTGCAGTGGATATATTTGGCGGCCTCAGACGCTTTCACGGAGAAGGCTCACGCAACGGCACCAACCATTATGTCGAATCCTTGAGGACTTTTCCCTTGACGCCCAGCAACGCCCCTCTACTGGCCAACGTGGCATTTCACCATTCTCTTTGGCTTCGAGCTTTTGCCGATTCCCGCGGGGCAGATCAGCTTTTCATTCCTCCGTACGCTCCGTGGCTCAACCGCATCGACGGAGTGTTTTCTATCGTGAAACGTAATGATCACTTTACAGAGCGCATTGATGAATCCTTCAGGACACGGTGACACACCAGGGCACAATACCTCGTTCGTCCACGTGTGCGTCTGCCTCCGGGACGCCCCACTCCCTGGGTCATATTGAAGTGCTTTCATCAAAGGAAATAAAACATCTATGGGACAGGTATGGACATGGAATTCGGGAATCCTGGAGGCTCGGTCTAGCCGGGTGTCGGAAGAGAAACGGAAACATCCTCTTCTCGCCAACCAGCAAGCGAAGAAGAGCAAGTCGTGAAGAAGAAGAAGAAGACGAGGAAAAGCGGAGATAGGCGAGGAAAGTTGGTTGTCCGATGTGACGATGACGGGACTGTAGTGGCGCAGAAGGCGCAAGTTCTAGGAATCCTTGCATTGGTACGTTCCACCAACGGTATTGCAAGCATGGCGTTCGTAAACAAAGCCTTTAACGCTGCTATCAATATCAGACGATGTGCGGTGCTGAAGACGAGACCCGCGGAGCTTACGCGATCTAAATTTGTATGGCAGCCTCTAAGGCTCGAAGTGTGCAGGGATAAACCGAAACCGATAGCAGGTGGCAGGTCAAAATACGCTGGGAGGCGTCTGCACGTCGGTGTAGATACAGACACGCTATCGTCGTGAAGCTTTTCAGGTTTCATCGATAATGCATGGACATGCTCGTTGGTGGCAGGGAAAACCTCGCGAGACTTGCCGTGCGCATGCTGGTGCGATCCGCTACTGCATGCGCCAGCAAGCACTTTATGAGCGCACTCACGGTCATGAGATCACGGAAGACCAGGATCCGCTACGACACGCGCCAGCAAGCACTTTAGAAGCGCACTCGCGCCCATGACAGGCCGTCATAGATCCGATTTCGACACCACTGGCGAGATTTCACGGGAATCGCCCAACTGGCTCAGGACTCGATGATCATCGTATCCGTGGATGCGGCACCAGTATCCACCGTGGATGCCGTCGTTGGTGCCGTCTGTGCTCGGAAGCCCATGTACTCTGCGTACTTGGTTATGCCAGAATCATCATGGGACAAGTTGACCCAGCCATCGGCTTTGACATGATAAACGTTAATGTAGCCGCCGCTGTAAGCATCTCGGTGGGTTGCGTGGAAGATAGCGCGTCGGCCGAGCTCCGCAGCCTCAGTTGCATCCATGTCCCAGCGATAGAACTGGTCCAGAACTCCGTAAGCAAATGTTGAACCTGACCCGACTGAGAATCGTGTCCCCCGTAAACGAACACCATCGCTATCGACGTAGAAAAGCTGCGGGCCGGTTTTATCCCAGCCCGCAATCATCGTGCCCATGGACAATCCCATGCCCTTGTATTCGTAAACGATATTGGCAAGAAGCTTGGATGCAGCGGCGACTGAGATCCGTTCCCGGTGCTGCAACTCGTGTAGACGACATCGCATTCCGAGATAGCGCTCCCAGAATGAGCAGTCGGCCGCGCCGCCCGCCATGGTGCCCAACAGATATGGATTGATCTCGATGATTTTCTTCACGGTACCAGATCCAATGTATTGGCCCATAGACGCTCTCGAGTCGACGGCCACAATAATCCCATCGCGGAAGACAAACGCTAAAGTGGTTGTCCCGTGCAAAAACTTCACCAAGGAGCTGTTCTGTTCGTCCCGTAGAACGTCCCGCAACCTCGGTGCGATGCTTACTCCGCGAGGAACTCGAACTCGCCCAAGACTCAGGTCCATGGGTGCAGCGGTGTTGTCACCGTCCGAACTGGGGCATATGTCGCTCCCGCTGCACAACGAAAACGTCCGATCTAAAAACTCCAGCGGTGCGTACATGAGCGGAACAGGACGCTGAAACTTTGAGCTGTGAAGAGAACCGCGGTTTCCCTAACAAAGAACCGCCTGGTCGATGCAGAGCGCCGTTTGACCAGGAGTGCACACAGCAAAGCCAGTCAGAGAAGAGCCTCCAGAAGCGTCCCCGTGCGACAGTAAGGCGTGCCTCAGCCCGAGAACGGACGTGCGAAGTAGCTGCAAGTCTCCCGTGCTCACTTAAAGGAAACCTTCGGTTTTGTGCGTGGCAAGTCAATGGCCAAGCTGCTGAAGAACGAAGCAATCCTAACGGTGCGAGAACGTTGAACTGAGCCAGCCGCTCACGTCCACGCGAGAAACGCCTCGAGCCCGCGCAATACGCCTGAAACGTTGCGCCCGGCTTGCGGTTCAGCGCAGAAGCGCTGTCCATATTGGACCATTGTTGTACATAACTGCGCTTCAGCGTCGCTACACCCTTACCTGGAACACGGGACCGCTCGATATGTTTCTGAATTTTGATGTATTCGAACTTTTTAGATGTGCAACATCGACATTCAAACTGCATCCGTGCGAGATTACGGATTCGTAGATACTTGTAAGGTGCTCGATCTTCTGCTGGGGTCGCTCTTTCGAATCGTCTCCGCGGGAATTCGTAATGTCTCTGAAATCAAGATGATTCGCAGAGTTATTGAACACGAGTTGGTAAAATAACTGATACAGGTATCCCATGCAAATGAACAAGTGCCATACCTTTTCCGTCCTTACTTGTACAACGCTCAAAACACGCATACACTCCGAGCTGTCTACATATCTGCATCAACGGAAATTTTGGACTCGACACTTTTCGCAGCTTGATTGACGAGGAATCATACTCCACTTTTTCGCATGAAGACTTTTCAAAAATTCATGCATAGAGTTCAATGAACTTGGCAAGTCGAGCATTCCATGCGGTCCAATAGACATATTCTGCTCTCCTAGTGGCTATCGAAGAGACGCCATTCCACGACAGCATCATGATCGGTCTCATCGGGCACCATCCTTGAGGCTCCCTGTCCTTTCTGTTTGTATGGGAAAGGATCTTGGACTCGGACCTCAGTCATTCCAGGCATCGCGTCCAATGGAGCATGTCTTGCCAGCTTGCATGAATCACGCGTACACAATTGCAAAGTTCTCGACATCGCCTTCCGCCTGGATGTTCCCTCCGGTACCTGTGCCACCGCGGGCAGCTCCTCGTTCGACAAATCCTCTCTCTCGTACCGGACAGCGTACGCTCGCATATGCAGCAGACGTTGCACCCACTGGATGCCTTATCCAGAAGAGATCCGCTTTCCTAGGGTACCGCACTGAGCGCGAGAACGGGGCAGCGCCTCCCAGAGAGCCCCCTGGATCTGTCAAGCGTATGTAGCAAACGGTAGAGCAAGCGTACGCAAGCTACAAGGCGGCGTTCAGAGCATGAGCTGCGGCACGCATCCGGGAACACCCGGCGAGGTCCACGTTTCACTCCTGGAAAGCGCGCACGGCTGCCGCAGATGATGATCATCAAAATGGAAAGCGAAGTATCGTTCGCAACGACCGCCCGTGCATGGAACGCGCGACCAAAGTTCGCGAGCTGCTACATCAGAACTTTCATGCTGCTATCCACATGCTTCGGCTGCTGACAATAGAGCTGGAGGCGCTGCGCATACCACGCGAATGAAAGACGTAGCTGGTGGAGCAAGGAAAATCAAGCCGTCAGATACCTTGCCTCCATTGACTGTTGTTGACGACAATGGCAATAAATCCTGACTTGAACGTGTACACTCGAGTCCGTATAGTGAAGCTCTTCCATTGTGGTCTGAAAATGACAAGTGCAAGGCAGAACTGTTCGTGTGCATCGGCAGTCGTGCGTTTACCCGCTGAGGCCGCCCGCGCCCAGCGTCCAGATCCGTCGAGCGATTCGTTTCCGTTCACAGCGTCTAGGGCTTGACCTTTAACGCTGTCTGTATATGTGTGTGTGTGTGGGTGTGGGTGCTCCTGCGTACGCTCGATAGTCGACTACACCCAAAGAAGAATTTGAAATAGCAATCAAACGCTCATGTTTGTCACATGTTTACTCGTGTCCGGTTCGAGGCGTAAAGGAACCGCTAACTGTGCATTGAACTTGCACAGAGCACAAACGGCAACCTGGGCAGCCTCGCGAAGCACGCAGCAGTTGCAAGTGCAAGGTTGGCGGAAACCCGTCAAACCAGGGGCATGCCAGGTCCTAAACGCCCAGTTAACTGTCTTTCGAAATCCGAAAAGCGGAGGGCCCGGCGCTCAAGCGAGCCGCGAGCCGCCGTCATTCGCACAGGTCTTGCGTGAAATGGCGCCCACTGGAAAACTCGACGACTTTGTCGTTTACGACTCAGACGGAAAACAACACCAGTTGCTCGATGTTGTCGGGAGTTACGGACCAGAAGATAAGGATATGAAAGCAACGTTAGTGATCTGGCCGCGGCACTTTGGCTGCGTGCTTTGTCGCCGCCTCGTGAAAGAGCTCGCCGCCCGTGAACAAGCCTTTCGACAAGAGCGCAAGTGGCGGCTCATGGTGATAGGTTGCGGCACTCCGGAGCAAGCTGCCAAGTTCCGTACGGATGCAACGCTTGGGCCCTTACCAGCGAGCATTCCGGTATACACAGATCCGTTGCGTCGTTCGTATCTCGCACTACGTTTCCGACGCGGTATTCTGTCAACGTTCAACTTGCCTGCACTTCAGAACATCTTGGACAGTTTTCAGAAAGGCGAGCGTCAGCGCTGGGATATGATTCCTCCGGACGCGTTCCAACAGGGTGGTATTGCGCTCATTGAACGGGATACCGGGGCACTCTGGATGCTGTACCGTAGTCAGTACGCTGGCGATGCGCCCACTGCAGAGGACCTCCTGAATATAGAACTGTGATGCAAGCTGGGATATATTTTGCGCATATTCATGGAACCAAGGCTTGTCGCCTGTTCTGACATGAAACTCTGGTGCATGATGCCGGCGCGCCAGAACGATTCACGTTTCGACGTATGACATGGTACCGGCCCGGACTCCCTGGCGGGCGCTACTCTTTGGTCACATGGACAGCGTGCCGGGCGAACAGAGCCATAGCAGGAGCCGAGTGTCCCTATATGGCCGACGTGTCTGTGTTCAGATAAAACGAACCTGGGATTGTGTGACGCCCACGCAAGGTGCGAGGCACTGGCAGCGGCTGCTGCTTCGCCTTCAGGAAAGACGCCAGTCGAACAGAGCCTCGTGACCGGCGACGGCACGCGAACGTACGGTCGCAGGTTGCTGCAGCTCACACCCTCTGTTGACAGCGTTTGGCGGTCATGACGCTTGCCGTCGCAAAGCTTCAAATTGTTCGGGCAATTTTACCCAGCGAGCAGGACCCCACACAGGAGAAGCACCTGAGACATCGTTCACGTACGGAATTGCGATCTGTTACCCACCCACGTGAAACTGCACCAGACTGTGCACCCAGACGCTGTCCGCTGCGTACCGTCGACGGGACAGCTTCAGTGTGAGGCCATTTTACGAGCGACCAATTCACGTGTTGCTTGCACTTCAGCGGTTAGTTTCCTGGAGGTATCGTCGTTTTGCGTACGCGATATGGTCAAGCCATCTGCGAGCCGGCGACGTATTCGTATCAGCACCCGAACCAAGCCAGAAACTGCCATGACGAGTACGGCAACGATGAGCAAAGTACGCATCAGGCGGAGCAGCGCTCGCTGATGCCTCGCAGCGCCACGGCTGGTATGCCCAGCGACATGCTCACGCAAGCCGAGTTCCAAGGTGTAGAGCTTGCGCCACCATTTGCCCGTAACATAAAGATTTCGTGGTCGATTCGCATCCCAGGCAATCCCATTGAGCACTGCATCCGGATGTACGGGGTGCACCGGTGACGGGCCCTGCGCTGTTCGCTCCAGTGCCAGCACCGACAGGTTCAGTTCACCGACAAACAGCGCATGACGCTGACGCTCCAGACCCGCGCAAATATCCATAACAACGATGTTGCTTGAAAGCCAGATATTTGCCCATAATTCGGGGAAGCGTTCCGGCCGATTTGCAGCTGGTCTCATGACGACCTCCAGTTCGTTCAGAGACGAGACCTGCTCTCCCGAGCAGGGATGGTGTAACGCGGGAAAGCTCGTGAGCCATGCTAGTGTCCGGGGATGTCGCACTGTAATGATGCTCGATCCGTTGCTCATGAGGAAGCAAGCTGGCTCCTCATCTCGTCGAAGACAGTGCTCCGAGTCGGAGCAGGTCCATTGCCGCAACGCATCCGGGCAGGCTGCCAGGTGGTCCCAGTGGACTGCAGCGAGACCCCAGGCACCCGAGGGCCCGTACGGAATGTCCTGCCCAAAACGGTATCGGAGCTCCGTGCGATCGAAGGTTAGGGCACGTCCAGCGCTCAAGGTCAAGACGACGATAGCATCGTCGAAGGCGCGGTATGCAGCACCTTCGGCAAAGAGGCTAGCAGGTTCCACACGCGCTGTCTGTAGGACGCGACCTGTTGGTAGTTCAACGTGTTGCAGCCTCGAACGAAAACGAAGCCCGCTCGACTCGTATAATCGACTGCTATTGATGGGGTCAACGAAGAGACCCTGCGTAAACGTAGTCTCGTCGTGTGGGAGTGCGTTTAAGACGCGAAAGGGAATAGCGTGTTGAAGGTAGCAGACGCGCTGAGCGTCTGGCGCCCAGGCCCGGTGCAGCACCGCTCCAGAGACGACAGCTACGACACTTGCGATGAACAGAAAGAGCGTGTGGAGTGGTCTGTGCATGCTCCTCTGTGAATGCAGCTGTGCTCTTTTACTGCAGACGAAGCCGTGTTGTTCATACTACCAAACAGTGGAATCACTTCATCGGATCTA
>Ga0123519_10005674_pt1 | contig 19823 bp, 15 predicted proteins | sample YelNatPaOPRAMG02_FD_87396 | JGI IMG/M metagenome (GOLD analysis project Ga0123519, IMG submission 87396) | Hot spring microbial communities from Yellowstone National Park - Yellowstone National Park OP-RAMG-02 (version 2) | ecosystem: Environmental > Aquatic > Thermal springs > Hot (42-90C) ...
GGTTGTGGTACTGGACATGGCGCGAACACCGCTTCGAGGCGGGTGGCGGCTGGGTGCTGGACGGCGGGGTGCATTTCGCCGACCTGTTCCGCTACCATGTAGGCGAGGTAGATACCGTCGCGGCGCGTGCCCACGCATTCCATCCCTATCGCTACGGCAAGCCCGAAACGCTGGAAGACCCCATTCCGGTGGACGTGGAAGACACCGTGATGGCAACGCTCACCTTCAAAAACGGCGCAATGGGGCAGTGGACGTCGGTGTCCGCCGCTCCGGGCAAGGGTTTCAATCAGCGCGTGCTGTACGGCGAACACGGCTCCATCGACTTCGGCAGCGGGCTAAAAACACGCTCCGGGCGGGAGGAAAGCCTGCAGGAGATGGTGGCTCGTTTCCGCAAAGGCATCGGTGAGGACGGTTGGGAGCAGATGTTCCCCAAAGGCGTTACCGACACCATCGCCACCGAGCTATGGGAGTTCATTCAAGCCGTGCAGGGCAAGATGCAGGTAGAAATCGACGGCATAGAAGGCTACAAGGACGAAGCCATCTGCATGGCGTTGTACGAGTCCAGCTGGCTCAACGGAAGCACGGTTGCGGTGGCGGACGTCGAAGCCGGAGCCATTGCCAACTATCAGCGCGATTTGGACGAGGCGTTGGGGCTGTAAACGTATTAAATCTCGTAGGGCACGGGCAATTCAGGGATTGCCCGTGCCAACCACTGCATGGCGCTTCATCTCCCCTGATGATGATACCACAGTTACCGCTCACTCCACCACTCTTTAACTTCCGAACTCCTCATGCATTCGCCGGTGAATGGCTTCTATCGCCTCGCGGAAGGGGCGTTCCAGATAGGCGAAATGGTCCTCCTCGCCGTGATGGTGTGTCACGTGATGCGACGGATGGTGTGCCGCCTTCTCGCGGATGTAGGCGAGACCGCCCTCTATCAGCGTGAGCATATATTGCGCTGTCTCACGCTCAAAGAGACTCCAGCGGTCGCCACAGGCGATGTAAACGGGGGAGGTGTGCGCAAACACACCCCTGCGCCAGACGTCAAAATGGGGCACCGCTGTATAGTTGGCTCCCGCGCAGCGCGCCGCCATCCACGTGTTACCCGTCACGCGCAGCCTGGTCTTGAGGTGCAGGCGATTGGCTCCTTTCGGCTCATCCACCGATGCCACCACCTGCCCCTGCTGTACGATTTGCAGCGTGTGGATGGGAAAGATAGACTCGGCAACGGCTTCCACCTCCACCGTACCGCCACCCGGGGGAAGTTTCAGCGTGTCGCCAATCTGCGCCCCTTCCACGCTGAAATGGATCAGTGCGCCGCCGCTGAGGAACGTCCTGCCCGCACGTACTGCTTTGCACCAGTTCTCGTAGGTGAACTCCTCCTCGGGTGGGATGTAAGCGTAGGTGCGATACTGCCCCACCGCCACCTCGCTGCTCATCTTGTCCGTCCCACCCACCAGCGGCAGGCGGTAGCCGCAGTTCAGGTAACGGTAATACTCACGGTGCTGGAAGTTATCGAAACCGATCATCTCCAGTGCATCCGCTCTGCCGGTAGCGATTAACACTGCCGGTTCGCCATTGGGAAACGGGAAGTGGGGAATGATGACCGTACCTCCCTGCTCGTGACAGCGGTCTGCCCAGTGCGCCAGCGTCTCTTCCAGCGTGCCTCCCAGCTCCGCTTCGTCGGGTCCGGCAGTGCACCAGGGCATCACCGCTCGCTTCAGCCCCCACAGGATAAGGTGCCCCAGCACGTGCTGGCGGTTCTCCTGCGAGCAATAGACGACGGTACGCCCCCGGTTGCTCACCGTCGGCTCGCCGATAAAATCCTCTGTGTTGGTGAAGAGATGTCCCCACTGCGATTGCAACAGGTTCACCACGTTCAGGTCCTCGCCCTGCGCTTCGAGGTGCGCCCCCTGCGTGCCCAGAAAGTGCACATGCGAGTCGCCGCTGAACCATCGCTGCGCGTTCATATCCGTCCATCGTTTGAGGCGCAGTGTCAGCTCTCGTTGACCCGGAGCGATATGCACGCGGGTACGCAGCGGCTCGTACTCATAGCCCCGCGCGATGTCCACCAGCACCTCTCCACGCGGCAACCAGCCCTGGCAGGTTCCGTCGATGTAGGCGTAGGTAATCTGCCCCAGGCGCAGGTCGCCGCCCACGTCCACGTGCCAGGTGTTCAGGTTGGAGTTCACGTGGTCATGGTGCCCGTGCGGCTGGTAGGGAATGCCTTCCGGCGAGCGAAAGTGCACCCGACAGGGCACGGGCTTGCCTGTTGCATCGTCCACTACCGTCACATGCACCCAGTTCTTGCCCCTGTCCACAACCTCCAGCTGCACGCGCGGTGTCTCCGCGCGTCCCGTTCGCTGCAGTTCGCCCCAATTCGCGCTGCCCAGGGGCTCCTCACCGTTTTTCACCGTCACCGTCGCCGAGGGGATGGCGGCGATTTCCACGTATGCCGGGCTGCTGGAGGTGTTTTGCTCCTCGCCCCAGCCCTTGAGAGGCGCGCGGAGGAACTCTTCAGGGGGCGCCTGTGGCAGAGCGTACGCATAAGTCGCCACGCCCCGATCCACGTCCACCTGCAGCGCGAAAGGTTGCCGAGCGTCTTCCTCACGGCGCAGAGTGATTTTAACCGGTACGCGCCCTGTGCGCACGAACGGATACTCCTCAGACTGTCCCAGCGTGATGGCAGCGATGAGAAACTTGCGGTCGCCTGGCTCGATGCGTATCGCCTGAATGGGCTTTTCGGGATGGGGGTTCTGCCACGCCCACAGGTAATAGCTGTGTGGGTGTCCCGCCAGCGCCTCCGTCTGGCGCAACCCCATACTGTCCCAGCGTCCCTCTGCACGCGGCATCAGACAATCTTTCATGTCAGGATACGCAAGGAACGGCTGCGTCCCCCAGGGCGCTGGTGCGCTGGCGATTTCGAACCGCTCGCGAATCGGCACGCGCACCTCTTCACCGTCTTCATAGCAAAACACATAGTGGGCAATTACTCGCCCGACGGGTTCCCCCTCGAAGAGATGCGATTCCAGCAGGACGTGCGCGAAAATCACTGTGCGCGCCGTGCTGCCGATGGGTATGGAACGCGCACTGCGCAGCTCCGGTGTGCCGAAGCCGAGAAAGCACCTCTCGGGGGAGCTCCCGATGCGAAACGGGAGACCGTGAAAGGTCTGCTCTCCCAGCAAAGGCGCAGGCATACTCTCGTAGAACGCAACGCCCACGTTCGCCTGCGCCGTCAGGTCCACAGGAATGTAGTCGGACATTGTGCCAGCACCCTCCTTTATCGCACGACTTCGAACCGTTCCAGAAGACTGTTATCCTCCGTACGACGACATTCCACCGTCAGCGTGTTGTTGGTGACGGTGATGCGCAGATACTCGTAGCACTTGTCGCGTTTGGCGGTGAAGGCGGGCTGTTCGGGTGTCTGGTCATACAGCGACTTGCCACCGCCGCCGCTGGTGACGTAAATCACGCCCTGCCCTCGCCGGTATCGGTTCGGATGGCGCACCACAACCTTGCCGCCCAGCAGAGGGTAGGTGCGCTCGTAGTTGTGGTGGTGCCCGAGCAACACCAGGTCGGGACGGTATTTGTCGAACAGCGGTTGCAGCACCTCGATGCGCTCCGTGTCGTTCAGTCGCCGTACGGTGGAGCTGTATAGCGGGTGATGCATCGACACGATAACCCAGCGCACCGTCGGGTCGCGTCGGGCTTCGCTGAGCTCCCTCTCGAACCAGCGCAGCTGCTCCGCATCACGGAAGTCCTGAGAGTTGAACAGGATGAAGCGGGTGTTGCCGTAGTCAAAGCGGTAGTACAGCTCCTTTTCAGGAAGAGCAAAACGCGCCAGATAGGTCGCGAAGCGGATGTTGCGCTCGTCTTCGTGGTTGCCGGGGCACACCATGACGGGAACCTCCGACGCCAGCGGTTCCAGCAGTTCGAACCAGTCATCCCAGATAGGCTGGTTGCCGTTGGCGTAGGAGAGGTCGCCCATGATGATGTGAAACGCGGGCTTTTCTCCTGCGAGCACACGCCGCACGTTCTGCTCTGCGACGGGGGTCACGCCGTGGTCGGCAAAAGCGGTGAACACGAAGCGGGCAGGGGGCGTTGCCGGAGCCGTTCGGAAGGTGTGCACCTCACTCCAGCCCTTGCCCGCGGCGCCCACGCGGTAAGAGTAGGTGGTGCCCGGTTTCAAATTGCGCAGGGTGACCTGATAGAGAGGACCCGTTTCCTGTGCGTAGCGTATTCGCCGCGCAATGGCGGTTTGCGACAACGTGCCCCCTTCCCCGTACTGCACCATCGGCTGCGATAGCGGCTCCCGGCTCTGCCAGGTGATGCTCATTGTCGTTTTCGGGTCGTCGCTCCACGAAAGATGCACCTGCGAGATAATCTTTTGCATGTGCGGTTTCACCTCCCTATACGTTGTTCGGCATGACTGCCAGTGGCTCCTTGCAGCCAAACCATTTTCCGCCGAAGGAATATCGCCTGTGAAGAGGAAAAGTAGATAGCGGGCACGTGTACGGGGACAGTTTCTCACTGGAGGTGAACACCGTGCAAAGCAAACGTCATCTCTCACGACGACAGTTCCTGAAGAGCGCAGGGGCTACTGTCATCACTGCCAGCGCACTGGGCTGGAACTACGCCTGGGCACAGGGTAGCGACCGTATTCGGGTGGGCCTTATCGGTTGCGGCGGACGCGGTACGGGCGCCGCGCGTGACGCCGCCAGTGCTGCCGAAGGCGTAGAAATCTGGGCGCTGGGCGACCTCTTTCAGGACAGGCTGGACAATTGTCGCAAGTCGCTGGCGAACCTGGGCGATAAAATGAAGGTGACCGACAGCAGGTGCTTTGTGGGCTTTGACGCCTACAAGCGCGTGATAGACAGCGGCGTGGACTATGTGTTGCTCGCCACTCCGCCCGGTTTTCGCCCAATCCACTTTCAGGCGGCGGTGGAAGCAGGCAAGCATGTCTTCATGGAGAAACCCGTCGCTGTTTGCCCGGAAGGGGTGCGCATGGTTATTGAAACCGCCAGGCGGGCGGAGCAGAAGAAACTGGGAGTGGTCGCCGGTACCCAGTACCGCCACCATCCGGGATATATCGAGACCATCAAACGCATCCACGGCGGTTCCATCGGCAAGGTGGTGGCAGCGTATGCCTACTACCTGACCGGCGCGCTGTGGAAGTGGGACCGCCAGCCCAGCATGAGCGACATCGAGTGGCAAATCCGCAATTGGTTGTATTTCACCTGGCTTTCAGGCGACCATATCGTGGAACAGTTCGTCCACAACATCGATGTGATGAACTGGGTGATGGGCTCGCCGCCGGAGCGATGCATCGGCATGGGCGGGCGGCAGGTGCGCACCGACCCGGCATACGGTCACATCTACGACCATTTTGCCATCGAGTACGTGTATCCCAATGGCGCGCGGGTCACCGCCATGTGCCGGCAAATGGACGGTTGCCTGAACCGCGTGACCAATCAGGTCATCGGCACGGAAGGGCAGGCGAAGCTGGAGGGCTTCGATACCTTCTGGGTGCGTGGCACGGAGAACTGGCGCTGGGAAGGGCGGGTGAACCCCTATGTACAGGAACATGCCGACCTGATAGCCAGCGTGCGCGCCGGTAAGCCCATTAACGAAGGTGTGCAGGTGGCGGAAAGCACGCTGACCGCCATCATGGGACGGATGGCAGCATACACCGGGCAGGAGGTCACGTGGGAGTTCGCGCTGAAAGAGTCGAAGCTGAACCTGGTGCGCAACGTGACTGCCTTCGGTGAGATGCCGGTAGATGAGGTGGCAATGCCGGGCAAAACGCCGCTGGTGTGAGGAGGCTTTGACCACCTGTGCCCGCTTGTGCCACCCTGTGCGCTGGCGAATGGGTATGGAGATTCTTCGCGTTGCTCAGAATGACATTTCGCTGTCATGCTGAGCGATAGCGAAGCATTTCGTTGCCTTGCACAGACAAAGCGTTCGAACAGATTTGACCCTTAAGGAGGCGATGATGATGAAACGCAGAAACGTGACACGCAGGGACTTCCTGAAAACCTCGCTGGGCGCGGGTACGGTGGCGCTGGCTTCGGGTGTGCTGGGCTGGAACTACGCCTGGGCGCAGGGCAGTGACCGTATCCGCGTGGGGCTTATCGGTTGCGGTGGACGCGGCACCGGAGCTGCCCGTGATGCCGTCAGCGCCGCGCCGAACGTGGAAATCTGGGCGCTGGGCGACCTGTTCCAGGACCGCGCGGAAGGCGCGTTCAACAACTTGCAGAACCTCGGCGACCGTTTCAAGGTCACCCGTGAGCGCGTCTTCTGGGGCTTTGACAACTACCTGAAAGTCATCAACAGCGGCGTGGATATGGTCATTTTAGCCACTCCGCCCGGCTTTCGTCCCATCCATTTCAAAGCGGCGGTGGAGGCGGGCAAGCATGTCTTTATGGAGAAACCCGTCGCCGTCTGCCCCACCGGTGTGCGCATGGTGCTGGAAGCCGCCAATCTGGCAAAGCAAAAGGGGCTGGGCGTGGTGGCAGGCACACAGCGCAGGCACCAGAAAGGCTACATCGAGACCATCAAGCGCATCCACGACGGCGCGATTGGCAAAATCCTCGCGGCGCAGTGCTACTGGAACCAGGGCGGTTTGTGGAAGTGGGACCGCCAGCCCGGCATGAGCGACATCGAGTGGCAAATCCGCAACTGGCTGTACTTCACCTGGCTGTCCGGTGACCACATCGTAGAGCAGCACATCCACAACCTGGACGTCATCAACTGGGTGCTGCAGGCGTATCCGGTGAAGTGCGTCGGCATGGGTGGACGGCAGGTACGTACCGACCCGGTGTACGGTCACATCTACGACCACTTCGCCATCGAATACGAATATCCGGGCGGTGTGCGTGTGCTGAGCATGTGCCGGCAGATCGACGGGTGTGCTAACCGCGTGGGCGAGTACGTTATCGGCACGGAGGGCGTGTCCGACCCTGCTGGCTGGATTCGCGGCAAGGTTCAGTGGCGCAACGAGGGCGGCAATAACCCCTACGTGCAGGAGCATACCGACCTCATCAACAGCATCCGCGAGGGCAAACCGCTGAACGAGGGTGAGCAGGTCGCGCTCAGCACGCTGACCGCCATCATGGGAAGGATGGCGGCATACACCGGGCAGGAGGTGACATGGGACTTCGTGCTCAAGGAGTCCAAACTGAATCTGGTGAAGAACCTGACCCAGTTCGGCGATATGCCGGTAGATGAGGTAGCAATGCCGGGCAAGACGCCGCTGATTTAACACGGGGATTCTCTAAGACAGGATGCCGACGCTACCGATATTCTTTTCGCAGGTCGTGGGGCACGAGATGGCGTTGCGCCTGCTGCGCCGGGCGGTTGTCTCCGGCGACGTGGCGCACGCCTACCTGTTTACGGGGGCGGCAGGGGTGGGCAAACATACGGTTGCTCATACCTTTGCCGCCGCGCTCGCCTGCCTGTACCCCACGCCGGAGGGCGAAGCCTGCGGAGAGTGTGATAGCTGCCGTCGTCTCATGCACGGCTCGCATCCTGAAATCCATACCATTGCCCCCTACTCCGAGCAGACGCTCATCTGGCAGCTGTGGGATGGACACAGTGTGCCGCGGGAAGCAAAAGCGCATCAGGTGGGGGTGATCGGGCGCACCATTCACTTTGCCCCCCAGTTCGGCAGACGGAGTGTGTATATCCTCACGCGCGCCGAAACGCTCACCGAAGCCGCTGCCAACAGCCTGCTGAAGACCATCGAGGAGCCACCACCCTACGCCGTTTTTCTGCTGCTCGCGCCGATGCCAGAGGACGTGATAGAGACCATCCGCTCCCGCTGCCAGTGGGTACCGCTGTATCCTGTGGATAACCATACCATCGGCGAGTGGCTAATCACCCAACACGGGGTCGAGCCATTGCTGGCGCAGCGGTGTGCGTTGCTGGCACAGGGCTGTCCCGGCAGGGCGTGGTCGTTTGCCACACAGCCGCAGGCGTTGAAGTTGTGGGATGCACTGGCGGACCTGGCGTACGCGGTATCGGAGGCACGCCATACCGCGCCTGCATTGCAGCTGGCGGAACAGTTACGCTCGCTCGCGACGGTAGACATTGCCGAGGAGGGCGACCCTGCTGGGCCCCCCCCCAGCAAGGGTAAGGGCACCACACGCGGAGCCATGTTGCTGGCGATGGACGCGCTGTGTGCCTGGTTTCGCGATGCGCTGTGGATAGCATGCGGGGGAGACTCTCGCGGCATTGTTTATCAGGGCGACGAACAGCGTCTGAGCCGCGCCTCCAGCAATATGGGGGTGGAGAGGCTGATGCGCGCGCTGGACACCATACTGGACGTGCGCCGGGCGGTGGAAGGCAACGCCAATGTGCAGCTTGCCACCGAAGTGCTGATGATGCGCCTTCTGTCCTCCTAGACGGGTATAATGCACACGGAGGAGAGACAGATGGCAGACAGGCCTCTGGTAGCCGTGGCGATGAGCGGCGGCGTAGACAGTTCGGTGGCAGCGGCGCTGCTGGTGAAGCAGGGCTATGAGGTGGTGGGTATTACCCTGCAAATCTGGCAGGAGAGTCAGACCGACCCACGCCACAGCGGTTGCTGTTCGCTGGGGGCGGTGGTGGATGCGCGTCGCGTGGCGAAGATACTGGGTATCCCGCATTACGTGCTCAACTTCCGCCAGAAGTTCGCGCAAACCGTTATTGCGGACTTTATCGAGGAGTATCAGCACGGACGCACGCCCAACCCCTGTGTGCAGTGCAATCGCTATGTGAAGTTCGACGCCTTTCTGCAGAAGGCAGACGAGCTGGGCGCACAGTACATCGCCACCGGGCACTACGCTCGAATCCAGTACGACGAAAAGAGCGGACGGTGGCTACTGCTGAAGGCGGTCAACCACGAGAAGGACCAGTCCTACGTGTTGTTTCCGATGACGCAGGCGCAGCTGGCGCGCACGCTGTTTCCACTGGGGGAGCTACCCAGCAAGACCGAGACGCGTGCGCTGGCACGCGAGCTGGGGCTGCCCGTTGCCGACAAGCCCGACAGCCAGGAGATTTGCTTCGTCGCCGAGGCGGGCGGGTATCGCGCTTTTCTGCAGAGCCGTGTGCCCGAATCGGTGCGCCCGGGCGAGATACGCGACGTGTACGGCAATGTGCTGGGCAGGCACCCGGGCATCGCCTTTTTCACCATCGGGCAGCGGCGTGGATTGGGGCTTTCGGGGCATCAGGAACCGCTGTATGTGGTGGATATCGACGCCCGGAACAACGTGGTGGTCGTGGGTCCCGAGCGGTATCTCTACTGCCGTCGGTTTCTGGTGGAAGATGTCAACTGGATTGCGGTTGACAGGTTAACGAAGCCACTTGCAGTACAGGCAAGGATACGTTACAATATGCCTGAAGCGCCTGCAACCATCTCCCCGACGGACAGGGCAACGTGCGTGGAGGTGGAGTTTGAGTCGCCCCAGCGGGCGATTACGCCGGGGCAGGCGGCAGTATTTTACCGCGGCGAGATAGTGGTCGGTGGCGGTACGATTTCGAAGCGACTGGAGTAGAGACAATGGAAGGGTTGATCCAGCTTGGCGTTGTGGTCTTGATTATATTGGCGATTGTGGTGCTGGCGTTGCTGATACCTGTGGTGATTCGCTTGCGTCGCACGGTCACCGAAGCAGAACGCACCATTGCGGAGCTTCGTGGTCAGGCGCTGCCTGCGCTTCAGGAACTGCCTCCTGCCATCAACCGGCTGAATCGTGTTCTGGAAACTACGGATACCATCCTGAACGAAACGCGCACTGCGTTGATGCCTGCGGTGCAAGAAGCAGGCGCCACGCTGAGCGATGAGGTTATCCCTTCCGCCCGCGAGGCTCTGGTAACCATACGGCATCTGCTGAAGGTGGCGCAGAGCCTCGTTGAGAAGATCGAGCGCATCGAGCGCGTTCTGTCCGTCGTGGACGCGGTGACGCGCCCACAGAAGGTGGCGAAGGCGGTGAAATCGGTGGCCGCTTCGCCCCTGTCCCGTCCGGGCGTGTGGATGGAGGCGTTGCGGAAGGGTTTCGCGGTGCTGAAGGGCGAACAACCCACCGAAACTCCACCGTCGCCGGATGGGTCAAAAAACACAGAGGAGCCCCCTGCCGGGGAACAATCTGAACAAGAGAGAGGAGGAGAGAACGATGGCGAACAACTCGGAAGGTGAGCGCACCGTGTTGTTGAGCGTGCTGGCTGGGATCGGGATCGGCGCGATTGTGGGTGCTGTCGTGGCTTTGTTGCTGGCACCCAAGTCGGGACAGGAGACTCGTGAGGAGCTTGCGAAGTCCATCGAGAAGCTGAAGGAGAGCGTGTCTGAGCTCTCTCAACGCATCAAGCCGGCTCTGGAGACGGTAGCGTCCACGATACGCCAGAAGGCTGCTGGCGGGGAGCAAGCCGTCGAGGCGGGAGAGCATGCCCCGGAGCAAGCGCAAGCCTAGTGAACCCGCACAAACCCATCGCCCGCCCGTGAATCGGGCGGGCGATGTTACAGCTCTGTTCGGCGAGGCACAGGCAGACCTGCCCTCGCTATTGCCTGCGCGTATCCGCCCGTGGGTTGGAGCGGGCATCTTGCTGCTCATCGTGGCGGCACTTTACTACGTGGCAGATGTACTTGTGCCTTTCGTGATTGCGTTCGCGATAGCCGGTCTGCTGGACGGTCAGCTGCGCGCGCTGGAGCGTCGGGGCTACTCGCGCCGGACGGCAACTGTGCTGGTGTTCATCGCTTTTATCTTGCTGATTGTTGCGCTGTTGCTCTACGTGGTTCCCCTTATCGTCACACAACTGCAAGGACTTATCAAGGACCTGCCGGGCTATATCCGCGGCGCAAACGACTGGTTTCAGGAAGAACTGCAGCCGTTTCTCAAACGGCACCACGTCACCCTCCAGCGCATGAACTTGCCCGAAGACCCCCAGGAGCTGATAGACCGCTACTCCGAGCAGATTAACGCACAGGTAACAGCGTGGATGAGCAACCTGCTGAACTACGTCACCTCGTTGCTGGGCAAGCTGCTCTGGCTGGTGCTGATACCCATTATCGCCTTCTTCGCGATGGTAGACCTGCCGCATATCCGACAGCGGATGCTGGACATGATTCCCGAAGGCTCCCGTTCCTCCGTGCAGTCGCTGCTGCGCGCACTGGGCGTGGTGTGGACAGGCTACCTGAAAGGGCTGACCACCGTCGCCATCCTCTACGGCATCACGATGGCGGTTCTCTTCACCCTGCTGGGACTGCGCTACAGCATCGTGCTGGGTACATTGGCTGGACTGCTCTATCTGGTGCCCTACATCGGCGCGTTGTCCATCGCGCTCACCTCCGGACTGGTCGCCTTTTTCGGAGGGGAGGGGCAGGCGCTGTGGATGTTCGAGGTGTCAGCGCATTCGTGGAAATACACCCTGCTGGTGGTGGGCACGGCGATGGTGGTCAATACACTGTTTGACCAGCTGCTGGTGCCGCGAATCGTGGGCGGCTCGGTCGGCTTGCACCCCATCGCCAGCATCTTCGCACTGATTGTGGGGGCAAAGCTGTTCGGAATCTGGGGCATGTTGCTGGCGATACCCGTAGCGGCGAGCCTGTGGATTGTCGTACTCGCGCTGTTCCCTTCCCTGCGCCCTCGCAAGAGAAAGGCGGGGACCGCGGAGGAGCCACCTCCGGCTTCATGAGATTCTTTCAACGAGTAGTCTCCAGTCTCACCACCAGTGCTTGCTGCCGACGCACCGAGACAGGCAGTCCCCGACGCAACTCTTCGCCACTGGCTCGCCGCTCCTTCCGTCCCACTCTCACCCGATAGATTCGCTCCGCGTCAACGGTAAACCACTCCGGAAACTCGTTCAGGCGGGGGTAGTTTATCGGCAGGTTCAGGTGTTCGCGGTGGCGCGGCAGGTCGAACTGTAGCACCCCCTGCCAGTCGGCGTCGGCGGTCAGCGCGACGGTCCGGTCATCCCCGCGACGGATTGCCCCGACACGCAGGTCACTGCGCCACGGGCGGGGTACGACGCCCTGCGTGTAGTGTAACGCCACCATCAGCGCGGTGCGAGCGGTGTTGCCGTCGCCATACCAGCCTTCTACGATGCCATCGTCCCGTTGCTTGCTGAGAAAGTGGGGCAGTACCGCCTCCAGCCAGCGGAAGCCACTTTCCACCGGCAGGCGGTTCAGCAGCAACAGCGCGCCCTCGATGGAGTCGGCGAACGAGTCCGCGCCTTCCCACAGCAGATACTGCGGCTGGTGGATGTTCTGGAGGGCGCGTCGGGCGGCATCGATGAACCTCTCATCCCCCGTCGCCATGCCGAAGGTGTAGACGCCGCTCAGCGCGTAGCCCCATGTATCGGGCACAGCGCGATTGCGCACCTCGGCGGTGGAGGCGGTCAGCAGACCGTACCACAACCCGTCGGCATTGCGCGCTTTCTCCAGCAGGCGTGCGAACATCTGCCGCAGGGATCGTTCGTAACGGCGCGCCTTTGACGGGTTTGCCCGCTGCATCATCACGTAAAGCTCCGACAGCCCACCGATAATCTCGTTGCCGTGGTCGTTCAGGCTTAGCACGTCGCTGATGGGCTGGTGGCGGGAGAAGTCCCACCGATGGGCGGGCAGCCCGCCGTTGCGTGGAATCACCTCCAGACAGTAGGCGTCGCCGATGCGTTCTGCCCAGCGCAGGTAGCGTTCCTCTCCCGTCATCGCGTAGAGACGGCTGAGCACCTGCAGCAGTTCACCGTTCACTTCGGTGTCATCGGCGGGCAGGTTGCCGAAGTCGGAGCGGACGGGAGCGTGTTCGAAGATGGCATCTATCAGCTCGGTCATGCGCTCCGTCCACCAGCCCCTGCCCATCACTTCGGTCATGGGCAGCAGTCCGTCCTTACAGTATTCCGCCGCGCCGAAGATGAGGCGGCGGATGTCCACCTCGGGATACACGAACCCTTTCTTCTCCAGGTCATACCAGTCGGGCAGCGCGCCCACGCGGTTGGTCAGTTTGCGTTCGTTATCGAAGGTGCGTTTCAGGTCGGTGAGTCGCTCGGGGGCGATGAAGTGGGCGGTCAGGTACAGGAAGGGCATCAGGTCGGCGGCGTTATCGTTGGGCGCCCACACCCGCTGGTCGGCGCGGCGGGGCAACAGGTCGATCTCCTTGTCGCGGATTGCCCACCAGCCGTTTAGCACGCCCAGCGCGCGGCAGAAGGCGCGTCGGGCAATCTCCCCGCGACGCAGTGCCTCCTGTACCGGCTCCCGTTGCGCACGCCAGGGGTCTGCGGCACCCAGCACCTGTGGCAGCATCATCCACCAGCGGCTTCCAACGAACACGTGCCCGCCCGAGTGCGCGTCGAAACGGAAGTTCTGCTCCGCCCGAAAGACGCGATACGCCTGCCGTATCTCCTCTGCAGGCCGGCGGGCAATCTCGATGGGGAAGCCGCCGGGCGCGCGCTCTTGCTCTCCCAGCTCGCACAACAACCCGCGCGGCGCGACGCACGCGAAGATGTCGGCAAAGTCGAAATGCTCTTCCAACCCCGGAAAGTTCCAGCAGGGGCAGTGCCCGTTTTTCATGTTTTCCACTGTGGTCAGCCAGCCGCTGCTGCAGGCGATGCGCACCCGCTCGTCCAGCGCGGCGGCGTACATGGTGGTCTCTCCGCCCAGCGACAGACCCACTACCCCGATGCGTCTGGCGTCCACCTCCGGTCTGCTCACCAGATAATCGATGCAGCGCAGGCTATCCCACACGCGCTCGCCCATCAGCGACCAGTTGGCATGTTGCAGGTCGTGCGAGCCGATGTCGGGCGCGATGACCACATAGCCCATCTCCGCCAGCGCGCGCCCGTACCAGTACAGCCCCTCGCCTTTGACCACCTGTTCGCCAGTGCCGCCGTGCCCGTGTAGTGCCAGCACCGCAGGCACTTTGCCCCGAACCCTGAACGGCACAGCCACCCAGACATGGACGCGCCGGTCGGGCAGAGTCTGCAGGGTTATCTCTTCCAGCACATATCCGCCTGCAGGTACTTCGATGCGCCGAAGCACCTGCGGCTGCAGCGGCACGCGCGGCGGCGGTGTGCCTCCCATCATCAGTTCCACCAGCTTCTGGCGGCACTGCACCTGCCACCGCCGCGCCTCTGCGGACGTGTGTGCGTTGAAACGCATGCGACGTGGGGACGATTCCTGCATGTTATCTCTCCCTGTAAGATTGCCCAGAACGCTCTGCAAGGTTTTTTTCGTGAGGCAGGCACGAAAACCCTTGACAGGCGCGGTATCGCTGTGATATTATTGAAACGTATCAGTGAAAGGTATCAGTGATACCTTTCAATAAGGGCGAGGATACACTATGACACGGCGCAAACCGAGCATGGTGGACGTGGCGAAGCGAGCAGGCGTCTCGCAGACTACCGTCTCCTACGTGCTGAGCGGGCGTAAGGACGTGGTTATTCCCGAATCTACCCGCGAACGCATCTGGAGGGCAGCACGTGAACTGGGCTATCGTCCCAACAGCCTCGCGCGCGGTTTGGTCAAAGGCAAAACGCAGACTATCGGTGTGCTGATACCCCGTATGGACAGCAGCTTCCACGCGCTGATCATGGACGGTATTCAGGAGGTATGCACCACCGCAGATTACCGCGTGCTTCTTGCCGATTCGCGACATAACGGCGAGCTGGAAGCCAGACAGGTGGAGATGCTGCTGGAACACCGTGTGGACGGCATTATCTCTATCGCCGTTGCAGGGGCGTCTTCTGGCTCCTGGGTAAGGATGTTGAAACGCGAAAACGTCCCGCTGGTGATTGTGGATGAGCACACCTTTGAAGGCGAAGCGGACTGCGTGGTATCCGACGATGTGACCGGAGCGAAAGCAGCAGTAGAACACCTGATTCGGCTGGGACATCAGCGCATTGTACATCTCAGTGCGGGCACAGATATGAGTGCCGCACGTGACCGTTGCGCCGGATACCTTGCAGCCATGCAGGAGGCGGGCATCCAGCCACACGAGGGATGGGTCAAAGGCGACTCTTTCTTCATGTCTGTTGAACGCATCCACGAAATCGTGGCAGAACTGCTGGACCTGCCCGAACCGCCTACTGCCCTGTTTGCTGCGAACGATGACCTCGCCGCCGAAGCCATCGAGGTCGCTCGTCAGCGGAGCATTGCCGTGCCCCAGCAGCTGGCAATCGTGGGCTATGGCAATACAGAAGTCGGGCGTCACCTGCGGCTGACCACCGTCCATCAGGACCCGCGTCGGATGGGGCAAGAAGCCGCACGCCGGTTGATGCAGCGTTTGCAAAACCCGGATTTGCCTGTGGAGTGTATCCTGCTTCCCACGCAACTCGTCATTCGGGAAACGTGTGGAAGCGTGTACCGAGCACAAACCTGAGATTGCAGAAGGAGGTCGCTACCATGCAAGTATCACGACGTGCCTTTACGCTGATTGAGCTGCTTGTCGTTATCGCCATTATCGCGATACTGGCGGCGATCCTGTTCCCCGTATTCGCCCAGGCTCGCGAAAAGGCGCGGCAGGCATCCTGTATCAGCAACATGAAGCAGATAGGGCTGGCAGTGCTGATGTATGCGCAGGACTTCGACGAGACGCTCCCCCTCAACCGTATCTTCTCGTTCACTCCGGAGCTGTCGTATGTCACCTGGCGCTGTGTGGTGCAGCCCTACATCAAGAACGAGGGAGCATGGCTCTGCCCATCGGCTCCACGTCATCTGAACGAGTTCTACTGGCCTCTCTGGATTGGTTCGCCCTTCATCGGCGGCAAAGGCTGTGTGTGCGATGTCACCATGACGCTGGACGACTTCAATGCGGAGCCGAAGCGTTTCCGTGGTCTTGCCAACTATGCCTCTAACGGACACATCTCCTGGTACATCCGCACGCTGGCTTACTTCCAGAAACCGGCAAGCACCATCATGGTTCTGGAGACGCACGATATGTGGCCCGACCTGGAGGCGTGGACAATCCCGTGGCAGTACTACAACGTCACCTGCGGAAGCCTGCCGTTCTGGCACAACAAGAGCGGCAACTGGGCGATGGCGGATGGACACGTGAAGTGGATGCGCCTCGCCGCGACGCTGGCACCGGAGTTCCTGTGGGACAACGAGCCTATTAGCTACCCAGACCAGCCAGCGTGGACGGTGCAGGGGCTTCTGGATGCCATACCGCCGTGTTATCGGTAAAGTCCGTCCCCTCTCCCATCGGGAGAGGGGCGCATCTTCCTTACAGTGAGGTGAAGCAGACATGCGTCGTGAGATACCCACGCCTGTTGCTCTGATCATCGTGGTTGTGGTCATCCTGCTCGTGGGTGTGGCGTACTGGTGGGCGACCAAACCCGATAAAGGCATGAACGAACAGGCGATGCGCCAGGAGTTGCTGGAGCGTGCTCGCAAGGGGCAATTACCCGGCGTCACTCCTGAAGTGATGCAGAGGCTGGAGCAGCAGGCAGGCAAAAAGTAAACGCGGAATATACCCTCTGGCAAACCATTTTAGAGAGGGGAGGTTACAAGAAAGTACGGTGCCCCAGAGCGAACCAGTGAATGTCCTGCTCTCCACCGATGTGGGGGCAGAGATCGATGACCAGTGGGCGATTGCCCATCTGGCCTTAAGCCCGCGCGTGAATCTGCTGGGTATTGTCACCACGCATACCCCTTATCTGACGGCGCAACGTTCCGCAGAGATCGCGCAGGAGGTGCTGAACCGCCTGCCGCTTCGAGAGAAACCGCCCGTCGTGCCCGGCTCCAGCACGCCGCTGGAGAGCGCGGACAAGCGGCAGCAGAACGAGGGCATTGCGTTCATTTTGGAAACGGCGCGGCGCTACTCGCCGGAGAAGCCGCTGACGCTACTCACCATTGGTGCGGCGACCGATGCCGCTTCGGCCCTGTTGTTAGACCCTTCGATAGCGCAGCGGGTGCGGATGGTGTCCATGGCGTTTCACAGCGTGCAGAACGGGGGGCGCGAGTTCAATGTGCAGAACGACCCCAAAGCGTGGCAGGTGATTCTGGAGACTTCGGTGCCGCTCACCATCGGGAGTGCGGAGATGTGTATCCGCTATCTCACCCTGTCACGGGAACGGGCGAAGGAGCTTTTTGGTGGAATCAGCCAGGCGGCAGACTATCTGGTGGGGCTGCTGGAGTGGTGGTTTGCCGAACATTCGGACACCTGCCGCGCGGTAACAGGCAAGGAGGACGCCTGGCCCATCTGGGATGAGACGGTCACCGCGCACCTGCTGGGGTTGACGGAAGTAGAGGTTTTGCCCCGCCCCCGTTTACTGGACAATCTGGATTTGGAGTTCCGCTCCGGCGAGGACACCATCCGATGGATTAAGGCGGTACATAGCGACGCGCTCTGGAGCGACCTGATTGCGTTGCTGCGGGGGTAAGGCGCGTTTGCGCCAGTGCGAGCCTGACCGCCTATTCCTGCGGCAGAGAGCAAGCCGATGTTAGACACGGCGAAGGCACCAGCCACACATCGGGACAGCAGGCCCGTGGGGAAGCGAGCAAAGCTTCCCCTGTCCGTTCTGCTCGCCGGAGCAGGCGGTGTCCTGCTCGCGCCGCTGGTGTGCATCTGGGTCTTCCGCAGCGAAATCCTGTATCGCTCGGCGGACTTGGCTTCCAGCTCTTTGCCCGTTGCTGCCGTTGTGGTTTTGCTTGCGCTCTTGCTGGTGCGTCGTCTGTTTCCCCTGCTGGGCAGGCGCGAGGTGTTGTGGATGTACGCGGTGGTGACTGCCACCGTTGGCATCTCCACGATGGGCATGGTGCAGTTTCTCGTCACCTCGCTGGCCGCGCCGTTCTGGTTTGCCAATGCGGGCAACCGGTGGGAGGAGTTCTGGGCGCATATCCCTGCATGGGTTGCGCCGCGCTCACCAGAGGTGGTGAAGGGTTTCTTTGTGGGGCAATCCAGTCTCTATCTGCCTCAGGTGTGGAAGGCGTGGCTGGTACCGGTGCTGGTGTGGGCGGGTTTCATCGCGGTGCTGCTGGTGGCACAGTTCTGTCTGGCGGCAGTGTTCAGCCTGCACTGGGCGAAGCGTGAACGCCTCACCTTCCCGATGCTGCAGCTGCCGCTCGTGCTCACCCAGCAACGGTCAGCCCGCAAACCGATGCTCTGGGTGGGCATCGCGCTGGCGGTGGGGATACAGGGGCTGAACGCATTACACTACATGGTTCCATCGGTGCCCGAGCTGCGCGTGTTGCCCACCGAAATCGGCAGCCGACTGCCTCCACCCTGGAACGGGATAGGCACGCTCTATCTGACCTTTTACCCGAGCGTCATCGGGCTGTTCGCACTGGTTCCCACGAATATCCTCTTCTCCTGCGCCTTCTTTTTCGCGTTGACGAAGGGTGAGAACCTGATGGCAGGAGTATGGGGGCTGAATCAGGCAGGGGGTGGCGGCTCCGGCTTTCCCTACGCAGGAGAGCAGGCACAGGGAGCCATCGTGGCGTTTGCGCTGGTGGTGGCGTGGTCTGCACGGGAGCGGTTGAGGGAATCGCTGCGCCACCCAGCGGAAAGGCTGTGGTGGGTGGCTTTCGCTGTCTCGCTGGCGGCGTTGATAGCCTTTGGCATCGCGCTGGGTTTGCGTCCGGCGACGGCGGTGACGCTGTTTGCGGTCTTCTTTTTGTGTATGGTGAGCATCGGCTGGCTGAGGGCGGCACTGGGACCTATCTGGAACCCCGGCAACGACGTGGCGTGGTGGACGCGCGCGCTGGTGCGCTCGCCCATGTCGGTTTCGGAAGGGGTGGGACTGGCGTACCTGCGCTGGTTTTCGTTTGGCGACTTCCGGGCGCACGCCCTGCCGACCTACTCCGAAATGCTGGTGCTCGCCGATGCGTCGCACATTCCCCGCAAGCCGTTTCTGGTGTCGCTGGGCATCGCTTCCCTGCTGAGCATCTTCGCCAGCCTGTGGATTGCGTTGGACGTGTACTACCGCCACGGCGCGTCATCCGCCATCACCGACCAGTGGCGCACGTATCAGGGCAGGCTCGCGTTCGATATCCTGCGTTCCCAGCTGGACGGTCTCGCACCTCAGCCCGGCGCTTCACAGCTGCTGGCGGCAGGATGGGGAGCGGTGTTTGTGCTGTTGCTGCAGGCGGCACGGCATCATTTCCTGTGGTTTCCCCTGCATCCGGGCGGGTTTGTCATGGCGCAGAGCGGTGCGCTGGAGTGGATGTGGGTGCCGATTGTGATAGCCGGTCTGGTCAAAGCAGCGATACTGAAAGCGGGTGGGTTACGCCTTTATGAGAAGGCTGTTCCCTTCTTCATCGGGTTGATTGTGGGCGATTACGCGATATGCGGTGTGATGGCGTTTGCCAGCTGGTTGTTCCACATCCCTCTGTACAAACCGTTTCCGGTGTGAGGTGAGACGTGTCGGACCTTCTGCCCCGCCTGCTTCATCCCGCTTTTTGGTACCGGCAGCGACAGCCGGCGGAAATGTACGGCTTCTGGCACTGGACGGGCGCGGAAGATTTGCGCGAGGCGGTACACCGCACGGGAGTGAATGCGACCTCTCTCCATTTACCGTTGCATCTCCTGAAGGATGAACGCGGTCGATACGGCGTTCGCCCTCTGCCTGCGCCGGTACAGGTACACACCCGCCGCAGCATGGAGCTGGAGTTTGACGCGCCAGTGGGTCTGGCGCAGATCAATCTGCTGGTGAGCACCTCCAACTCGCACGCCGAGGCGGTGGGGGAGCTGTTTGCGGCGAAGGCATCCGCAACGCCACTTGCCCGGGCGCAAACAGAGCCGCGCCGCCAGCCGCACCCCGTGCTGCAGCCGTCAAAGCCACTGCCCGCAGGGAGGTACCGGGTGCGCATCGAGGTGCGCAAGTCTCACGCCCACGTGTGGCTGGGACAGGCGGCGCAGGAA
>Ga0123519_10005675_pt1 | contig 19823 bp, 17 predicted proteins | sample YelNatPaOPRAMG02_FD_87396 | JGI IMG/M metagenome (GOLD analysis project Ga0123519, IMG submission 87396) | Hot spring microbial communities from Yellowstone National Park - Yellowstone National Park OP-RAMG-02 (version 2) | ecosystem: Environmental > Aquatic > Thermal springs > Hot (42-90C) ...
TGCTGCCTTGCGTGCACTCAAGCTCAGCGGTAGATGGGACGACTACTGGAAGCCGGCAAGACCACCTCTGTATGCTTAGACGCTGCCTATAATTCTTACATGCACCCTTTGCACAAATCTCTCCCAAACTAGCGCACAATCATCTGCTCCATAGAGAGCTCACAAATACGAACTTCGCCGCTCTCGTTTTGTAGTTATAGAGCGGCGAAGTCGCTAATTCGGCGATTGTTGCTAGCCCTCAGAAATAGCCGCGTTGGGGCACGCTTCGATGCATGCTCCGCATTCGGTGCATTCGTCCTCGTTTACAACTGCCAAATTGTCAATTACTTTGATTGCCTCAACCGGGCAAGCTTCTTCACACGGGCCGCAGCCGTTGCACTTATCCTTGTCTACCTTGACTGCCATTGGCTGTTGAACACTCCTCCAATTGAATTAGAACTCAGTGCACGTAGACAATAGTCCGCGTGCCGGGCAGCGTTTTCTGCCGTCCTTTGACTACTTCATTATGTCTGTCAGAGTTCCTTGCTTAAATTTTACGAGGAACTCATTCAAAAATGCAAGGTGCGACAGGAACCAGAGTCGGGTAGGTATAAGCATCACAAGGTAAATCGATAATATAATTCGCTTTTGCGGAGGAGTACGGCATGCCGGAAGAAATCGACATTCTTGAAGAAGAGCACGAGCTGTTTGCAGTAGGCGAGCAGCGAAGCTATACGGATGATGCGTTAAAGGAAATAGCATTTCCACTGGGAGGAATAGGCACCGGAACCGTATCGCTGGGAGGCAGAGGCCAGCTTCGAGACTGGGAAATCTTCAACCGTCCCGGCAAAGGCAAGGGACTTGTGTATACTTTCCCTGCCATATTTACGCGAACACGCTCCGGAGAAACAATGGCTCGTGTTTTGGAGTCCAAACTTCTACCGCCCTATGTCGAAGGAGGCGGACTCCCGCCGCACGAGGTCGCCGGACTTCCAAGATTGTCTAACGCAATTTTCAGAGGGGAGTATCCGTTTGCTTTCATCGACTTTCGTGACGCCCAGTTGCCGGTAAAAGTAGACCTGGTCGCGTTCAACCCGATGATCCCACTGAACGAAATGGACTCGGCAATTCCAACAGCAATCCTGCGCTACAAAGTAACGAACACACAACAAGAGGATGTGGACGTTACCATATGCTGGAGTCTTCAAAACGCTTGCGGCAACGACGGCACCATGGGTGCAACGCGCCACCACCCTAACTACGGCCGCCAAAAGAACGAATTCATAGACGAAGGCGGCTGGCGCGGCGTTAAGATGAGCCAGTCCAAATTCCCGGACAACGATCCAAGAAGCGGCACAATGGCGCTGGTGACAACTCATCATAATGTGACATGCAAGGTCGCATGGACTCGCAGCGGCTGGTGGGACGATGCTCAGGCTTTTTGGGATGACTTCCGAACCGACGGAGAATTCAGCTCAGAGGGCTATCCTGAAGATTGGAGCGAAGTGAGCGATGACGTAACTTCGGATATCACAAGTCTCGGTCTGAAAGTGTCGCTCAAGCCTGGTGAGAGCGCAGAGTTGCCGTTTATATTTACCTGGTATTTCCCGAACCGCATCAACTACTGGAACAAGGAAGACGAAGTACGCGACAAACCGCTGCGAAACCGATATGCTGACTTCTGGAAGGATGCCTGGGACGTAGCGGCCTATGTTGCGCAGAACTTAGATAGGCTGGAGATGGAAAGCGCGAAGTTCAGAGACGCGCTCTATACCAGCACATTGCCGAAAGTGGTGCTGGATGCTGCGGGAGCAAACATGTCTATAATGCGCACGAACACCGGCCTTTTCCTCGACGATGACCGGTTCTACGGTTTCGAAGGTTGCAGCGATAACAGCGGATGCTGCCCGATGAATTGCACACACGTTTATAACTACGAGCAATCGATCGCGTTCCTGTATCCCCGATTGGAACGCACAATGCGCGTAACAGACTTCACCAACAACCTCTTCGAAGACGGCAAAATGGCGTTTCGGACGCACATTCCTCTTCAGGGCCGTCCGTTGCACAAATTCCATGGGGCTGCAGACGGGCAAATGGGCTGCATCCTTAAGCTCTATCGCGAATGGCTGATATGTGGCGATGAGGCATTTTTGAGAGAGCTGTATCCGGGCGCAAAGAAAGCTATGGAATATGCCTGGATTGAATGGGATAAGGACCAGGACGGTGTAATGGAAGGCGTCCAGCACAATACATACGACATTGAGTTTGTAGGACCCAACACCATGATGGGCACACTTTATCTGGGCGCACTGAAAGCAATGGAAAAGATGGCAGGTGAACTGGGAGACGGCGAGTTCGCCGCTAAGTGTAGAGAAATACGCGAAAAAGGCTCTTCCAAGATGGCGGAGAGCCTTTGGAACGGAGAGTTCTTTATCCAGGACGTAGATGTCGAGACAGCGCCGCGCTATCAATACGGTAAAGGGTGTTTGTCCGACCAGCTCCTCGGACAGTGGTTCTGCGAAGTAGTCGGCTTGGGGAAAGTCCTCCCGCACGACAAGGTCGTGACTGCGCTAGAATCGATCTTTAAATATAACTGGAAGCCTGATCTTTCGGACCACGAGAGCGTGCAACGCACATACGCGCTGAATGACGAAGCCGGCTTGCTTTTATGTACATGGCCAAAGGGCGGCCGTCCGCGATTTCCGTTTACCTATGCTGACGAAGTCTGGACAGGGATAGAGTATCAGGTTGCAGCACACCTGATGTATGAAAACATGCTCGAAGAAGGCTTGAAGATCGTAGATGGTGTGCGCTCTCGGCACAATGGAATCGCCCGCAATCCGTGGGATGAGTTCGAGTGCGGGCACCACTATGCGCGCGCTATGGCCAGTTGGTCGCTTCTTACGGCACTCTCTGGATTCCGTTACAACGCGCCGAAGAAGAAGATCGCATTCGGTCCCAAAGTATGCGCCAGCGATTTCAGGTGCTTCTATTCCACAGGCACGGGATGGGGAACGTATCAGCAGGAAGTGTCCGAGAACGAACTTATCGCAAAGATCGGTGTTACATGGGGCGAACTGGAGCTTAGCAAAGTGAAGCTCGATATTCCGTCGGATAACTCGGGCACCACAGTAAGAGCAAATATCAACGGCTACAAACTTGTCGAGGCAAGCTGCGAGCGAAAAGGCGACTTTGTGATGGTAACATTCGCAGAAATCGTGAAAATAGCCAAAGACCAGTATGTGGAAATCGTAATTAGTTGATGAGAATCCAATTGAACAGCGATCTCTTCCGATAAGAGGTTATTGCAACAGAGATTAAAACTTCGCAGCAACCTCAGCTAGAAAAAAATGAAAAACACGGAACGGCTTGGCGCTCTAATCGTTCCGTGTTTTCTTTTTGCAGTTTCAGATGCTGTTTGTTTCGTTATATAAGCTGCTCGTCTATCGGTCGCCTAATAGAGTTGAACTCACCGTATGCCTCAGGCGAATCGAACCTGTTAATTACTTCTTGTTATTGTTTACGTGGTTATTGCCGTTGTTTTTGGTCTTTGTTGAGTTTGTAGTTTCTTCCTCGCTTGCAATAGGTCGATCTGTGCGAGTTACGCGGATTCGCTTGAGACGCCCACCTTCGACTTCAGTCACCTCAAAGTCTAAGTTGTTCCAGCTTATGACTTCGCCTTCGTTTGGCTGGCGGCCAAAAAGGTCAAACACAAAACCGCCCACGGTCTCGTATTCCTCGCTCTCAGGAATATTAAGCCCCATCTGCTCGTTCAAGTCGTCCACGCTCATCCTGGCGTTAACTATCGCATTATCCTCATCGATAATCTCGATTAGCGGCTCCTCGATATCGTATTCGTCGCGTATCTCGCCGACAATTTCTTCGATGAGGTCCTCAAGCGTCACCAGTCCCGCCGTGCCTCCGTATTCATCGCGGACTATGGCCATCTGGATATTTCCACGCTTGAACTCCGCCAACAACTCGTCAACATCTTTGGACTCTGGGATAAAATAGGCTTCGCGCATCACGGATCGAATGTCGAAGGCGCGCTTATCCTGCCTCAATATAGGCAGCAAGTCCTTTGCGTGAACGATACCTACGATTTTGTCGATATTATCCTCGTAGATCGGAATGCGCGTATGACCGGTGGTTGTGATGATATCCAAAAGCTCGTCCAAGGTTGCGGTGATCGGTGCGGCGTCGATATCGGTGCGCGGCACCATAACCTGTCGCGCTACAGTGTCTGTAAAGTCGAAGATGGAGTGAATCATCTCCTTTTCTTCTTCCTCAATGACGCCTTCCTCCTCGCCTGCCTCAACAAGCATCTTGAGCTCTTCTTCAGTGAGAATCGGAGCGGAGAACCACACATGCACTCCAAACGGTCTCACCACTAGGTCACTGAAGAAGCTGACGATCTTCACCGCTGGCAGTGCCAAAATAGAAAGCCCGTTGATGATGCCTCCAAACGCCAACGCAAATTTCTCAGCGTGTTGCATCGCAAGGCTCTTGGGGGCTATTTCACCTAAGACAAGTGTGATGAACCCAATGACAAAGGTTATCACCACAACCGCAATAGCCTCTGCCATTCCGCGCGATATGCCAAGCACTTGCAGCCATTTAGCCGGAGCGCCTGCAAGGTTAACCGCGGCAAATGCTGAAGCGAGGAAGCCGACCAGCGTCACACCGATCTGAACCGTAGCCATAAAAGTGGTCGGCTTTTCTAGAAGCTTCTGTACTGTTGCGGCCCTCGGATTGCCCTCTTCAACCAACTGCTTAATCCGAGTTCTTCTCACGCTTACAAGAGCGATCTCTGCGGCGGAAAAGAATGCGTTCAGCAGTACAAGAACAAGTATGACAACGATTTGCAACAATATACTGTTTGGGTCTTCGTCCACCTTTTTGCCACCCTTCTCACGGGAGGAATTGTAAATTGCGAATCGCGAGTCGAGAATACGACAGGTAATCTTAGTGACTCAGCGAAAGCCGTTAGCTAGAGAACTGGGCCGAGCCAGATATAAACAGCGCACGCAATTCCCGTGGCGAGCAAGGCCCCCATAACTACCTCTCCAAGGGTGTGTATCCCTCCTTCCACCCTGCTTTGTGCTATCAGAACGGCTAGCAGAAAAGCGAGAACGCCCACTGCTATCGTTTTCGACATAAACATTATCGTAGTTGCTAGGAAGAAACCTATAGCCGTGTGCCCGCTAACAATTCCTCCGCGCCACAGCTTGCCTTTTCCCCCAGCAACTTTCCACATAGTTATCATCGCGGCAAGCAATACAAATCCGACGACCAATACGGTAGCAGCATCCGGCGTATGCAGTCCTATTTCTTTGCTGACGACCTTTAGCCTGTCGCCGCCGAAGAACAACAGAAAACCGACTGCCAACGCATTTACCGTCGCAATAAGCACTGCTCCCGCCGCTATATCTTTGGCAAACTTCGCCAGAGGATGATATGTCTGAGTGACCAGGTCCACTGCAGCCTCGATGGCCGTATTGAACATCTCAGCCATTAATACCAGCGTGATGGTAAAAAGCAGCACCAGCACTTCTTCGCGCGACAATTTGAATATAAGGCTCACTATCAAAACCATCACCAGCGTCAGAAAGTGAAACCTCATATGTCGCTGGGTGCGAAGCACATGCACCACGCCTTCTATTGCATATCTAAACCCGTTTAAAGGGTTACGCAGCAGCCGCATATTTCGTCAAGTCCTCAGCACTTCCTCTTGCTTCGCGAACATCACCTTCGCATCTTCAGGGTCTTCGTGATCGTAACCAAGCAAGTGCAGAAGCCCATGCGCGAGCAAGATGTCAATCTCATCGTCTAAACTATGGCCGTGTTCCTCAGCCTGCCGTTTGGCCGTTTCTACTGAGATTACCACATCTCCCAGCAAACCGTCACTTGTTCCACATCCGACCGGTTCGCCTTCCATCTGCGAGAATGCCAACACATCCGTCGGTGCATCGACACCCCGATATTCCCTATTCAGTTCTTTAATATGTTCATCATCCGTAAGCAGGATGCTAACCTCGGTTTCCTCTCCGCAGGACTCAGCCCGTAGCAGCCGACGGGCCAGGTTCTTCATTCGACGCAGATTCACCGGCACTCGTTGGCTGTTCTGAATCAACACTTCCATTTGCGGCAACCTTCTTGGCCTCCCCGCTAGTTACATCAGAATACTCAATACGTGCGTGCATCGTACCCACCAGCGCACGTGCAAAGCTCGCTGTAATTTTGCTCAACTCTTTGAAAGTCAAATCACACTCGTCCAGTTGTCCATCGTGGAGCTTATCGGCCACCACGCGGTTCACGAGCATCTCTATCTTCGCGGGCGTTGGTTTGTCCAAACATCTGGATGCAGCTTCGACCGAGTCCGCAAGCATCACGATGGCGGCTTCCTTCGTCTGCGGCTTGGGACCACCATATCGGAACTGCTGCTCGAGCGCTGTAGACGGGTCTTGCTCGCCTGCAAACTGATTATAGAAGTATTGCACTAGCGACGTTCCGTGGTGTTGAGCAATTATGTCCAGCACCAACTTGGGCAGACGATATTCTTTAGCTATGTCAATGCCGTCTTTGATATGAGACGTTATGACAAGCGTCGAGAGCGTCGGATTTATCCGATCGTGAACATTCTCCACCCGCTGATTTTCGATAAAGAAATGTGGCCTCCGCATCTTCCCAATATCATGGTAGTACGATGCCACTCTAGCAGCCAGCGAGTCTGCCCCGATAGCTTCTGCTGCCGCTTCAGCCAGATGCCCTACCGCCATTGAATGAGTGTAGGTTCCCGGAGCCTCCATGACAAGCCGCCGAAGTAGTGGTTTGTTGGTATCCGCCAACTCCAGCAAAGATATATGCGTTGTTCTTGCAAATGGCCTCTCCAGCGGCACTGTTCCGAAGAAGAACAGCATAACGGCAGCAGCAGGAATGAGCACTCCGGCGTAGAAAGTCCCCACGAGCATATCCGATATGGGATCGTTTGCTATACCTCCGGTGATCCATACCAAGAGCACTCCGACTGCGGCAAGCGCTCCGCCTGCCCGCATTTGGTCGTATCGGTCGCGAATGTTGGCAACGCTACAGATGCCGACGAGCGATGTGAGAAACGCACTGGAGGCATATCGCAACTCGTTGTTCAGAATCATCGATACGACAATCGAAAGTAACGCCGTAATGAGCACGGCAACCTGACGGTTAACGAGTACACTGAGGAACATTCCCGCAGCCACTACCCATAAAATCGCCAGATACCCAACCTGTGCCGGACTCAGCGGTATGCCGAGCATGCTTCCGCCGATCCGTAGCGCGAGCGTGCTCAGCAAGACTATAAGCGCCATCAGAAGCAGTGTCTTCGTATTAGCGTGCACGTCTGGATGGTAACGCCACAAGTAAAGCATTACCAGCGCGACCACCAAAGCGACAAACGCGGTTGTACACGCAACGGACTGCCAATCGATCCTCGGATGGGTAAGTCCGAGTGCCTTGAATTTCTCGATGTGCTCAGGAAGTACTCTTTCGCCCTTGGATATTACCGGCTCTCCTCGCACTATAAGGCCGTAAGTCGGCGGCACCTCGGCTCTTGCACGTTCCTGCCGTGCTTTGGTGCGTTCCTCGTTGTATATCTGATTAGGTCTGATCGATGCTTGAGACAACTCCGCAACGGCTCGTGCCACAGCTTTGTCCGTCGTGAGGCCGTTCGCTTCTTCGGCTATTTCTTTGTGCACTCGTCGGATGTCAGCCGGGTCCTCGCGAATTTCCTTACTCATCGCCGTGCTCACTATCCTGAGCGCATCATCCTCGATCTGTCTGAGCATTTCCGGATCGACAGTGAAGAGTAACTCCAGCGTGCGATCCGAAACCTGAGTTCCAAGCAGCGACCCCAATTGTCCTCGCACATGGGCTATCTTATGAGCTACCGATATTCCGGTATTCTCACGGCGAGCATTCTCGACGGCGCGCAGCATGCTTTTCAGCGTCCCCACGGCTTGATCCGCCGCATTCGGAACGGGATCATAGACCCTACCGGCGCTCGCAGCCGCCTGAGCTCTGCGAAGTTCCGTTTGGATCGTATCCCTATAGCGGACAGTTCTATGAGCAAGAATAGTCTCGGGGCTTACGTCGCCAACCTTAAGGTTGACCTTGCCAGGAAGTAGATGTAGTGACAGCAACGCGGACAGAGCCGCGACTGTCACAACCGCAAGCGCCGCTCTTCTAGGATCAACAGCCAAGCGGCTTTCGGATTTTTCTGAGGATTTCTTTGTGCCCCGATTTATGAGGGGCAAATGCGGTTTCATGGTTAATGCGAGACTAACCTCGCAGTATTCGCTCCACTACCTGACTTGCGAGTTTGCCATCGGCCCGACCGCGAATGCGCTGCATCAGCGGCCCCATAACCTTTCCGCGGTCTTTAATGTCGACAGCTCCGACCTCCGCGGCAATCTCTCTTGCCAGGGCTTCGACCTCGGCTTCGCTAAGCTGTTCTGGAAGATATTTATTGATGATCTGAAGCTCAGCCTTCTCTCTTTCAGCCACATCAGTGCGGCCCGCGCGCTCGGCTGCCTCTATCGACTCCTTTCGTTTCTTAGCCTCGCGCGAGAGAACTTGTAAAACTTCATCATCGGTGAGCTGACCGCCCTTTTCGATTTGGGCGTAGCTCACCGACGACAGAAGCAGCCGGACAGTTGAAAGCGTCAACTCGTCCTTACTTTTCAGCGCCAGCTTCATATCTTGCTGGAGCCTATCGATTAGCGACATAGCTCAGTCCCTGGACTCAGCCTTTGCGTGCGGCCTTACGCTTGCGAGCGGCTTCGGCCTTGCGCCTCTTGTCGCTCGGCTTTTCATAGTGCTCATGCTCTTTGGCTTCCTTCAGGACGCCTGTCTGCTGCAGCACTTTCTTAAACCGCTTCAGAGCGCTGTCCAGGCTCTCATTTGGTTTGACCTGAACCTGTGCCAATCATATCCCTCCTCCATCGACTGCATTCGGCTCACCAATACATACGTGCGTGTCAGCGGCGGGATCGGATTGGCGATTGCTATACGGTTACCTCAATAGCTACATAGCCAAGTCCGCTACAATCACGTGCTGTAGCCGTGTGCCTAGTCCTTCGTTCCAGTCAATTATACCCGTTCCGCAGAAACGGTGTCAAGCGCGCTTAGCCTGCACCGCGAGTCAAGAATGCCTCAAATGATTCATCTTCTCATAATTTCATGCGAAGAAAGACTCTCAAGGGCAATCACTACCCCGGCGGCCAACCAAGTCTTCGACCACCAAGCAGGTGGAAATGCACATGCCACACTGATTGTCCCGCAGCTTCGTTGCAGTTGACCACGATGCGATAGCCTTCATTCGAGATGCCGCGGTCTGCAGCGATCTTATTAGCTACCGCAATAATATGCCCCATCAGGCATTCGTCTTCATCGCCGCTTACATCGGAGACGCGTGCGATATGCTTCTTTGGGACGATCAGAACGTGCACCGGAGCCTGCGGATTCAGGTCGTCGAACGCTGCAACTTGTTCGTCTTCGTAAATAAGCTTCCCGATCTCTTTTCTTGCAATTTTGCAGAATATGCAATCTTGCAGCCTACTCACCTCCCCTCATCATTCCATTACTGCTGCAGCTTTGCCGTTCTGATCCGTTCCCAAAATTCTTACCCTGACCACGCTACCCACTAAGGCCGCATCGCCGGGGAACCTGACTTCAACATAATTATCGGCAAAGCCTGCAAGTTGCTTACCGTCGATCTTGCGCTCAACAAGCACTTCTGTCACTTGTCCGACAAGCGACTCGGCGAATCGTCGCATTGCAAGTATGCCTTTTTCGTTAAGACGTTCCGCCCGTTCTTTCTTTACGGCCGGGTCCACCTGATCCGGCATCGTTGCTGCTCGCGTGCCCCTACGCGGCGAGTAGCGAAAAACGTGCAGACGCGAGAACCCGACCTCGTCTACCATACGGCAGGTATTCTCAAATTCCTCCTCAGTCTCACCGGGAAAGCCAACGATCACGTCCGTAGTAATCCCAATTCCCGGAAGTCGCTCACGAACCTGCGAGACTATGCCCAGATACTGAGCGCCAGTGTAGGGTCTTCCCATTCGCAGAAGCACGTTATCGTCTCCACTTTGCAACGGAATATGCAAATGCCTGCAGACCTTTGCATGACTCATTGCATCAAGCAACGCATTATCGACTTCCCAAGGCTCGATTGAACTAAGACGTATGCGCTTAATCCCATCCACCTGCGCTGCTGCTTCGATCAGGTCCGGAAGACGCCTGTTCCCATCCTGATATGACCCCAGCCTGATTCCTGTGAGCACAATTTCTTTGTACCCAAACTCCGCCAGCAAACGAATTTCCTCAAGCGCTTTTTCCATCGGACGAGAGCGCTTTTTCCTCCGCGCATAAGGCACTATACAATAGGCGCAAAAATGATCGCACCCATCTTGCACTTTTACTATAGCGCGGGTACGCAGACGAGGACGAACTGCTACCGATGAGCGATCCGAGTCGCTGGGCACTCCGAACCTGGCTGCAATCCTCTCCGGTATTCGGTCCTTTTCGTCGTTTCCTACTATCAGGTCTACTCCCTCGATTCCTCGAATCTGTGCTGGTTCCAATTCGGAGTAGCACCCGGTAACGACAACATAGGCATCTTCGTTTCTCTTCAGGGCTTGGCGGATCGCAGCACGCGATTTGCTGTCGGCGATGTGGGTCACGCTGCAGGTGTTTATTACATACGCATCCGCGTGCGAACCGAACGGCACCGTGACAAATCCCGCCGTTTCGAGAGCCTCCCGGATCTTCTCGGTCTCGTATTGGTTGACCTTACAGCCGAGAGTGTGATAGGCAACTGTGAACATATTTCTACTACATGGTAACAGGAAGATGTTGCCAAGGTCAAACCAAACTCACTCGCTGACAATCCGATAGGCAGCTTGCCGAATATCTACCTCCATCAAGAACGCCGGAAAGTGCCGAAAGCAGGATGTGGTTTCATATAATGCTAAGAAGACTTTTAGCATCGTGACTGTAGGAACATTGCAGCGTCACAATACGCCGTTCTTATGCGAGCTTGCCGACCGGTTAACCGCGGCTTCTATAGCATGAAAGTTGAGAATACGGAGGTCACATAATGCGTTTTAACTGGCTCGATGGAGTCGTTCTGGGGGCATACTTTGCGAGCATGATGGCTCTCGGCCTCTATCAGGCACGTAAAATCAAGAGCACAGGCGACTTCTTCGCGGGCGGCAGAACCTTTAACAAGTTCTTGATGGTCATGCACTCGCTTGGCACCGGCACACACGCCGACGATCCTGTTGGAGTAGTCGGAGCGTCGTTTAAGTACGGCCTGGCGGGTATTTGGTACACGTTCGTTTATCTTTTTGTAACGCCGTTCTACTGGCTCATGGCGCCGCTTTTCAGGCGATCGCGGTTCCTCACAACAGCGGATTTCTTCGAAGCAAGGTTCGGAACCGGACTCGGAACGCTTTATGCCGTTTGGGGCATACTGATATTCGCGGTCAACATGGGCACGTTGCTTATTGGAACCGCAAAGATAGTCGAAGCCGTCTCGGGAGGCGCGGTTGATCCGGTCTGGGCCATACTGGGCATGACAGTTGTTTTCCTGATCTACGGAACGGCAGGAGGACTGCACGCTACCGTTGTCACCGAGAGCGTTCAAGGGCTACTGATTGTTGTCATGTCACTTTTGCTTGTGCCGTTCGGTCTTGCCAAAGTCGGTGGGTTTTCTGGGCTGCACAGGTCAGTTAGTCCGGACCTCTTTCGCTTAACGGGTCTCGAAGAACTCAGCTTCTGGTGGATCCTTGCTGGGTTCGTTATGAACCTGATCAACATCGTCGCCCAGCCGCACACGATGGAAGTATGTTCCACCGGAAAGACCGAGTTTGAAGGACGCATTGGGTTCACTTACGGTAACTTCATCAAACGCTTTTGTGCGCTCGGCTGGGCAATGACTGGCGTTGTGGTGGCTGCGATGGTGGCAAGAGGAATGCTTGATCCTATTGTTCGAGAACAAGCATTCGGCACTGCAATAAGAGTGTTGTTGCCTGCGGGTTTCACAGGATTGATGTTCGCGGCGATCTTAGCGGCACAGATGTCTACACTGTCGGCATTCATGGTCGCGGCATCGGCACTGCTTTCTCGCAACGTTTATAAGAAGCACATCGCGCCAGCGGCTAATGACGCTCAGATGCTCAGAATAGCGCGTGTGGCAGGACTTGTTACCGTAGCCCTTGGCGTGGTCTTTGCTCTCATGGTAAAGGGAGTTGCAGACGCTTTAATGTGGTTCTGGACGCTAAGCACGTTCACAGGACTGTTTATGTGGTTCGGCGTCTTGTGGCGGAGAACAAACGCAACCGGTGCGTGGGCATCTTTCTTCGTAATGCTGGCTATCTGGCTCGTTATTGGAGAACCTGGTGCTGCGCTAGGTCAGTTCCTGGCAAAGAAATCCTACAAGCCTGCCGTTCCTGCTGCGGTTGCCTCGCTGAACGCTGAAATCTCGCCCTATTCGCAGGTGCTTTTTGACGTAGTAAAACAAGGCAATAAGGGGCCAGAACGCAAGAGCATCGCTGTGGTCCGCACAAGTGAACAATCCAGAGCAACAGGTGGAGCATTGGGCATTACGGTTCGGCCTCTGAATGAAGAAGATAAGGAAAAGGCTGGTCTCGTGCCGGAACGTGAAGGAGCGCTGGTCGATACACCGGTAGATTGGGCTGTTGTAACGAAAGTTGTTGAACATGGTCCGGCCGCGAAAGCGGGGATTAGCACAGGGGACGTGTTGCTGCAGGTGTCGCGGATGTCGTTCCTCGGCATCTTCGCGGAGAAAAGATACTTGCATTTTCGTGCTCTCGCATTCCTGCCTGCAGGAATCGTAGCACTGATCATCGGCAGTCTGCTTGGAAAGCCGCTCCCGAAGAAAAAGCTTGATCACTTCTACGCGCTTATCACAACGCCAGTAGGACGCGAGCATGAGCTAATCGAGCAAGGGGTAGATGTGGTCTACGTTGGCGCGACCAAAGGACACCCCTGGGAACTCAACCACCAGCGGGCTGTGAATGTGATTGGTTTCATTGTGGCGCTTGTGCTGTCGGGAACATTCTTTGGCCTGCTGTATTTGCTTGCGCGGATCGGCGCTTGATGTTGGCTTTTTTGTTATAATGGTTCAATGCACTGAGAAGGACACGGCCTGATCCGTTACACGTGCTAATGTTGGATCGGCTATAGCCCGTCTTTGATTTGGTGTTGACGTGCACAATACCGTGGGCTACATTTTTACAGATTAATGCGTGCCGAAGGAGGTTACAGATGGCCGCAAAATGGTTCCGGGGCAAGTCCGCCCGGAAGGTCGCGAGGCAGAGCGTAGACGCGTTGCCGGACGGCTTGTGGACCAAGTGCCCCGAGTGCAATGAGATACTTTTTAACAAAGAACTTGAGAAGAACCTGCGAGTGTGCAATAAGTGCGGGTATCACTATAGGCTGACTGCTTGGGAACGACTCCAGATTACTGTCGATGACGGGACCTTTCAGGAGATTAACGCAGGGCTAGCGTCCGTGAACCCGCTGGGCTTTCCCGAATACGAAGAAAAACTGGCCGGAGACCGGCAAAAGACCGGATTGCAGGACCCTATGGTCACCGGCACGGCGGAAATCAGCGGAATACCTATTGTCATAGGCGTTGCCGACTTTAGCTTTCGCGGAGCAAGCATGGGCAGCGTGTACGGAGAGAAGGTCGCACGCGCATTCGAACTGGCAACGGATCAAAAACTTCCTGTGATAATGTTCACGGCATCCGGCGGGGCCAGAATGCAGGAAGGTATTCTGTCGCTTATGCAGATGGCTAAGACGGCTGCAGCGGTCGGCAAGCATGACCGAGCCAGACTGCCTTATATTGTCGTTTTCACAAACCCAACTACTGCCGGAGTGCATGCAAGCTTCGCATCACTAGGGGATTTCATTCTTGCCGAACCGGGCGCGCTAATCGGGTTTGCGGGAGCACGCGTTGCCAAACAGGCGGGCCTTATTCACAGGCCGGACAACTTCCAAACGTCCGAGTTCCAGCTCGAGCACGGACAGATCGATAGGATAGTGCCGCGCCGTGAGATGAAGTCTACCCTTGTCAAACTGCTGCAATTCTGCACGGGGGAGGGAATAAAGGATGCCGCCTAGCGTCTGGAACATATTGGACTTCGAAAAACCGATAGCCGAGCTCGACGAGCAAATCGCCGAAATCAAGCGCCTTACTCAAGAGCAAGGACAGGATCGGTCCGAGGATATAGCCGCCTTGGAGCGCGATAGAGATAGGCTGATACAAGAGATTTTCTCTAATCTGACCGCCTGGGACAGAGTCCTGCTTGCTCGTCACCCCAAGCGACCTTATACTCTTGACTACGCCCGGTTGATATTCGATGACTATGTCGAACTTCACGGCGATAGGCTGTTTTCGGACGACAAGGCGATGGTTGGTGGTATTGCTGTGCTGGATGGACAACCTGTGGTGTTCATCGGTCAGCAAAAAGGGCGTGACCTCAAAGATCGTCAATATCGCAACTTCGGAAGCGCCAAACCCGAGGGATATCGGAAGGCGCTCCGGCTGATGCGCTTGGCGGAGAAGTTCCGGAGACCTGTTATCTGCCTGGTGGATACCCCTGCCGCGGATTGCAGCGTCGAAGCGGAAGAGCGCGGAATCAGCGAATCTATTGCACGGAACTTAATGGAGATGTCCAGGCTGGAAACGCCGATTATTGCGGCCATCCTGGGCGAAGGCGGCAGCGGCGGCGCAATCGGTATTGCCGTTGCTGATCGCGTATTGATGCTGGAAAACTCTATCTACTCTGTAATACCTCCGGAGGGTTGCGCGGCAATTTTGTGGGGTGATCCGACACGCCATAAAGAAATGGCTGAGGCGCTCAAGATAACTAGCGCAGAAGCCTTGAAACTCGGCGTGATAGACGAGGTCATTCCGGAACCGCTTGGTGGCGCCCACCGCAATGTCGAACAGACGGCAAAAAACCTGAAGGCGGCTATAATCCGCCACCTCAACGAGCTTAACAAGTTGCCGATCGACGAGTTGACGGATAAGCGCTATGCGAAGTTCCGGGCAATGGGAGAGTTCGAGGACCTTTCGTTAGCGGAAGCACAAGATGCCGCGGCGAGTGGATAAGCATAGATTTCATTTCGAAAAGGAACCCTGTCCTAAATAATACAGCAAGCTCACACTATTACAGGAAGCTTGTAGTACAGCCATTCGAGAGAGGAGCGTAACAAGCTTGGATTATATTAAGATAATTCCGTGCCTCGACACCAAAGACGGTAGATTGGTGAAGGGCATCAACTTTGTCGATCTTAAGGACATTGCCGATCCTGCCGAGACTGGCGAAGCCTACAGCAAAGCGGGCGCGGACGAGCTGGTATTCCTAGACATTACTGCTACGGTCGAGGGTAGAAAAACTTTCCTAGACGGAGTAAGGCGGACCATCGAGCGTATCAGTATACCACTTACCGTTGGTGGAGGAATCAGGACGGTCGAGGATATGCGAGAGCTTTTCGACCTTGGAGTCGCGCGTTGCTCCGTCAACACGGCCGCAATCAGGAACCCTTCCCTGGTGCGCGATGCGGCGCGTGAGTTCGGCAGTGAAAGAGTAACGGTTGCCATTGATACGCGTAAGAACCCTGCCATGCCTTCGGGCTTTGAATTGGTCGTTGATGGCGGCAGGACGCCGGTCGGTAAAGATGCCGTCGATTGGGCTAAACAATGCGAAGACCTTGGCGCTGGACAGTTGTTGCCGACCAGTATGGATGCAGACGGCACTCAGGCAGGCTACGATATTCCTATGACCCGCGCGATTGCTGAGGCCGTATCTATTCCGGTTATTGCATCCGGCGGAGCTGGGAATCTTGATCATCTGGTCGAGGCCGTCGTCGAAGGCAAAGCGAGCGCAGTGCTTGTGGCGTCGATCTTCCACTACGGCAAATACACGATCAGACAGGCGAAAGAATATATGGCATCCAAGGGCCTCACAGTTAGATTGTGAGCGCTGCCTGAGTTTGCCAAGTTGAGATTAAGACTCGGCTGAGACGACGGCCGATACGTCTTGGGCAAAGATCTCACGGGGGGGACGGCTAGCTATGCCGGCTAACCTGACACCTGATTATCTTGCTGCTGAAGCCAGGTTCCGTGCTGCAGAGACAACGGAAGAAAAACTGCAGGCTTTGGAAGAGATGTATGCGACTATTCCAAAGCATAAAGGCACGGAAAAACTTCAAGCCGACATCAAGCGGCGAATATCCAAGATGAGAGATAAAGAGCGGCAGGCAGCAAAGCACGGCAAACGGGCGGACGAGTTTCACGTTGTAAAGCAAGGCGCTGGCCAGGTCGCGCTGATTGGCCCGCCGAACTCCGGAAAATCGAGCATCCTGGCTCGATTGACAAGTGCGACACCAGAGATAGCTGATTATCCGTTCACTACACGCCGACCTGTGCCCGGAATGATGGAATATGAGGACATCCTGATCCAGCTTGTGGACACGCCGCCCATAGCTTCGGGTTTCACCGAACGCGGCGTTGTGAGTCTCGCTCGCGGTGCCGATTCGATAGCACTTGTTCTTGATGCTTCCGACGATGCTCTGCTGGATCAGATCGAGGAAACTAAAGAAGAACTGTCGAAGTCTAAAGCGGTGATTGTTGGGGAATACGCTCCCGAACGGGATTATCCGATAGGAACTGCAGCGAAACCGACGCTTATAGTAGCCAATAAAATAGATCGCCTGGGCGCGTTGGACAATCTGGACGTGCTCAGGGAGTTTTATGGCGAGGAATACGCAATCCTGCCTGTGTCAGCAGCAACAGGCGAGGGATTGGAGAATCTAAGAGCGGCCTTATTTAGGTTGATCGGTGTGATTCGGGTCTACACGAAGGTGCCCGGCAAACCTCCCGATATGGAAAGGCCGTTCACTCTCAAGAAAGGAAGCACACTGATGGACTTCGCGGCAGCGGTCCACAAGGATTTTGTGCGTAGCCTGCGATTTGCCAAAGCCTGGGGGCCGAACTTGCCGGATGGCACACAGATAGGTCGAGACCACGTGTTGGAAGACGGATACGTGGTCGAGTTGCACGCTTAAAGGCGATGTTGTTCGAATGATACCAGCCTTTGTCCTGGTAACAGGCGTATTAGTTATACTCGTTATCGGTGCTGCGGTGCTTGCGTGGATGGGAATGGCAAACGTTCTTACTTCGCTGGTTCCACTGGCACCGTGGCTCGTGATGGTCGGCACGATTCTCTTGATCCTGAGTGAGCTTCTTCTGTTCTTCGGGGAAAAGGAAGATCGCCAGGATGCGTGGCGCGACCTTTCATATCTCTTACCGACGCTTATTGTAAGCGCGATCCTTTGGTATCTGGCGCAGTGGTTCCTTTGGTAGGCAACAATCGGGCTTGAGCCTTTAGATTAGTCGTTGGAGCGGGATTTAAAACTCGGCTATATGAACATCACAGGAGAGGAACATGTGCAAGTATAACGTTGATTCGCTTGAGCTGAACATCAAAGGTACGGAATCGATCTACAAGTATGCCGATGTGGGATTAATCCACTTCATGGCTTACCCGCAGTGCATCAAAGGCGATGGGCCTATACTTGAGACCCTTGCGAAGATCTGTGAAGATGACTACTTCACACTCGTCGAGATCACGTGGATAAAGGATCCCGAAATCCGCAAGGCCGCCAAGGCAATGCTGCAGCAGGCTGGCATGAAATATGCATTCGGGGCACAACCTACGTTGCTTACGCAGAAGCTCAACCTGAACGATCCCGACGAAGAAGGCCGCAAGAAGGCTGTGGCGCAGATCAAAGCCTCGATTGACGAGGCTGTTGAGATAGGCGCTTCTGGATTGGCGTTTCTGAGCGGGCGCTATCCCGGTGAGGCCGAAAAGAACAAGGGCTTGGAACTGCTCTATGAGTCGGTAGTCGAGATTTGCGATTATGCGAAGTCTAAAGGAAATCTACCGATTGCACTGGAGACTTTTGACCAGCTCGAGTGCGGCAAGTATACGATACTCGGGCCAACAAAGGAAGCTGTAGCATTCGCAGAGAAAGTCAGAAGCCGATATCCTAACTTCGGTCTTATGTTGGACCTCAGTCACTTGCCGCTGCTGGGCGAGTCGGTAGATGAGATGCTGGAACCGGCAAAGGATGTGCTCGTGCACGTTCACATCGGGAACTGTGTGATGAAGGACCCGAGCCATCCTGCATACGGCGACGAGCACCCAAGGTTTGGAATCGAAGGCGGCGAAAACGGCGTTGACGAGTTGGCAGCGTTTTTGGAAGGGCTGTTCAGAATCGGTTACTTCGACGGTAAGACCGTAAAGCCGCTTTCTTTCGAGGTCAAACCGATAGCAGCGTTTGGCGAGACCTCGGAGATAGTCATAGCCAACGCGAAACGGACTCTTAACAAAGCGTGGGCTATGATCTAGAACCGCGAAGCGAATATTTGCAGGTTGCCGGTCCTCGGCCCTCAATGGCTGAGGACCTGCGCCGCATCTTTCCGATGTTGCTCGTTTATCAGGCAGTCGGAAGCTGGGGGGTGAGAATATGTCGTCCGCGGAACGGCTGATTCTTGTGGCGGCAAGGTCTGAGGGAATACTGGCAGATTTTGTTCTGCTGTTCTTGATTCGCTGGGGTTTGAAGTATTTGGGATTGGAATACGTCTACTTCCAGCCGGTCCTAGACGATGTCTCACCGCCGTTGGCATTCAGCGATTTCGAATACCTTGGTAGTGCCCTCTTATACGGCAGCATGCACTTTGTATCCGGCCTGCCCGAACTTGTGATGGCGGGAATGTGGTGCGTCTACGCCATCATTACGCTGTCGCTGTTCGGCCGAACGCTCGGTATGCGACAGGCTGGTTTGATTGTTGTTGATGCTCACGGGCGGAAGCCAGGGTTCCTGCGGATTCTTATAAGGCAGCTTGTTGCGCCCATATCATCCATTTGCTTGATCGGCTATTGGCCTCTTGGCTTTACTCGCGACGCTTCTACTCTACACGATCTTATCTCGGGAACGCGCCTCGTGTATTCAAAGAAAAAATCCGATGAGTTTTAACTTGTGAGCTTTGTTGAGGGGTATCCCCAAATCGTTTAGCGCCAAAATTGGATTGTTTGCATTATTAGTAGGCGTTTCCATCCTCAAGCTTATCCCGCAACTCGCCGAAATAATGAGTGTGTACGGATACTGAAGTGGGGGTAGCTCCGCAATGACTTCCGATAAAGGCGGTGCTCGGAACGAACTCGATGAACGCATTATAGCCGCTCGCGACAGCATTTTGGCTGAAGGGGAAAAAGTAGCGGCAGAGGAAGAAGGCGACCAAGGTCAGGGAATCTTCCTGACCGACTCACGGCTGATTATTATAAAGGTTGGGTTTGCAGCTACGGGGGATCCTCAAGGCAAGATCGTTGGTTCCTTTCCGCTGAGCGAGATTGCCGAAGTTATCGTTCGGAAGGGACCTCTGGGCGCTGTTATACAAGTATGCACTCAACAAAAGCAGACTAATCCGGGAACTCCACCGGACAACGTTATCATTTTCACCGGCTCACAACGAATTAAGAGGTGCGAATCCATCGCCGCCAAAATAGAAACTGCTTTGGGAAGGCCGGTTAGAAGAATCGAGGCAGCCGGAGAAAAGCGAGATCTTGATGATGCAGAGAACCGGAACCGAGATTCCGAAGTTGTTCAGGCAACCGAAGAAGGTGATTCCGAGAGCCCTACCGCAACTACGACTATTGACGCTGCGGATGCCAAACCCGGCGAGTTGGATGAGGTAGTGAAAA
>Ga0123519_10005682_pt1 | contig 19807 bp, 14 predicted proteins | sample YelNatPaOPRAMG02_FD_87396 | JGI IMG/M metagenome (GOLD analysis project Ga0123519, IMG submission 87396) | Hot spring microbial communities from Yellowstone National Park - Yellowstone National Park OP-RAMG-02 (version 2) | ecosystem: Environmental > Aquatic > Thermal springs > Hot (42-90C) ...
CGCCGAGGAATGAAAACGTCCTGTTCCCAGGCTCTGCGGCCGCCTACGCCGATGGTGCACACAACCGCGCTGGCGCCAGCCAGAAGCTCCCGGCGATCCACGGACGCAGACAGCCTGAGCGGACTCTTCCGCGCGGCCAGCATTTTTGTGGCCAGCTTCTCCGCCACAGCCAGAGCCTTCGGATCCGTGTCCACAAGCCGCAACTCTCCGCTCCAGCCCTGACGCAGGATATCTGAAATCAATCCCCTTGTGAACACGGCGCTTCCGGCGCCTATTATAACGAGGTTCTCTTTAATCGCTGCCATGTCTGCGTCATCTCCCCCTGAATTCATCCGGAATCCGACGCCCTCCTGCCCGTTTTGCCAGAGGGCGCCGGGTCCAACGCAAAATCCAGATCAATCAGAACAGGCACTGTACAACATCGCGGGGCATTTTGCATCTGGATACGACGAGGACCTGCCATCAGCCCGCGTTTCAGGGTTGATCCCGGATTTGGCGTCCGGCCCGAGTGAGACAGATGCAAAGCAAGATCCGGGTTGATAAAAGGCCGGCATTTATAAGATGTTGGCAAGCATGGTCTGAGTTATGGACGGGAGGAAGTCAGAAAGCCATTTCCGGCTTCCGGAGGCAAAGGCCTGTGACGAGCGGGAATGATCTTCCAAGATTGCGGCGGATTCTGGAGGCCGGACACCCGGGCCGATTGCGCCTTGCTCTGGTGGGGGATTCGATAAGTGAAATAACCGACAAATGGTATGGAGGCGCGTCCCGGCCCGAGAACAACTGGGGCGCGGTCCTCGCCCGGCTCCTGGAGCGCGCTCATGCGGGGCTGTCAGTGGATCTTCGAAACTTCGGAATCGGCGGCCAGAACACGTACGAGGGCCTTGGCAGAATCCATGAGCTCGAACCGTTCAAGCCTGATCTGGTTCTCCTCGCCTTCGGAGCAAACGACTGCGCCTATCATTTTCTGATCCCTGAAGAAACCTACCTGGCCCTCGCCAACATGATCCACACCGTGCGCAGCCGATTCGGCGCGGATGTGGTGGCAGTCGGCACAGCGGGCGACAATCCGCTGAAGCCGTTCTTCAGGCATCTTGACCAGACCCTTGCCGCGCAGCGCCGGGCGGCCCGTCAGCGCGGCGCACCGTTCACGGACGTGCGCGCAGCGATTCTCGAGGCCACAGAAAACGGCATGAAGTGGGCCGCTTATCACCTGGACGAAAAGAACTGCCACCCCAATGACAATGGCCACGCCGTATGGGCGCAGGCAGCCTTCGAGACAATACACAGGAGCCTGGCACGGCCATGACCGGACCGCATCTTGACAGAACCGACGACGGGCGGATTTCAGGTCCGGCCGTCATTGACCCGCCGCCACCTGCGTTCCCGCATCGTTCATGCTACGTGAACTTTGCCGAGCACCTTCAGAACTCGTGGAATCCCAACATATATTACGACGGCGCGCCGAACATGTGGTCCGACAGCGACTGGCGGTCGTTCTTCCGCATGATAGCGGCCTTCGGCTTCAATGTTTTCGAATACTGGCTCGTCCCTACTCTTATGGATGTCCCCGCCCTGTCGGGCGGCGCGATGTATGCCAACTTCGCCGAACGCATGCGGCGGATCACGGAAATCGCGCATGAAAATCTTCTCCGCGTCAAGATGCTTGTTGCGGTGAATACCATCGGCCCCCAGTGGTATTTCGCGTGTCCGAACGACCCTGCTGACAGACAGACGATCGTGAAACTATGGCGTCACTGGCTCAGACAACTGCCGGACACGGATATCATCGGAATTTTCCCGGGAGACCCGGGAGGATGCAACCGCAACGGCTGCACTCATGAAACCTTCACAGCCCTTGCGCTGGAACTCTCAGGCCTGATCATCGCGGAAAATCCGCAGGCGACCATCGAAATCGGAACGTGGGGCACTCCGTTCACCGGCTGGGGAGAAGACATGATCAGCCCCCGGGACTGGAATGGAACATTCAGGCAGCTCACCACCCAGAAACTTCCGCCGGACGCATGGGCTCATATATGGAACGGAACGCCTCAGAGAGCCGAGGCGGCCATGGAACACTTTCTAAGGCGCCTGCCCGAGTTTCCGGAAAAGACACTGGTCGCCATCAACCTCGGGTTCAGCCCCGACGGCGATGCCGTGATGGGCGGAGACGCCCGGCCCTGGGCGCGCGAAATCGCAAGGATACGGCCCATCACGACATGGGACTATTCGCTGGCCGAGGGCGAACTTGTGGTTTATCCGCACTGGCGCCTTCCACGCATGGCCGCCCGGCGGCGCGAGGAAAAGAGCGCTGCGCCATACTCGGGCGGCATGACCTATACCATGTCGCCGAAACTCAACGTCCTGTCCCTCTACGCTGCCGGCAGACTCTTCCAGGATCCCTCGCTCGATCCGGATGAACTTTCGCGCTCGTTCTGCTCTTCGGTGTTCGGGCCGGAACATGCCGCGCTCGGAGAACTCTTCGAAGCGTTCGAGATCATTCCGGGCTGGGGCCACTACCCGCGCCGCAAATGGTCGCGGCCCGCTCTGCGCTCCGCTTATCAACTGATGATAGATCTTCTCGAGACCGCGGACGCGTCAAGATGCGCCCTTCCACTCTTCCCTGATCCGGAAGCCTTCAGACGCGACCTTCTGTGGTTTGCCCGCGCCTTCCACGAAATGGCGGGAGAAAATCCCGATCGCGAGGGCATCCGGAGGGAGTACTGGAGCAGAGCCTTTGCCATCTACGATCATATCCCGATGTCGGTTGACGAGAGAGCGGAACATGCCGCGAGAAAATTCTCGCTCGCCATCTCGCAAGAGGCCAGATCCGGCGTGACTCTCTGACCGTGCCGGTCATCCTGAGTGAAGGTTTTCCGCCCGTGAAAGCCTGTCGTTGACAGCCCTGCCGAGCCCCTCGTTCGGAACCAGCTCCGCCAGAATCAGGTCAAGCCCCATGCTGTCCAGCCTGCGAATCGCGCCGAAAAGCCGCGCCGCGGCCCCGCGCATGTCTCCGTCAGGGGAAAGCACTTCCACCGCCTCGAAATGGCCGCCCTGAGGCGGGCTCCTGAATGCGAGGTACCCGACCTTTCCGCCCCATGTTTCGAATTCGGTTTCTCCGCGATCCACCGTCTTCAGGGGCGTACGCGGCGCATAGTGGCGCGGGAGCATTCCAGGCGATTCAACCCGCCCATCGTCCCGCGTCCGTCTGTCGCAACTAACCGGACCGATCGCGGCCTCGATCGCCTCAACCTCGACTCCCCCATGCCGAAGCAACACCGGTCCATCCGGCAGGAAAGCAAGAACGGTTGATTCTATTCCCACGCTCGTCGGCCCCCCGTCCAGTATCAGGTCGGCATTGTCGCCGAGCTGCTCGGCCACATGCTCTGCCGCCGTAGGGCTCACGCACCCGAACAAGTTCGCGCTCGGCGCCGCTATGGGCGAACCGCACCTCTCGATCAGAGCGATTGCCATCGGATGGCGCGGCATGCGCACCGCAACCGTCGGCAGTCCGGCGGTGACTATGTCCGGAACCCGGCCGCTCTTTTCGAGAACCAGCGTCAGCGGACCGGGCCAGAATCGCTCCATCAGCAGCCTTGCCGGCCGAGGAATATCAGTGACCAACTGTTCCATGCTCTCAGGCCCGGCCACGTGCACTATGAGCGGGTCGAAACGGGGCCGCCGCTTTATTTCGAAGATCCGGGCCACAGCACGCCCGTCGAAGGCGTTCGCTCCGAGTCCGTACACCGTCTCGGTGGGAAAAGCCACCACCCCGCCGTTCCTGATCAGCTCCGCCGCGCGATCCAGAATTCCAGGCTCCCTCTCCTCCAGGCGCCGCATGTCAAGACACGAGAATATCCATTCCGCGGCCTCCCGGATTCCCTGGACCACGACCGCGCCCGAACCGAGTTCAGCCCTGTGCTTCAGGCCGTGGCCGGTAAGCACGTATATTCCGGTCGCGCCCGCATTGGCCGCCATGCGCACGTCATTGGGATGATCGCCGACCACGAACGATTGCTTCAGGTCCAAACCGCAGTTCCTTGCGGCCTGTTCCATGAAGAAACTGTTCGGCTTTATGCAGGGGCATCCCTCATCCCTCGCATGCGGACAACAGTACACGGCCTCGATCTCGACGCCTCTGGCGCGGAGCACGTCCACCACATGCCTGTTCACTGCATCAGCCTCGGCGGGGGAGATCAACCCGGCCGCTATGCCTGGCTGATGCGTCACGATGAAAAGCGCGAAATGCCCGCCCAGCCTTCTCAGGGCCGGAAATGCGTCCGGGTAGAACACAACCTGGGAGGGATCGCGCAGGTGGCCGCGGTCCTCAATGATCGTCCCGTCCCTGTCCAGGAAGACAGCAGGTCTGAGCCCCCCACCCGTCTCTGCATTCCTGCCGCGGACACTCACAGAATCTGTCCGGGTTCGTACGCGGCATCCGCCGCGTGCCTCGAGAGCAGCGTTTGCGCCATTGAACACACCGCCTCGACCTGCTCGCGGGCTCTTCCGAGGAAGAGCCCCGCGTCACTCAGAGCCGTACGCAATTTCTCGATTCCTATGCCGGCTTCTCTGAACGCCGGATCGCCGGCAAGCAGCTCCGGAAGGCGGTTCGGTCCCGGTCCGCCCTCTCTGAGGCGCACAGCCTCGCTCACCGCATGTTTCTTTATCAGCGCGTGAGCCGCCTCGCGGCCGATGCCTGCCCTGACCGCCATGGCCAATATTGCGGTTGTCGCCAGGAACGGGAGATATTTCTCGACTTCCATCCTCATCGCCTCCGGATACGCGCCCATTTCGTTCAGGACCGTCAGAGTCGTCTCGCACAGGCCGTCCGACGCATAGAAGGCGTCAGGTATTACGACCCTTCTGACCGCCGAACACGAAACATCGCCTTCCTCCCACTGATCTCCCGAAAGCCTTGACGCTCCGTCGGCATACATCTTGAGAAGTTCCGCGAATCCGCAAATACGTTCCGAACTCCTCGTGTTCATCTTGTGCGGCATCGCGCTCGACCCGACCTGCCCTTCCCTGAATCCCTCCGTGACCAGCTCATGCCCAGACATCAGCCGCATTCCCTTCGCGAAGTTGGCGCAGGCCGAGCCGAGCAATGCAAGATGCGACAGGAGTTCGTAGTCGAGCGACCTCGCATACACCTGTCCCGGGGAACTCAGGACCTCATCAAATCCCAGTTGCCGGGCGACCCCCTTTTCGAGTTCAGCGACCTTCTCTGCGCTGCCGAGCAGGCTCAGCATGTCGGACTGGGTGCCGACCGGTCCCTTCATCCCTCTCAGCGGATATGCTGAAATGAAGCGCTCGAACGCCTCCAGATGATGGAGAAGCTCCTCCGCCCACATCGAGAACCGCCTGCCCAGGACGGTCGGCTGCGCGGGCTGATGATGCGTCCGGCCGACCAGCACCAGGTCCCTGTACTGGCGCGCGCGATCCAGGAAATGCCTCAGAATGGACACGTACTTGCCGAAAACGATCCGGCTTGCCCGCTTTATCTGCATCTGCTCCACATTGTCGGTCAAATCCCGGGAAGTCATACCCTTGTGGATATGTTCGCCGGCGCCGGCCGCTTTCACGAACGCCTCGATCCGCGCCTTCACGTCGTGCCTGGTGCGCCGCTCTGTTTCCCGGATCGCTTCCGTATCAATGTCTGTTTTCGCCGCCTCGAATCTGGCGATATCCTCCGCCGGGATGTTCAACCCGAGGTCGCGCTGAGCCTTCATGACAGCGATCCACAACTCGCGCTCGGCTTCTATCCTCCCACGCTCCGAGAAGATGCCGTTGATGGCTTCGGTCGCGTACCGCTCGGACAATACGTTGATGTTGGCCATGACAGCCCCCGATCGCCTTTCTCACTCTTCGAACGCGGAATCCGGAATCGAAATGCCCTGTGCAGGAGCCGCCATCATCTCCATGGCGCAGCGGTACATTTCCTCGAAGAGATCCGGAATTTCCTCCTCTTCCACGCAGGAAAATGCCACGCGCACATCGGTCGGCGCTGTCGCTATCACTCCTATGCCGCGCTCCTCCAGCAGCCGGATTCTGTAGGCCTCGGCGTTCAGTGCGCGGAGCCTCAGACACATGAAATAGCCCGAGTTGAACGGATAAGGCGTCCATACCGACGCGAAGCGCGGATCGGCCAGCGTCCGCCTGACTTTTTCTGCACGGGCGCGCAAAATATCGAGTTTTTCGCGCTTTTCTCTCTCGTAGGCCGGATCGTTCATCGCCCTCAGGACAATCCTCTGCGAGGCGTGCGAGCAGTTGGATATGGTTCCTCTTATGCAGCCGGCCGCTTTTTTCTCAAGCGCATCATGCACCGGCTCTCCACCCGTCGAGGAGAACGTCACGAACGCCACTCTCAGGCCCCATGCAAAATCCTCTTTCGTCGCGCCGTCGAGCTTGACCGCAAGAAGCGCGGGATGCTGACCTGCGAGAAGCGTGAAAACCGACTCCCTGAAGACTTCCGGATCGTAAAACAGGCCGAAATACGCATCGTCGCATATCGCCACCACTCTGCATCCCCGATCCGCCGCTGCAATAAGCTCTTTGCACAGCGCCTGCGCCTCGGCGGCTGTTGGAGAATAACCAGTGGGGTTGTTCGGGAAATTCAGCACAACCACAAGCTTCTGGCGGGAGGACTCGGCCTTCACGACCTCCGCAAACCCGCTGAGATTCAGGCCCTTCCTCCCCTCATCGAGGAGAGGGTACCCGACGATTCGCGCATCGCGCCTGACGCGGAAGACCATCATGTAATTGCCCCAGACTTTGTCGGGAACAAGAACCGTATCGCCCGGGTCAACAAAAAGATCCGATGCAATGCTGAGCCCGTGCGTTACACCGCTTGTCACAACCGGCAGGCTCATCGGCCTGCCGGCCAGCGAAGGATTGGCGCTCAGCAGATGCTCGCGCCACTTCTCTCTGAGTTCCGGCAGTCCGAAGGACGGCGCATACGGCAGCGCCTCGTCCGGATCGGTCCCGGCAAACTGCCGCATCACGCAGCCGAGGTGCATTGCCCTGCCCTTCTCCCTCGCAATTCCGATCGTGGCATTGTGCCGCCGCGCCTTCTGCTTCGCTTCCGCCGACTGGGTGAGAATGCCTTTTGGGTAGTACAATTCTCGCCCCAGCCCAGATAGCATGTCGAACACATGCGGCGCATGGTTCTGTATGACCCGATTGAGATCTGTCGCAAGGGCTGTCGTCATGGCTCGCTGACATCCGATAACATATCATTCCTCAAGACGCGACACGAAAAAATCCGCAGCCCTCCTCTCGCGTCACGAGCAGGGGACGGAAGCGCACAGTGTTCATGATGCCGTTCGCATTGGTCAAGCGCAACCCGCGAGCCCCGTGGACTCCGCCGGAGATCCTGTTTAGAAAGAAAGCCGGTGGTGGCTCGTGTTCGGAGCTATGTCAAAACAGGGGCAGCTTCGCCAGTCAAACGCCATCCGCCACAATCGCCCCGTGGATATGAAAACGAGGAACCGCAAACTCGAGGAGACCGTCCGAAAAGCTCCAGTCCACCCGAATCCCGCCCGGCTCGAATACGACCGTCTTCGGCCTTTCCGAAACCCGCAGCGCGGCCCTGAATCCCCCCGTCTCGGGTATCTCGTCCACCCATACGTCGTCGGCGTGGAGCCTCGAAATGTCTCTGCCGGGGTTCTGATTGACAAAATGAACGAGCAGGCTGCCATCCCGCGAACGTCTCAGAGACACGTCCACCCAGCTCGGCGCATCAGTGCTGAAGAATGGCCGCGGCTGGAGGATGCTGAGAACTTCACGCAGCCACCTCAGGATCTGCGGGTCGCCGAATCGCTGGTAGAAGGCGAAAATCCCGGTCGCTATGTGAATCATCATGCCTTTGCCGATCCTGCGCGCGACCGCCGCGGGACATCCGGCCGGTTCCGGATCGAGCTCGTCAACGTGCCCGTGCATCGGCCAGTTATTGTCCAGATTGCGGCATTCCGGATTGCGCGAATCCCACGACCGATAGAGCGGATAGAGTTCCTCAGCGCCTTTCAGTTCCAACCGATCCCACGGACAGTCAATCCCCGTCGGCTCCCCGAACGGCTCATCACGCAGGAAAACGTGCCCGTCGGCCTCCGCCTCTCCTTCAACGGGAAAGGCGCCGAGCAAATCCTGCACTGCCTTCACGCGGATGGTGCTGCCGCTCGTCAGAAGTTTGCCCCCGCGTTCAACGAACGCGGCAAGGCGCTCCGCAGCCCTGTCGCTCATTCGAGCCTCCTCAGGCACGACAAGCAGATCCCATGGCATGTCCGGCCCAAGGGCTCCGTCATCCATGACGAGCGGCGAGCGATGCAGCGCGGCAAGCGCCTTGTGGGCGCCCTGAATCCCCTCCCCGCCGATGAACCTCTGGACAGAATCATCCGTCGAGACAATGCCGGTCCATGCCACAGGCATGCTGCCGAGGAACAAATGCTCGCGCTCCTTCAGAAAGCGCCGGACCGCGATCGCCTTGCGCATCCGGGACGGCATCAGCGCCCCGTCTCCCTGGGGATACGTCCAGTAGCCCACCCGCCCGCCAGCCGAAGCCACGGTTGCGGCCTCCTGCATCATCCGCTGCGCAGTCTTTGTTCGGCTGCGGACATGCTTGCGCGCATGGGTGAAACTTGTATCGCAGATGTAGGCGTCCGCCGGCAGGTCCAGCGTGGCATACCAGCGCATCATCTGGGCCATCGGCGCAAGATTGAAAAAGCCTGGCGAAAAAAAGTCGCCGCTCCGCCAGTCGAACGGCCCGGCAAACTCGCGTCTCGGACTGACGTTTCCTGCGCTGTAAACCGCATCGGGCTTCAGACGCCTCACTTCGGCGCTGAAACGCATCCGCCATTCGTGCTCAGTCTGAAGCCAGAACCTCGAGTACTCCTGCATGAAATCCGGCCGCCTTTTCATCTCCTCCCAGCGCCCGTCCCACCTCGTCGCCTTCCGAAAAGCCTCCTGACACCGCGGACAGAAACACGGCCCGGCCCAGTCGCCGTCCACCCAGATTCCATCCGGATCGCAGGAAGAGAAAAGCTCCTTCAGATGGACCGAAACCCAATCCTCCCAGTAACGGCTGCGCGGACAGATTCCGTAGGAGAAGAAGCTCCTGAATTCTCCGAAGAAACTTTTCGGCTTGTCCTCGAAATCCCTCATGATCCAGTCAGGGTGACGCAACCCTGCGATGCCGTCGAGCATCCCGCTGTAGTACAGGATCAGCCTGCATCCAGCGCGGCTGGCGACCTCTCGAAAAAAGGCCGGCATATTCCTTCCGAGCATTCTGTGATGCGTTCCAAGGGCGCTCTTCCATGTCGTGTATCCGCTGTGGCCCTTCGCGTAGATGCAGACATAGCCGAGATCCAGATCCCTTATCCAGGGAACCGTGTTGTCCAGCGTGCAGCCTGTTCCGTAAGGGCGGAACTGTATCTCCGGATAGTAATCAATCAGGAGATTCATCATGCTGTTGTTCAGCCAGGATTTTGCGTTTGAGAGATGGCCGGATTGCATAACCTGTCGGAAAGTCATGCTGTGACATACACGATGCGGCTCGAGCGAACAAACACAAAAAAAAGCGAGCACTCTGCCGCCCGGCTTGTTACGCGGCATCCCCCGGGACATCCTGCATTCTCTCACTGCAGGATGATGCCTGTTCAGCGGGTCACGCAAAGCACAACAGTCCCCGGCTTCCCGGATATGAGACCCGCATGGTACGGCATTCCCCGAACGCGAAATCCGGCTTCACTTTCGACGCCCTACCCACAAACCGGGAATCGGATGTCCCCACTCAAGTTCAGGAATCGGTGGAGGAGTGTCCGACTCGTGACGAATCGCCAGCCTGTCCAGGTCTGTCATTTTTCGCACCCAGGGCGTAAAAGCCGCGAATGATTGTGTCCTGTGAATCTCCCGGAATACGGCAAGATCCTCCGGCCGCATCCAGGCCGGCTCGAATCCCAGCACATAGCGCCATTGCCCTGTGGGATTGGTGTAGAACGTGTCGTAGAAGACCTTCATATCATGCGAGTAGAGCACTCCGCCCGGCGCCGGCAGCCACGCGGAGTGCGCCGGATTTTTTGCGTCAAGGGCAGCGGGCCGGCTGTAGCGGCTCCAGCGGCTGTCCACATCGGAGGAAACGACGAGCCAGAAGAGCAACGCCGCCGCGCCGGTGATTCCAAGCCGGCCGAGCCGCGTCACCCCAGCTCTTTGCGCGAGGCGCTCGAAAACCAATGCGAACCAGACAGCCAGCGCGGGAAGCCCCCAGTCGTACCAGAACCGGCCCGATATCCATCCCAAGCTCCACCCTGCCCCAGCCAGAACGAAAGCCGGCTGTCGGATGAACATCATCACGGGCTCTCCACCGGCTTTCAGAAAAGCCAGCGCTGCGGCCACGGCCAGCGGAGCTGTCTGCTCCGCCCCCATGGGCTGAAATTCGTACGCCAGGGCGGACGGCTTTCCGGGCGACTGAAACGCCATCGCCGCATGGCGCACGGTCTGCACAGCATAACTCAGGGGATGGCCCGTGGCGCACAGCCCGAGGATCGCGCCAGTCACCATCAGGCTCGCGGCCAACAGCGTTTCGCGCCGTCCGCTGGTTGCAGCTATGGAGAGCGCGACCAGTGCCCACAGAAACCAGAGCCCATGCGCCCATGTCGCCAGCGCAGTCAACGCCGCCAGCCCCGCCGCACACCTCCATGATGGACGGGCAACCCCTCCCCGAAATACAATGAGCCATGCACATACACCGGCCATTGTCAGCACAAATGGCCGGCCGAGCAAAAGCCGCCATGTGAAGATGGGCGAGATCACGCAGACCGCGGTCAGGGATGCAAGCCACAGTTCCATCGGAGGATAAAAAAAAGAGGGGATGACAACGAAGGCGCAGGCCAGTGCCACCACTGAAAAGACAACAAGCCCTTCTGTCCCCCATCCGGTTGCGCCCCTCAGGCTTTCGAGGATGGCATGCCATCCTGGATGGCTGTCCACCGTGAAGATGGGATTCATCACCAGGATGTCCTGCCACAGCCTTCCCGACACGGCCCTGGCGCAATGCCGCAGGGCGTCGTCCGGAGGCACGAATCCCCTGCTCATCACTCTCAGGGGCGCGAGGAGGGCTGCGGACCACAGGGCCACGACCACGATCAGGCGAATGCTGCGGTCAGACAGAGAGGGAATTTCATTCCCCTTTTCCATCATGCCCCTCCCTTCTGGCGGCGCAAGGCACTCCGACATATCCTCTCGTTTGTCCGCATCCAGCAGATTCTCAGGCTCGCGGCACGCCTGCGTCAAGTCGAGATCGAACAGGAACGGCGCGGAAACGACCCAGGCCCTGAGGACATGGCCGGGTGCAGAAACACGATCCAGCCAATCCGCCCGCAACAGCGCTTTCTGAAGCTGGCTGAGGGAAGCGCAGGGGCAACCGCAATCCGGTGCTTGCCAATGTTCCCTGTTGGCAAGACCTGCAAGGTACAGTTCAAACGGAATGCCCTCGGCGGCGGCGCCACGCTGCCCATCCCGCCCATCACCGACAGCATTAATGGGGCAGATGTGTCGTTGTCTGGCACCCTTAAGTCGGTGGAAGGCCGGGCAATCATTGTCGTTTCCGGCAAGAGGACATATTGGATTCCGAAAGACTCAATCCTGCTGGTAGTGTCGGAGGAATGACGTCGAACCACGCCTCAGGGGTTGCGTTCCCAGCGCGCCGAAACTCAGCGCTGATGTCCTGACCGCGGGAAATGAATCGAGTGGTGCTGCAGGATGGCGCCTCATTTCCGGCTGCCGGTTCAAATCGCATTGCAACACCTGCCGGGGCATGCTAAATAGTCCTGCCATGACTGACGGTCTACTGGACATCAATCGGATCAGACCGAAAATTGCGGCGCCTCTGGACCCCGGCTTCACTCCGGCAGTCCTGTTCAACAGGCGCTATCGCGAGCAGCTTGCCGTTCACGGCGACGGCCTGCGCGTTCTGGTGGGAATCGAGCGGGAAGATGGACACATCAGCCGGCAGGATCTGGACATTATTCCGCCGGGCCGCGGCAGCGATTCAGCCACGCTCCGCTACGTTGACAGGCATGTGAAATTCCTCCTGTGGTCGCGCGGGGGATGGAAAATCCATTTCTCCGGCCCGGAATTTCTCGCGCGCCATATTTCGGAATCCTACATGCCCGGAGGCGGAAGGTCCGCGGACGTCGAAATAATGCAGCGGGCTTACGACAGGCAATTCGCCGTCCAGATCCACCGGCCTGAGGACATGCCTCCCCAGAATGAAACCGCCCTCTCGCTGGGCGGCAACTGGGATGGATGCAGAATCGGGTTCGATCTTGGCGCGAGCGATTACAAGGTAGCCGCCGTGATTGACGGCAAACCGGTGTTCAGCGATGAAACGCCGTGGGACCCGAGAAACCAGAAGGATCCCGACTATCATTACCAGCACATTCGAAGCGGGCTCAAAAAGGCGGCGGCTCATCTTCCCCGAGTGGACGCCATAGGAGGCAGTTCCGCGGGAATACTTGTGAACAACAGAGTGATGATCGCTTCGCTTTTCCGCGGAATTCCGCCTGACGTCTTCCAGCAGCGGGTAAAGCCGATGTTTCTCGAAATGGCGAAGGAGTGGGGCGTGCCATTCGAGGTGATAAACGATGGCGAAGTGACCGCTCTGGCCGGCGCGCTTTCGCTTGGCACAACCGCCTTGCTCGGGGTGGCCATGGGGTCGAGCGAGGCCGGCGGTTATGTTGACCGGAATGGCAAATTCCTCGGATGGATAGACGAACTTGCCTTTGCGCCCGTGGATTTCAGTCCGGAAGCTCCGAAGGACGAGTGGTCCGGCGACGCAGGTGTCGGAGCGCTTTATTTTTCACAGCAGGCCGTGAACAGGCTGCTGCCCGCCGCCGGTCTTTCTTATCCGGCGGAAATGAGCGTCCCTGAGCGCCTCAGGGAAACGCAGAAGCTGGCCGATGCCGAAGACCGCCGAGCCCTGAATATCTTTGAAACCATTGGAGTGTATCTCGGCTACACGGTTCCCTATTACGCCGAGTATTACGACTTCGACCACGTGCTTGTTCTCGGCCGCGTCACGTCCGGAGCCGGCGGCGACCAGATGATGCGGACTGCAAACCGCATCCTGAAAAACGAATTTCCCGAGCTGGCCGAGCGCGTGCGGCTCCATGTTCCGGACGAAAAAAGTCGGCGCGTCGGCCAGGCGGTCGCGGCCGCAAGTCTTCCGCAGATCAGGCGGCGGAAATAGGCGATTTTCCGGAGGGAAGGTTCAATGAAATTTCTCAGATCGAATGCGGAAGTTTTCGTTCCGTCCGGCGGACGGCCGGAGGACGCCCTCGCGCGGACGACTCACATCGGCGTAGGCGCTCACCAGGACGACGTGGAAATTCTTGCGATGCACGGGATCCTTGAGTGCAGACGTGACACGTCAAAACGCTTTGCGGCCGTTGTCTGCACAGATGGCGCCGGCAGTCCACGGTCCGGCATCTATGCCAACTACACCAACGACCAGATGCAGGAGGTGAGGTGGCAGGAGCAGCGGCAGGCCGCGATGCTCGGCTCGTACTCTGCCGCCGTGCAACTCAAGTATCCAAGTTCCGCGGTCAAGGACCCCGGAAACACGGACGTCATCTCCGATCTCAAAACCATCTTCCAGACCGCAAGGCCCTCCGTCGTTTACACCCACAACCTCGCGGACAAACACGACACTCACGTGGCTGTGGCAGTAAAACTTATCCAAACATTGAGACAGCTTCCGCCCGAACGCCGTCCGGACAGGCTTTACGGATGCGAAGTTTGGCGCGGTCTGGACTGGCTGCCCGACGCCGAGAAGGTGGTTTTCAACGTCGGCGGCTCAGAGCATCTGTCAGCCGGCCTTCTTGGCGTGTACGACTCCCAGATAGCGGGCGGCAAAAGGTACGATCTTGCAACGCTCGGCCGCTGGCGCGCGAACGCCACGTATCTGGAAAGCCACGGCGTGGACACGGCAGAGCTGGCGCTCTTTGCGGCGGATTTGACCCCGCTGATCAGGGACGACAGGCTGGACATCGTCGAGTTTGCCACGGCGCCGGTTGAGCGGCTGAAGAAGGATGTCGCGGCGCGGCTCGGCAAGGCGCTTGGCAAACCGTGATGGATCGGAAAATCCTGAATTTCGGAAACGGACAAGACAAAAGCAGAGAAGGGAGACGAAAATGGCGGTACCATTCTACGGACACGTGCGGCAGTATCATTCGATCAAGTCGGAAATAGACGCGAAAATTCAGCAGGTGCTGGAAAGCGGGCAGTACGTGCAGGGGCCGATGCTGAAAAACTTCGAGTCTGAGGCAGCCGCCTTTTTCGGCTCCAAACACGCCATTGGCGTCGGCAACGGAACCGACGCGATATGGCTGACGCTGATGGCCCTGGGCGTCGGGCCGGGCGATGAGGTTATTACCCATCCCAACACGTTCTTCGCCACTGTCGAGGCCATCTGGATAGCGGGCGCCACGGCCGTGCTGGTTGACTGCGATCCTCTGACAAAGTGCATTGACCCGAATCTGATAGAGAAGGCGATCGGGCCCAGGACAAAGGCGATCGTCCCGGTCCACCTGTACGGACAGTGCGCAAACATGCCGCCGATCTGGGAGACGGCCAGAAAACACAACCTGCTGGTTGTCGAGGACAACGCCCAGGCCATAGACGCCAGGGGCGACAGTTTCAGGCAGGGGGAAAAGAGCGACGCGGTCACCACCAGCTTCATCATACAGAAGAACCTCGGCTGTTTCGGCGACGGCGGCATGATTTTCACGAACCGCGACGACGTGAACGAGAGAGTGCGCAAGCTGCGCAATCACGGTTCGAACAAGAGGGATCATCACAGCTTCGGCTTCAACAGCAGACTGGACGATCTTCAGGCCGGGGTGCTGAGCGCCAAACTGAAGCATCTGCCGAAATGGTCGAATATGCGCATTCAGTGGGCGCGCCGCTACGACGCGGGGCTGAAGGATTGCCGCTCGATTGTTCTTCCGCACAATGCGCCGGGTTACCGCCACGTGTACCATCTGTACGTAATCGAAACAAAGAATCCGTCGCTTCGAGACGATCTGCTCAACTTCCTCATAAAACGCGGAATTGACGCGAAGACCCATTATTCGATCGCCATCCACAAGCAGGAGGGCTTCCCCTGGGGCAAGCCATTCAGAATAGCGGGATCGCTGGCCAACGCCGAGAAAAATGCCGCCTCATGCGTGAGTCTCCCCATGTTCCCGGAGCTTACAGCCGAGGAGGTGGACGAGACGATCGCCGCAGTGAAGGAATGGGACGCAAAGCATTCCTGAAAGGGGAAAGACATATGGACAGGCGTTACACTGTGCTGGTTGTGGGGATGGGCAAGCGCGGAAAGCATCATGCTTCGGCGTTCTTCAACAATCCGCGCTTCCAGGTGGTCGGACTGTGCGACATAGACAAGAGCCGGGCTGAAACTTTTGCGCCTCTTGTCGGCAGCCCGGAAACTGGCGCCGACGCCGAAGAGATGGCCATGAAACTGCGGCCTGACATCTTCTGCTTCTGCACGCTTCCGAACATAAGGCTGCCGATGGTAAAGATCGGCGTCAAGTGCGGCGCCAGGCTGATCGCTTTTGAAAAGCCGGTTGCGCTGTCAAGCGCCGAGGCCATGAAAATCCGCGCGCTGCTCGCGAAGAAGAATGTCAAGGCTGTGGTGAGCCATCAGCACCGCTACGGTGCGCATTACCGCAGGGTGAGGGAAATCGTCGCGAGCGGAGCCCTCGGCCGGATACACACCATATCGGCCACTGCTACCGGCTGGTTCATGCACATGATGAGCCATCTCATCGCCTATATGAGATGGTACAACGACGGGGCTGAGGCGTCCTGGGTCATGGCCCAGGCCGCAGGCCGGGGCAAACTGGCCGATGTGCACTCGTCGCCCGACTACGTGGCCGGAGTGATCCAGTTCGCCAACGGCGTGCGAGGCATTGTTGAAACCGGCGCCGGCGCGCCAGATCAGCCGGAAGTCGAAAAATGGTGGGGCAAGAACAGAATAAGCGTTTACGGATCGGAAGGTTTCGCCGAAGTTCTGACCAATGGCGGCTGGCGCGCAATGACGAAATCCGGCGGATACCAGAGCGGACCCGGCGCCATGAACTACGAGCTGGACATGCCGCCCTATATCCAGGAAATGGCGGACTGGCTCGACGACGACGCGAGGCCACACCCATGCCGTTTTGAGGACGCTTACAAGGGCGCGGAAATAATGGCGGCTCTGCTGAGGTCCGCCGCCGAAGGCGGACAGATCGCCCTGCCCCTTCAGAAAGGCAGGGATGAGCTCAAAATGCTGGCGAGACGCCTGTCCGGAGAAAAGGTCATGGTATCCTCGCCTGTGAACGCCGCAGAATACGGCGTGTGACCGCGCGGCGGCCTGAGAGACGGCGGTCTGTGCAGTGGAAGTGATCATACAGAAGGACCCGGCGGCGGCATCCAGACTGGCCGCAGCTCTGATAGCAAAGGCGCTGCGGGCCAGGCCCCACATGGTGCTCGGCCTGGCGACCGGAGCGACAATGGCTCCGATATACGCCGAACTTGTGCGCCTTCACCGGGAGGAAAACCTGGATTTTTCCCTCTGTAGAACCTTCAATCTGGATGAATATGTGGGCATCCCGCCCGACGATCCACACTCGTTCAGATACTTCATGAACAGGCATCTGTTCGATCTGGTGAACATAGACAAGCGCAACACTCACGTGCCGAACGGACTGGCAGACGACTTCCGGGAGGAATGTCTCCGTTACGAGCGCCTGATCAAGGAATGCGGAGGAATAGACCTGCAACTGCTCGGCATCGGCGTTGACGGGCACATCGGATTCAATGAACCGCTGTCCTCGCTGCTCTCCCGCACCCGCGAAAAGGCGCTGACGCCTGCGACGATCGAGCAGAACGCGAAGTATTTCTCCTCGCCCTCCAGCGTTCCCCGCCGCGGAATTACAATGGGCGTCGGAACGATCCTGGACAGCCGCGAATGCCTGCTTGTGGCGACGGGCAGGGAAAAGGCGGATATTGTCGCAAGGGCGTTTGAAGGCCCGATCACATCCATGGTCACCGCCTCGGCTCTGCAGCTTCATCCCAGATGCAGGGTGATAGTGGACGAGGCTGCGGCTTCGCGCATGCAGGGCGCTGACTATTACCGCTGGATTTTCGAGAACGAGCCGGAATGGGCCCAGTTCAGGTGACCATGCCGGGCCGGATGGGCGTCCCGGCACAGACAGGAGGATGATCATGCCGCAGGAATGGCGTTCGCGCATACTCGATCCCGTGGGAATGAAGCAGAGGCGCGAGGAGTATTTCAGCTTCGCGAGGCGGATGGGCCCATCGGTTTTCAGGCCGGACGGAACGTATCAGCCCCAAACCGAGCGAGACGGAAGGATCGCCTACTGGATACTGCCGGCCTTTCTTTCGTCGCCGGACGCGGCCGACCGGGATTTCGGAAACCGCATCTACGCGGCCGCCGCCGGATGGAATGCCTATGACGTATTCATGACTTCCTGCACGGCGGCGAATCTGGTCAGGCACGGAAGGGAGATGACTCCGGAACTGCGGAGGCGGTCCGAGGAGCATCTGGCGCGTTTCTCTCTCGGCGAAAACGGCCGCAAACCCGGCGCGGCGATTTATGACTACATGTTCCACGGCTACAACGACAACATGCCTTCGATGGCTACCCGCACGCTGCTTCTCGCCGGAGATATACTCGGCAGATCCGACATGACTGACGCGGGTCTCTTCCATCTGGAGGGGCTCTGCGCCCACCTGGAAAGACGCGGCCTCCTTTCTGAATACACGAGCGGCACCTACACCCCCATTTCCCTTGTGAGCATGCTCGACATAGCGGAGCTGTCGGCAAACCGCGACGCCCGCGAAATGGCCCAGGCATGCGCCAACAGAATCCTTCTCGACATACTCTGCCACTGGCACTGGGACGTCGGCGGGCTCGGATGCTCCATGTCCAGGGCCTACACCGCCGACAACACCGAAACCCTTTCCATTGTCAACGCCTACATCTGGTACATTTCCGGCCATCCGCTTGCAGTCAACCCCATCGAGGCCCTGACCGACCGCAACTTCGCCGGCGTGGTTCATCACGAACGGAACGTAGGCTTCAACCTCGCACAATTTGTGGAGGTCATGAACGCATCCCACGAGGGAGTGCCCGAGGCGATCGTTCAGTTCGTTCGCAGAGAACGCGCGTATCCCTTCGAAATCGCGGCCACGACGGACTGGAGCGAGGCCGGACTTCACGGAGGCGGAGGCTCGCGCGGTTGTGTGACAAGGGCATGGCAGCAGCGCCTCTGGGGACTGGGCACCTGTTCGGAGACGAGCACCGGCGCGGCGACAGGGCAGCAACTGGTGTTCCATGGAGTGCTTTCGAGAACGCCGCAGCCTTCGTCATGGAAGGATCGCGTGGCGTTCTGGCACAGGCTCCTCGCGGACGAACCCGACCACGGCGATCCTGTCACGCAGCACGGCCCGTCGCCGCATGCCGGAGCTTTCGCCGCGGACAGGGCGCGGGAGAATGCCGCTCCGCAGGATGGTCCTGCGCCGGAACACTCGCACGTCAACGACTGGGGCAGATACCAGACAGTCCAGAAGGGCGGAACGGTTCTTGGACTGGGAGCCATTTCTCCGCTTCTTGACGGCAAGACCGTGAGGCATCTGCGCTTCAGCATGCTGTTCACCGCCCGCCTCGCGCAGCCCGACGAGATGTGGGAAAACAGCGTCCGCCTTTCATCATGGGATGGCCAGGCCGCCCCGAAGGCGTGGCACTTCCTGCGTTATGGAGACGTTTATGTCGGAATCCGGCTGACCGCGATGGTCCGCAGGCAACCGTGCCGCGTGCTGCGCGTTCTGAAAAACGGCTATCTGCGCGTTGAGGCCCAGATCGTGGAAGACCGCCCCGTCACCATCACGCCAGAGTTCAGGGAATGGGCGGAGTACGGATACGTGTTTGAAATCGCCGACAGGGAGGAGGCCGGTTCTTTCGAACAGTTTCGAGCCCAGGTTTCGAAGTGCACGTGGGAGTACTATCACAGTTTTCACAGGAACAGCCGGTACGTCGGACGAAACGGCGAACTGCAGATTTCCGACTCCGTGATGGGGGGAACCGCAAGGTTCAGGGCCGTTGACGGAAGAAGCGAAATGCCGACGCTCTTCTCCGCAACAGGCCTTGATCCGGCGTTGGCACGCCTGTTCCCTGACGGCCGGCGCATCAGACAGCGTCGGATCTCATACCGTCCTGACTGGGTGGGATCTCCCTACTACGACAAATACTGGCAGGTTCTGGAGGCGGATATTCCAGGGCCGGGGTGAGCCGGCAGCCATGAAATCGCAGGAACATCAGTTGAGAATGGGCGTGATAGGGTTTGGCGCGGCCGGACGGCATCATTGCAGGACCATCGCAGCCGAAGTTCCGGAGATGCGTCTGACGGCTGTCGTGGAATCGGATCCGGATGCGGCCGGAAGGGCTGCCGCAGAATTCGGCGTGCCCACGTTCGCCACGCACGCTGAACTCATCAGGGCGGGCCTGTGCGATGCCGTAAGCGTGGCGACGCCTCATGTGGCTCATGCGGCGGTCGCAGTTGACTGCCTCAAAGGCGGGCTTCATGTTCTTTGCGAGAAGCCTCTGGCCGACACCGCTGGAGAAGCGGCGCGCATGGTGGCGACCGCCGTCCGAAGCCGCCGGACCCTCGGCGTGGTTTTCCAGCGGCGTTTCGAGACCGCTGTTCAGAAGGCCGTTCAAATCGTTCGGGAGGGACGGCTCGGCCGCATTCAA
>Ga0123519_10005685_pt1 | contig 19801 bp, 19 predicted proteins | sample YelNatPaOPRAMG02_FD_87396 | JGI IMG/M metagenome (GOLD analysis project Ga0123519, IMG submission 87396) | Hot spring microbial communities from Yellowstone National Park - Yellowstone National Park OP-RAMG-02 (version 2) | ecosystem: Environmental > Aquatic > Thermal springs > Hot (42-90C) ...
CCTTGTATTATATGTAGGTTATATGTTTTATATTTTAAGGGTGATCTTTTAATCCAACAAGTCAAATGTTTCTTACTTAGTCTTACAATATGGTTTAAACACTTTGGAAGGTTTTTGATTTTCCCAGATACTTCGGCCTTAGCCAGTATTCCTTCCAAAACCTCCCAATAAGACTGGATACCATGTCTGTTGACGCTTGCAGGGGATTACCTTTTTGGAAAAACTAAACCTGTTACATAAAAAGCCGAACTCTTGACAATTCTTGTTTATTAAATATGATTAAATCTTATGATGAAAATATTATTACTAACCATCATATTAAATCAGACCCCGATTAGGGAAAATCAGGCACCCTTAGTACCTGATTCAATAAAATATCCAACTTATGCTGATACTGTCTTTCCGATTACGCTTTTAGTCAGAACCACTGACCCGGATAGCGACCTTATTGCCTATCAGATTGATTGGGGTGATGATACAGTCTTGGTCTGGACTGATTTTTTCCCACCCGGATTTGAGGTTGAACAAACCCATACTTATAAAAAATTAGGCGACTTCTCAATTCGCATCCGGGCAAAGGATAAAAATGAGAATATCTCGGATTGGTCAAAACCTTTGCCGATTACGGTGGGCAATAATTTAATCAAGTGGCAGTTTGAAGCGATTGGCGGTATCTATTCTACTCCAGCTCTGGATAAGGATGATAATATCTATTTCGGCACCGATGAGGGTTTACTCTATTCTCTTACCCCCGAAGGGAAGTTGCGCTGGATTTTTCAAGCCCGTGGTCCAATTTATACTTCACCGGTAATCGGTAAGAATAGTGTTTACTTTGGTTCTACCGACAGTTTGCTTTATTGTTTAGACTTCAATGGTCAGAAGGTCTGGGAGTTTAAAACTAACGGAGAAATCTATTCCACCCCAGCCATTGACCAAAAGGGTAATATTATCTTCGGAAGTGATGATAGTATAGTATACGCATTAAATGAAAAGGGCAAGTTAATCTGGTCATATAAAACTGGTGATGCTTGTTCATTTTCGCCAGCGATTGGTCCGGATGGGACAATTTATGTAGTTGCGGATTCGGTCTATGCCTTAAACCCACAGGGTAAGCGAAAATGGACCTTCCCACCACCCGACGACGGTGAATATGCCACTTCACCAATTGTTGACTTAGAATCTAATGTCTATATTGGTGGCGATGACGGCTATCTTTACGGAGTTTTACCCAATGGGCGATTGCGTTGGCGGGCAGTTGTTTTGGATGAAGACCAGATTCGTTCCGAATTAACGATTGGCTTGGGCGATACAATATTACTGGGTTGTGAAGACGGATATGTCTATAAGAAGGGAAGGTATGGACCACTGGTTCCAGTCTATGAAACCGATGACGAGGTATTGGCAAGCCCGGTGATGGATGAAGCAGGTCATATCTACTTCTTATCCGAAGACGGCTTCTTTTACTGTTTGGAACGCGATGGCAAATTACGCTGGAAATTGGAAATTGCAATGAGTGAAAAGACAGTTCTAATCACTTCCGCAGCAACGATTGGTAAAGACGGCACAATCTATGTGGGTAGCCAAGACAATATCCTTTACGCCTTTAACGGGACTTATGGTATCCCGGATACCCCTTGGCCAACCTTCCATCAAAATGTGCGCCATACCGGCAGGGCAGAAAAATATGAAAGCAAAAAATGAAGGAAAAACGCGCAACGCAATTCACCTTAAGCGGACGCAAGAAACAAGGCAAACGACAAGTTACTTATACCAATGTTTAATATCTTTTTTATCGGTTTAATTCTTTTCCAAAACTTCAACTTTGTTGTTTTGGGTGACCGAACTGGTAGCGCCAAAACCGAAACCTTTGAAGGTATCATTGATGAGATTAGAGTCTTAAGCCCGGATTTTTTGATTAATGTTGGTGACCTAATTGAAGGTTACACTAACAATAAAAACACGATTGAAGCGGAATGGACTTATATTATCGGACAATTAAACCAAATCGGTTGCCCTTACTTTTTAACCCCGGGTAATCACGACATCTGGAGTCCGCAAAGTGAATCAATCTACATCAAACATTTTGGCAAGACCTATTATTCTTTCAATTACCAAGGATGCCATTTTGTAATAATTGACAATAGCCGTTACGATTCAATTTCCGCAATGCCACCAAACCAACTTTCCTGGTTGAAACAAGATTTAAAAAGAAACAAAAAGGCGCTCTTCACCTTCTGCTTTTCGCATAAACCATTTTGGCGCTATCCAGGACAAGCCGAGACCCTGCACCAAATCTTTAAACAAGGTGGGGTTGACTATGTCTTCTCGGGCCACGACCATTATTATGTGAGTAAAGTTTGGGATAGTATAACCTATATTCAGGTTGGTCCTTCGGGGAGTCGACTTAAAGAATACATTAATGAAGAACAGGGTGCTTTTCAGAATTACCTCTTAGTTAAAGTGGCCAGAGATAGCGTAAATATTGCGGTGATTAAACCAGGGAGTATCCTACCTTTTGATGTCGTGACAACCGAAAAAGTGGCAATGATTGACCGAATTGAAAATGAAGCAGTTAAAATTTCTAAGGTAAATATAAAAGATAGCCAAACGATTCAAGATACTTTTGGTTTATGGATTAGTAATGTAACTGGCCGACCAGTAAATACAACCCTTAAATGGAATTTTAATAAACAAGTTTGGCAGATTGTGCCAGAAAGTATTAATTGTTACTTACCCGTTGGCGCAGATGGTTATTACAAATTTCAATGTCGGACCAGTCAACCTGAAGTACTCTATCCCCTGCCCAATCTCGGTTTTAGTTGTCCTTATCAATTAAAGCAGACGCACCGGGTAAAAAAAATTCTACCGATTCGGCGTATTGCTAATTGTAATAAAGTAAAGAAGCCACCTACAATTGATGGAAAGTTAGATGACATAGCTTGGGAGTTAATTAAACCTTTAACAATTTTTGGAACTGACCAGGGCGATTCGGCGCCGATTGAAAAAACCTTGGTCTATTTTGCTTACGATGAGAATAATTTTTATATCGGGGCGCAATGTTATGAATCCCAAATAACTAAATTGAGTGCCAATGTTACTAGCCACGACCAACCCGTTTATAAGGATGACCATCTAAATTTTATCTTGCAACCGAATTTAGATTCCGTTGCTTATTATCAGATATTCATAAATCCCCTTGGCACAATCGCAGACCGCCGGTGTTGGTTAGAATCGGGCAAGAACCTAAAAGACCCAAATTGGGATTTATCAGCCAAAATTAAAACTAACCGCTACCAAGATAATTGGCAAGTGGAAATGGCAATCCCGCTTGTTCAATTTCCTAATTATTCAATTGATGATTGGGGATTTAACATTGTTCGCTACCAGCACCGCACCGATAAAGTTGGTATCTATCAAGTCCCTTTTGCCCACGACCCGAAAACCTTTGCCCAATTAAAATTTAGCCATTAGTTTTTATTACATTCGCGTAACTTTTTAGCCGTTTTTTTCGTCTAATATAGTGCAATGAAGAAGAATATGCCCAATATTAAAAAAATTAACTACAAAATATTATCGCAGTGCCAGTATAAAATTTAAGAAACACGGGGGTGCGGAGTTATAAACGGGACTGCGCAATTTTCGGAATTGTCCCAAGATTCTGCACCCCTCGTGATTTCCTATTTTTTAAATCAGAGTAATTTCCACTTAAATAATCGTAACTATTGGTATAATTAGAACTTATGATTTTGCTTCCAATTAATACTTTCTCCTTGACAAATTCTTTAAAATCCGTATATTTAGAGGTGGCGGTTAATAGAGAAATTTTGCCACGGGAAACACAGCCCAACCGACGAAGCCCTCATCTCGTTGGTTCTCATCTTAGCCCTCGGTTGCTGCTCTCAGCAGCAGCTCCTACCCCTTGCTTGTTTCCCGTGGCATTTTTTAATTGATTTACTGAATTGAAAAGGTATAATAATCAAAAAAGAAAGGAGTAAAATGAACCTCTTTTTATTGGGTCTTATCTTACTGACTGGGATTAACAAATCCCAGACCAGTCTCTTACAAGTTCCAATTGAAGCCCAAACCTTGGCTATCCTAAAAAGCGAATACTTTAAACCGGTTGCGTTAATGGATAATACCGTGATTGTTGAAGCCTTACCCAATGGGATTAATGTTCTCAAGCAAGAAAGAGTTGATTACAAAACCCTTTTAAAACCCGAATCCTTTCAATACGCTAAGGAGCATCGTTCATTCTATTTTGTATTTCCGCCGTTTCGAAAAAAATCGGCATCCGCTTTCCGTTTTTTAACCGAAAATGGTGAGGTGCTTAGTGAAGGTGATAACTACTATTTGTATTTAACCACTCAAGATTTTGCCCAAACCTTACCCCAAATTCGTTACGAAATCACTCATATATCGTTAAAACCAATCATCCTACCCGAATTAGCTGATAACAACTTTTTCTTCGAGGCGCCGGCCCAACTCGAATTTAACCGGGTGATTGACAATATTATTTCCCAGATTACGCCAACCGAATTGGCGCAATTAGTAAGAGAACTTAGTGGCGAAGTACCGGTAACCGTTTCGGGGAGTTTGGATACGATTCGCACCCGGTATGCCACCGCACCAAGAAACTCGGTTGCGATAAGATACTGGTACGAAAAGCTCTCTTCTTTTAGCGGTTTGGATTCAGTTACTTTTCATCCCTTTACCTGGCAGGCAAATCGTTGTGACAGCAATATTATTGCTACTAAGTTGGGCACTACTTATCCGAACCAATATTATATAATTGGCGGTCATATTGATAACACCTCGGAGATTCCTAATACCTATGCACCGGGCGCCGACGATAATGCCACGGGTTCGGTAGCGATGCTCATTGCCGCAAAATATCTCCATTCCATACCTTTTAAATATACAATAAGGTTTATTGCTTGGAATGCAGAAGAATTTGGTCTTTATGGTAGTGAAGCCCACGCCCGAGAGGCAAGGAACCGAAATGACAGTATTGTTGGAGTATTAAATGGCGATATGATTGGCACGGAAACCATCAATCGGGATTCCTTAGAGATTTATACCGGCTCGCGCACCGGTTCACGGGCATTGGGCGATACCTTTTATAGTGTCAATACCACTTATGGCATCGGTCTTCATATCAGACGTAGCACCCAAATGCCACAATACTCTGACCATTACCCTTATTATGCCCAAGGCTATAATTCCAATTGCATCATTGAAGCCGATTTCTGCCCTTATTATCACACAACCCAAGACCGCATTACCGCCAGTAGTTTTGACACTATCTTCTTCACTAAAGTTGTTAAAGGGATGGTGGCGACTTTAGCTACCTTGGCACAACCGGACACGCTATATAAAGATGTCGCGGTGCTGGCGATTATTCAGCCGGTTGGCACAATTGATTCTAATACACCAATCACCCCGCAAGTTAGAGTCAAAAATTATGGTTTTAACCCCGAAACCTTCCCCATTAAATTCTGCATTGGTGATTTTTATAATGAGACCAGAACTAAGACGCTTGCTCCTGGCCAGATTGACACAGTCAACTTTCCAATTTGGGTAGCAACTCAAATTGGAACCCATACTACCAAATGTACCACTCTTTTATCCGGCGATATGAAACAAACCAACGATTATGTTATCAATTCGGTAACTGTAACCCCGGTTGGCATTGCCGAAAATTCTGACCCGCAAATTCCCAAGACTTTGGTCTTGGAAGTAAGCAAACCGAATCCGTTTCTTTCCCAAACTATTATCCGTTATACCTTACCAAAAGAGACCGCGGTCAGTTTACAAATTTATAATGTGGTAGGAAATTTAGTACGGACCCTAAAAGATGGGTTGGAAAAACCCGGAATATATTCAGTCATCTGGGATGGCGCTGATGACAATGGCAATAAGGTTACGAAGGGGGTTTACTTCTATCGCCTTAGCGCTGGTAAAAATAGGGTTATCAAGAAAGTGATCAAACTGGATTAGATTTACCGATAACTTCAACCAGGAAACTTTGAGATTTCTTTAATCAAGAGCATCAAGGTTCTCATAGTTTGCCTGAGGCGAATTCGTTTGACGATTTACCTTTTTTCTCTCGGCACAGGCATCACCGGATTGATTAATCTTGACAACTGAAAAATTAACCATAGAATTGCACTATGCGACAGATTTGGCGAATAAATCTGCTAATTTTAATAATTAGTTTAAGTTTTGCCCAAGTTACTAAAAGCCCGACGATCGAACTTGTCGGGGTGGAAGGACCAATAATCGCGGAAAGATATATCCTGATGCCGGGTGACAATCTGCTTGTGACAATTATCGGGAAAACTACTTATTCTTATTCTACTTTTGTGACCTACGAGGGCAAAGTTACAATTAATATCCCAATGAGTGGAATAATGGCGAGCAGCGAAAACAAACCCTATTCTGAAGTTATTGATGCGGTAAAAGTGAGTGAACTTACTTTACAACAAGCCCAGGACTCAATCAATAAGGTTTTTGCTCACTATTTTCGCGATACTAAAATTAAACTGACCCTGACTGGAATTCGGACTGGCACGGTCTTTGTCACCGGCGAAGTAGAAAAACCAGGAACCTATAACGCTTTTCCCACCGAACGAGTTTCCTCAGTAATTGAACGAGCCGGTGGCCTCACCCCGGTTGGTTCAAAATCAAAAATCCAATTAATTAGAAATGGTCAACTTGCCACTGCAGTGAACTTAGAACTTTTTGAGATGACAGGTGAGTTATCCGCTAACCCGTTTGTGGAATCAGGCGATATCATCGTCGTTCCAGCAATGACTGCCCAGGTTTACGTGAAAGGTGCGGTCTTCGGGCGGGGTGAATATAAACTGCGCGCATCGGCTTTGACTACGGAAAAAGAAAGGATTAGCGAGGGTATTTATGAACTAAATCCGGGTGACAGAGTAACCGACATCATTGCCAAAGCCGGTGGTATAACTCCCTGGGCCGATTTGAACGCTTGCTACATTGAGCGATTAGCAGTTGGTTCAAACGAGCGAAAAAAAATCCCCCTTAACCTAAATAAAATTATCTTAGAAAAGGACCATTCATCTAATATTGAAATGCGTGCTTCCGATATTTTAGTAATCCCACCAATCAATACTTTAGTCTATGTTGAAGGCGAAGTTGATGACCCCGGCTCATTTCTTTTTACGCCCAATCAGCGGGCATCGCATTACATTGGACAGGCCGGTGGACCAACCAATGTTGCCAATCTAAAAAAAGCCTATGTTCAGAGAGGTGGACAAAGATTTTCAATAAGAACCGACCCTTTGATTGAACCAGGCGATATTATTTATGTTCCCCGGCTAACTTTCAAATGGTGGCAAGACTATGTCACAATTTTAAGTTCAATTGCAATCCCACTGGCAGTGACAATAATGTCGGTACTATTAGCAGCAAAGTAATCACGATAAAAACTTTAATAAGTGGAAGTATGTGATAAGCCTTTAATGTAAAGATTAGTCACTGCCTTTCTCACCCCTATATAGTTCCTGACGCCGAGCCTCAAGTAGTTCGTTTTTTTCGCCGGCGAATTCAGCCGCGGTGAGAATTAGGGTTTCGCCCAAATTAGTAGCGAAGACTTCTTCAAGGTAATTCCTATAATTTAAATCGCGTAAGAAATGGTGGTCAAGAATAAACTTTTTAACCTTTGTTTCATTAATAATACGAATGATATTTTTAATCGAATGAGCCAAGTCCAAAGGCCGAAATCGATAATTTAAGAGATAAGTCATTGGACCGTCGGCAAAAATAGTATCCGGATTTTGTTCAAGAATGAAGTTTAATTGTTTCTCCAGAGTAATGCCTTGGACATCAGAAGTGAAAAGAAACTTTTGTCCGTCACTGGTTGATTTTACACAAACCTCAAACACCATTCCCAATTTTGAACTAACCCCATGTTCTACCGCATCCGAAATGACGATTTCAACGCTATTGAATTGAAAGGTTTGTCCATCACCAATTATTATTTCTTTGGCAATATTGGAAATCTTAGCCAAAAAGACTTTGGCACGCTCTTTTTGGCTTTCATTAATATTCTCCTTTGGATTTTTAATAATTACGATTTTATCTTTAAACAGTTCCGGAAAATCTGGATTGTGATGGTCGTAATGATAATGGGTAATGATAACAATATCGGCAATCCTACCATAATTAACAATTTTTTGCCAGTGTTCCTCTTTTTTGGTTAATTCTTTGGGATGGGGCGGCAAATTGTAACGCACAGGTGCCAAGGCACAGGCTGGGTCGATAATAATCCTTTTCCCACCCAGCGAAGATAAATCCAAAAAAGTCGCCATCCCCCTGATTCCTAAACTATCAAACGCTAAAGGGATTATTCTCATTGCTTTACCCGAATCGGGCTCAAGCAATATTCTTCAATTTTTTTTATCCGGCGACGGTGTCTGCCCCCCTCAAATTTCTCTTGTAACCAAACCCTTAAAATTTTGTGGGCTTTAGCCTTTGTTGTAAAATTAGCCGCTAAAACTAAGACATTAGAATCGTTATGATTCCGTGCCATCTTTGCCATCTTTTCATTTAAGCACAAACAGGCTCGTATGCCTTTCGCCTTATTAGCGGCGATTGACATACCCAAACCCGAACCACAGATTAAAATACCACGGGAAATTGCCTTGCTTGAGAGCGCATTGGTTAAAGCAAAGGCGATATCTGGATAGTCTGCCGCGGCTGGTGAAAAAACACCAAAGTCTTTGACTTTGTAACCATCGTTCTGTAGGATGGGCTTTAAGAATTCTTTAAGTTCAAAACCCCGATGGTCAGAACCAATGCCAATTTTCATTGCTTAAGACAATTGGCTGAGTCCGCCTTAAGCGGATCAAGACAATTATAAGTAGGTTAACCAGTGATATTTGTCTTCAACATCGCCTTCAATGATTGCGAAGAATCTTTCCTGCAATTTCTTGGTTATCGGTCCGGGTTTACCTTCGCCGATTGGAATCTTATCAATCGAACGGATGGGAGTAATTTCGGCCGCACTGCCAGTAAAGAAGACCTCATCGGCGAGATAGAGAAACTCTCTTAGCATCATTGTTTCAATCACTTCGTAGCCCAAATCATGGGCGATCCGGATTACCGTGTCCCGGGTAATACCGGGGAGAATCGTAGCGTGAAGGGGTGGAGTATGAATTTTCCCGTTATGGATAACAAAAATATTCTCACCCGAACCTTCGCTGACAAAACCGTTAACATCCAAGGCGATGCCTTCAACAAAACCGTATTTTAATGCCTCCATTTTTATCAACTGGGAATTCATATAGTTCGCACAGGTCTTTGACATTGCAGGAAAGGTATTCGGTGCCATCCGATTCCAGGAAGAAACCATCACATCAACCCCTTCCTCCGTAGCCCCCACCCCCAAATACTTACCCCAATACCAAGTAATGATGGAGACATCAACTGGGCAATTAAAAGGGTTTACCCCCAATTCATAATAACCACGATAGACAATCGGGCGGATATAACACTCATCCTGTTCATTCTTCTTAATTGTATCAATTACTGCTTGATTAACTTGTTCTTTCGTATAAGGTATATCCATCCGGTAAATCTTTGCTGAATTAAACAATCGATTAGTATGCTCTTTAAGTCGGAAGATCGCCGACCCTTTTTTCGTTTTATAACAACGCAAACCCTCAAAGACTCCGGTGCCGTAATGGATGACATGGGAGCAGATATGAATTTTGGCGTCATCCCAGGGAATAAATTTCCCATTTAACCAAATATATTTAGCCTTAGATTTTTCAAACGACACAATGCCTCCTAAAGAATAGTGGCGGCGAAGGGATTTGAACCCCTGACACAGAGATTATGATTCTCCTGCTCTGGCCAGACTGAGCTACGCCGCCCAATTTTTGCTTTAATCCGCCTAAGGCGGACTCAGGCAACGGTTTCTGCGGGAGTTGGTTTTGTCTCTATCTTCTCTTCTTCCTTTTCAAAAAGGTTTTTATCGTCCTTCTTTTTCACCAAGACCGAGTAAATCAAAACATTGCCCGAGAACCAAGTCGCTGTTCCGTAAGATAGGACAAAAAGCGCGATACAATAAAAAGCGATTCCAAACAAGACCGAACCAACATCAACCGCCCAGTTCACTCTTGTATAAAATGAAGGTTCAAACAACATTCCTGCATGCATATAATTGATAAACCGCTCAAAAATATCGCGACAAAGCCAAGGTAACCAACCCGGTAGATTTATTTTTAAGAAATGAGCGGCATTGGCCGTCATATCGTAAATCTTGGCACCGGCAAATATATGAACAACTTCGGTACCGATTTTTACCGCGCCGGCTGAAGCTAATCCAAGGATAAACATACCAACTTTAGCCAATATCCATAAAAGTCCACCATAGACAACTAATCGCCAGGGTTGCTCATTAACGCAGGAGAACACTTCAAATAGTGTATCAAAGGTATCGTTTTTAGTCGACCCGACAACGGCGGGACCAATCATTAGCGTGAAGAAGAAGACAATCAATAAATAAACAATAAAAAGCGAGACGGCAAATGCGGGTAATGCCATTAGCCCGACAAATATTTCGCCCAAATAGGGTATTGCGCCGATCAAACTTAGGACTAAGCCGCAAATCACCAATGACAAAACGAACAACAAGGGTAAAACCGGTCCTAAGCATACCGCACCGATATTATGTAAGGCGTAACTGAATGCTTCTTTTACTTCAAAAAACTCATCGCCGCGCAATTGTTCATAAGCAACTTTGCCAACCGCAGCACCAGTAATTAAGAACACCGCAAGGAAATAGATTATACCAATTGCCCAAACAATCCAAGAATACCAAGGAAACGTCTGGGGTAATGGTAACAGACGAAATTCTAACCAGATTTCTTCAAAGCGCCAGCCAGCAAGAAGAAAAGCCAGATATGAAATTACGCAGTAGCCAGCAAAGCCGATTAATAAGCCGATAAAACTCATCCACATTTTCTTTGCCGAAAATCCCAATCGACAGGCGCGGAAGATATCTTTATAATTAAAATGGGGCTGGTTCATACAAAAAACTCCTTTCTTTATGTTTAGTTAATAAAAATTGGGGAGCAATCCGCCTTAGGCGGACTAATCCGCCTTTGGCGGACTGCGTGTCTGTCTCCCTCAGGACAAAACGCGACCCGCAATACGGATCCGCAACGCGGATCCGCCTTAGGCGGGCAAAGGCGGAATATTTTAAGTCGTTCATTGTTTCACTTTTGTATTATCCGAACAAAGTGATAAAGGAATAATGCTAAACCTACCATCATCACTATCCACAGCCAACGTAAAAGAATAAACCATTTACACCGTTCCTTTCTCGGAAAATAACGAGGTTTAAATTGAATCATAAAGCACTTGCCTTTGGTCATCAAATATTTAATGTGTAATCATAAAAAGAAAATGCCTTGCTGTCAAGAGGACAATTTAATTGCTTAAATTCGCCAAGGGGGGACTCAGGCAGACTTTAAGTAGTTGACCAATTGAAATTTCGGTGTAAGATATTTAAATTGCTTAAATCCGCCAAAGGGCGGATAAAGCAGTAAAACGAGATGCAAAGCAATACATTAATCATTCGTTCCTATGCCAAGATAAATTTAGGACTTTTAGTTAAGAAGAAACGAAGCGATGGTTATCATAATATTGAAACAATCTATGTGCCAATTCAACTTCACGATAAAATCCGACTAAAAAAGATTGATAAAGGTATTATTATAAAAACAATGGGTATTCCAATACCCGTTCCTCAAGAAAAAGCTAATTTAGCTTATAAAGCAGCCCTCTTATTTGGCAAAGAATTTGGAATCACAAGCGGGATCGAAATCCTAATTGAAAAGAATATCCCAGTTGGGGCTGGGTTAGGCGGCGGCAGTAGTAATGCCGCAGCTGTCTTACAGGGTTTGAATTTAATGTCTGGCGAACCTGGCACTAAAAAAGATTTATATAATTTGGCTTTAAAAATTGGCATGGATGTTCCATTTTTTCTTTGCGGCAAAGCCTGTTATGCCACCGGCCGCGGTGAAATATTAGAACCGATTAAAATACCAAAACTTAATGTTGTTTTATATTATCCGGGTTACCCAATTATTACCAAATGGGCATACAAAAAAATCGCTAAAGTTAGTCTTCTACCGAAAGATAAGAGGTTATTGACAAATCAAGCTTTATCGCTTAAGATACTAAGTGAGAAATTGCAGAATGGCGATTTAACTGACCTTTCGCACTATTTACTAAATAGTTTTGAGGATTTGGTTTTTGAGCATCATCCGGATTTGGCAGAAATCAAGCAGTTTTTTTTAAAGCATGGTGCTTATGCCGCTTCTCTTGCGGGCTCGGGTAGCGCGATTTTTGGTTTAGTGGAAAAGAAAAATATTCCAATTTTGCGCAAGGCACTGAAGGAAAATAAAATTAATGTGCTGTTTACTAAATCGCTATAGTTTAGGCTAAGTTAATTTTGCTTGGGGCGTCGTCTAGTGGCAGGACCCAGGATTTTGGATCCTGTTGGGGAGGTTCGAATCCTCCCGCCCCAGAATCCGCCCTAGGCGGATTAGGGAGGCTAATGTTAGAAGAGTTAAAAGTTTTTTCCGGGCGTGCCAATTTGCCATTGGCGCAAAAGATTGTTGCCCACTTAGGAATAAAATTGGGCAACGCCAGGATAAGAAATTTTGCTGACGGCGAGATTCGTATCAAAATTGAGGAGAATGTCCGCGGGGTCGATGTCTTTGTTATCCAACCAACTCACCCGCCAGCCGAAAATATCTTGGAATTATTATTGATGCTTGACGCTTTGAAACGGGCATCTGCCGACCGAATTACTGCGGTAATTCCCTATTATGGTTATGCCCGGCAGGACCGCAAAGATGAACCACGAGTCCCGATTTCGGCAAAGTTGGTTGCCGATTTAATTGTTACGGCTGGGGCGAATCGAGTCTTGACAATGGATTTGCATGCCGAACAAATTCAAGGTTATTTTAATGTGCCAGTTGACCATCTCTATTCAACGCCAATACTTTTGGATTATTTTAAACAAGATAAAGCGAGTCTGGGACAGTTGGTTGTCACTTCTGATGTGGGTAGGGCTAATCGGGCGCGGGGTTTTGCGAAACGATTAGGAGATGATATTCCAATTGCCGTAGTAGATAAAAGACGACCCGAGCCCAATCAAGCCGAGGTGGTTAATATCATCGGGGAGGTTGAAGGTAAAGTTGCCTTGATCTTTGATGATATTATCGACACGGGCGGCACCGTGTTAAAAGCGGCTGAAGCGCTTTTGCGCTTGAAAGCACGCAAGGTAATGGTCTGTGCTACTCATCCTGTATTCTCTTCCGACTGCGTTGCGAAAATTGCCGCCTCAGAAATCGATAAAGTGGTTGTGACCGATACCATTGATTTACCGGCTTCCAAACGAAACAATAAAATCGAAGTTTTATCGGTATCACCATTGTTAGCCGAGGCGATTGCCCGTATCCATAAGGGACAATCGGTTAGTTCGTTATTTGTTTAATGCAAGTAAAAACCTATTCAAAGGAGGCATATGATATACTCAATAAAAGCGGAAATTAGAGACCGGCGAGGAAAATCCGCCGTCCGCAACTTAAGACGTGATGGTCTTGTTCCGGCAGTGCTTTACGGACGAAAGATGCAACCAATAAACCTTGTTATAAAAGAGAAGGAATTTTTAAGACTCTTGGAAGAGATTAAAGGGCATAGCCCAATCATTGAACTGGAACTGCCAGAGGAAAAGGCTAAATGCGTTATCAAACTAATCCAGCGTCACCCAATTTCCTTAAAACTTTTACATGTTGACTTTCAAAAGGTGCAAGCACAGGAAAAGATACAAGTTGCGGTACCAGTGATACTAACTGGGGTAGAAAAATCAATTGGTGTCAAGGCTGGTGGAATCTTAGAACACACCTTGCGCGAAATACCGCTTAAAGCCGAAGTCGACAAAATTCCTGAACATATTGAAATTGATATTAGTAATCTCAAACTTGGCCACAGTATCCATATCGCTGATTTGAAATTACCCGGAGTGGAATTTGCTTTACCAACTGATACCGTCATTGTTTCAGTTCTTGCCCCACGCAAAGTTGAGGAAGTAGTAACACCGGTAGCAGCTGAGGAGATGAAAGAACCAGAAGTGATAACCGAGAAGAAAAAAGAAGAAGAACCAAGCGAGGAAGATAAAGAAAAGAAAGGTAAAAGTGAAAAAGAAGTGACAGCGAAGAAGGAAAAGAGTGCTTGAAACACATCCCAAGCGTGAAGGGAAATCCGCCTTTGACGAATTGGTCTTTTTTGGGTTGGGTAATCCAGGTAAAAAATATGCCCAAACGCGACATAATATTGGTTTTATGGTGGCCGATGCCTTAGCCAAAGTGCTTAAAGCACCTCCCTGGTCTATCGCAAGCGATTCGGATTACCAGTGGACAAAAGTGCAAAAGGCACAACTTCCTGCTTCAGCCAGTTTGGTCATCGTCAAACCTTTGCTTTATATGAATAACTCTGGCGTGGTGGTAAAAGAATATTTAGCCAAACATCCCAGCGATTTTATTGTTCTCTGCGATGACTTTGCCTTGCCGTTCGGACGAATCCGAATCCGCGAGCGCGGTAGCGATGGTGGACATCAAGGGTTGGCATCAATTATTTACCACTTACAAACTAATAATTTCCCCCGACTCCGAATTGGTATTGGCAAGCCGCCGACACAAATTTCGCACCGTGAGTATGTCTTAACCGAATTCTCGCGGGAAGAGAAAAAACTATTGCCCAAAATTATTGAATATTCGGTGGCCGCGCTTTTGTATCTATTGGAAAATGGTATTAAAAAGGCAATGACTTTATATAATCGCCCAGTATTTGAACCCGATTCGGGCACAGGCGTTTGAGCAAATTTATGCGAATTGGGATTGTTGGTTTGCCTAATGTCGGCAAGTCATCTTTATTCAATCTCTTGACCAAGGCGAATGCTAAGGTCGACCTTTACCCATTCACAACCATTGAAAAAAATGTTGGGATAGTTCAAGTTCCTGATGCCCGCTTGCAAAAGATTGGTGAATTGTTGAAACCCCCAAAACTGACCTTTGCGACTATTGAATTTGTGGATATTGCTGGTTTGGTCAAAGGTGCCAGTAAAGGCGAAGGGCTGGGTAATAAATTTTTGTCGCATATTCGGGAGTCAAGTCTTTTGCTTCATCTCTTGCGTTCTTTTAATGATAGCACAATACCCCATATTTATGGAACGGTTGACCCAGAGCGGGATATGGAAATCGTTAATACTGAATTGGCGATTGCTGATTTAGAAGTGGTGGAACGAAATCTAAGCAAATTAGTTAAAATGTCTGAAACAGAACAGGGGTGCGCTTCAAGCGCTCGGCTTAGCGCCTTAGAAAAGGTTAAGTCGGCTTTGAATAGCGGTTTTGAACCACCATCCCTTACACCCGAGGAGCGCGAAGCAATTAAAGACCTGGGGCTTTTCATTGTTAAGCCAATGGTTTACGCCCTAAATTGCTCGGATGCAGAAGTCTTTGATATCGCTAAAATGCCCAAACTAAGCAAGCGGGATGTTTTTACTTTTTCTCAAACTTTGGAAGAGGCAATGGAAGGTTTCTTAGAGGAGGAGAAACGGGAAGCCCGAATTGAGTTAAACCTTGCCCCGGAAGGTCCAGTTGGTATTGTGAAGCGGTGTTTTGATTGCTTAAATCTAATTTGTTTCTATACCGTCAAAGGTGATGAGAGTCGCGCCTGGTCAATTCCGAAAGGGACAAAAATTGTTGACGCCGCAGGCAAAATCCATTCCGATTTTGCCCAGGGGTTTATTAAAGCGGAAGTGGTTTCCTTTGACGATTTGGTCGAAAGTGGCGATTTTCATTTAGCCAAAGAACAGGGTAAAGTGCGGGTTGAAGGAAAAAACTACGAAGTCAAAGATGGTGATGTAATATTAATAAAATTTCGGACATAAAAGAATTTAAAAAGGAGGAAACTTGAAAAATTACGAAGCAGTTTTTATTCTCTCCCCAGAATTATCCAAAGAGGCGGTGCAAAAATTAACCAACGAAGTAAAAAAAAGTATTGAATCCGCTAATGGGGAAAGAATTGTTGAGGAAAAATTGGAAAAGCGTCAACTCCAATATCCCATAAAAAAGCAAAAGGAAGGGATTTACTTTATTTGCCAATTTACTGCCCCACCCCAAGCAATTGCCAAAATCAAAGATGCCTTTAAGCATAATGAATCAATTCTCCGTTATGCTTTTATTGCGGTGGACAAAAGGCAATCAACCAGTACCGAAAAGGAGACTTAAATGGCTGAGATTAGACTGGGTTCATTAAATTATGTTGCTCTAATGGGAAGAGTTACCCAAGAACCCGAATTAAAGTATACTCCAAAAGGGACTCCGGTTTGTAATTTTAATATTGCAGTTAACCGAAGGTGGAAAGATAATACCACTAATGAATGGAAAGAAGAAACCAGTTTTTTTCGGGTGACAACTTTGGGTAGAGCTGCTGAGCGTTGTGGCGAAGTTTTAAAAAAAGGGAGTGCAGTCTTAATCGAAGGTAGATTGCGTAGCCGGTCTTGGAACACCCCAAACGGTGAGAAGCGTAATATAATTGAAATCGTCACTTTTCGTGTCCAAATCTTAGATAAACTTGCTCCCGAAGCCGAAATTACTCCTGAACCCGAAATTGACGAAGGGGTTGATATTCCTAAAGACCAACTCGACGATATACCATTCTGACCGCCTCGTCGCTCTGAGCCGTGATGTGCTTTAAGCACTTAGGCCAAGGTATTGTCCAATATTGGCTATTTATCGCTCATAGTCTTTTTATCCCTTGGCAATTAAGAAAGACCTTTAAAAGGTTAGTTGACCAAATATTTGAAATTGGAATTGGCGCATTGCCGATGGTTTTAGTGATGGCAATCTTTGTTGGCTTGACCACGGCAATTCAAACTGCCTACCAGACACTCGGTATTGTCCCAAAATACTTTTTAGGCATTGCGATTGGTCGAATGATTCTGATTGAATTCGGACCGGTCTTTACTGCCTTTGTGGTGGCTGGCAAATCGGCATCGGCAATGGCTGCTGAAATTGGCACAATGCGGGTCACCGAACAGATTGACGCTTTAGCAATGATGGGAATTAATCCTTATCGCTATCTTTGTCTCCCGCGCATCTTAGGGGCTTTGGTTGCCTTACCCCTACTCGTCATTTTTACCGAATTTATTGCTATTGTTACTGCTATTCTCACCAGCATCTATCTCCTGAAGGTTTCATATTCAGATTTGACTTATGGTTTGATCCACCATTTTCGTCTTAACGATTTGGTTGGTGGGCTGGTCAAAGCATTATTTTTTGCTTTTCTGATTGCAACCACAGGTTGCTTTTTTGGTTTGCAAACCACAGGCGGTGCCAAAGGAGTAGGTCAGGCAGTAACGCGCGCTGTCGTAACTTCGCTGATTTTGATTTTCGCTTTTGATTTTATTAATGCCTTGCTCTTTTTCCAATGATTAAAGTTTGTGATATTCACAAAAGTTTTGGTGACCTAATAGTCCTGGATGGAGTGAGTTTTGAGGTCGGTGACGAAGAAATCGTCGTTATCCTCGGACCTTCTGGAACTGGTAAAACCGTGCTATTGAAAATAATTGCTGGTCTAATCAAGCCCGATGCCGGTAAGGTGTTTTTTGACGGACAATGTTTGCAGGAAATGAGACCAGCCGAGATTTACGAACTGCGGAAACGGATTGGCTTTGTCTTTCAAGGTTCGGCGCTCTTAGATTCTTTAACGGTCTACGAGAACATTAAACTCACCCTTGAGGAAAACACTAATTGGCAGTTGGCACGACAAGAAGAGCGAATTAACCGAATTTTAGAAGTAATTGGACTTACCGGGAAAGAAAAACTCTTACCCAAGGATTTATCCGGTGGAATGATGAAATTAGTTGCGATTGGCCGGGCTTTAGCCCTTGACCCGCCTTATCTCTTTTACGATGAACCAACCGTTGGACTTGACCCAATTATGAAAGCACGGATTACCGAATTAATTGTTACTTTCCGTGATAGTTATCAAAAGTCGGGTATTGTCGTCACCCACGATTTAGATGCCGCACGCAAACTGGGTTCCAAAATTTATATGTTAAAATTGGGTAAGATTGCGGAAATTGAAACTATTGAGAAGGAGAAATATGAATAGACAACTCAAAGGATTTGCAATCACCCTTTTTGTTATCCTAAGCATTGGTATTTTCATCTTGATGGTTAGTTGGTTCAGCGGACTGCTTGAAGTAGGACCCAGACGTGCTTCCAACACCTACCACATCTATTTTGACAATGTCTCGGGTTTAAAGATTGGTGACCCAGTTGAGGTTTTGGGAGTAATAAAAGGTCGGGTCAAAAAGATGCGGTTGGAAGATAATAGGGTTATGGTAACTGTTGCTTTAAGTTCTGAGATAAAATTGACTAAAGGCGCCAAATTCGCAATTCGGTCACAGAGTTATATCGGTAGTGATAAGTATCTTTTTGTCAATCCAGGAGTTGGTGAACCAGTATCCCCGAATTTCATATTCAATGGTGAAAACGAATCGCTCAACTTAGAGGTGACATTTTCCAAGATTGATAATTTGATTGACAATTTGATGGCATTAAAATTAGGCACGGAGTTAATAAAAACAAAAGATGAATTACTCCAAGCCGTCCAGTCTTTGCGCGAAAGTTTTAAGCCCTTTGGTACCTCGGTCTCGGAATTAACTTTCGTCTTAGAGGGAATATCGGTTAAATTTGATTCTCTAACCGACCTACTAACTCAAGAATCAACAATCAAGGAACTTTTGAGTTCTAAGGAACTCTACAACGAATTACTTACTACTAACCGCCAATTGCAGGATTTGATTAAGGATATAAAAACCAATCCCCAGAAATATATTCAATTAAGATTATTCAAATAATCATCAGGCACCCCATTTACTGCCTTCCGCTTTCGCTTGTTACTATCTGCCTAAGCGGTGTGTGGTCCGCGACCAGCGGTACGCAAGGACCTCTAACCCGCTTAAAAAACGCGCAATGCGTAACACGAATCCGCCATCGGACAAATTAGGTTTTCGGTTGTGACAATCCGCCTTTAGCAGATATTTTTGTGCCAAAACTTCTCTTTGTTATATAAAATGCCAAAATTTCTTCTAAGCCTCTTCTATTTAAGAACTTAATCTATTGCCTTATCTTTTTGGGCTACTCTATTTATCATTAGGGGCTAGCCCCACCCTATCCCCTAAACGGTATAGGGAGCGGTATTGAGGATAGCCTATCCACTTAAGGCGACTTAAGCCATAAAGATGGGTCTCAGTATAACCAGGGATTTATAATTCAATCCAGGTTAAGGTGTTGCTTATTTGTGGGTTAGAATTAGGGATTGATTACGGGATAGTATTGAGGCTTGTCCTCAAAACTACCTTCGCTCAGAATAAACCCGGTGCTACAATTGTATTCTTGGTAAACCCGGTAATTATCTTTTTACCACCAATACCGCACAGTATAGGTGATAGTTTTTTCGCCATTGGCTAAAACCGGAACAGTAAATTCAATGGTTCGGGTATCACGCTTCTCGTAATCTTGGGATTTTTCGGTAATCTTCCAGTTTGACCAACGGTAAAGATGTTCCACCACCTTTACTTCAACCGCTTCGTCCTTGTGATTCCTTAAGGTAATCTTATAGGATTCGGTTACCCAATCATCACCCCGTTTGAAATCGGTCTGAACCCTTTCCCCAATAATATCAA
>Ga0123519_10005687_pt1 | contig 19795 bp, 23 predicted proteins | sample YelNatPaOPRAMG02_FD_87396 | JGI IMG/M metagenome (GOLD analysis project Ga0123519, IMG submission 87396) | Hot spring microbial communities from Yellowstone National Park - Yellowstone National Park OP-RAMG-02 (version 2) | ecosystem: Environmental > Aquatic > Thermal springs > Hot (42-90C) ...
GAAGCATAGTTAAGTTCATAAAAGTTTTGTTCTGTAGAGAGAGAATCTATAGTTTTTTCAATATTTTTAATATCTGCTATTCTTTTAGTATCTCTAGCTTTAGAAAAAATTATGCCTGGCTTAATGATAACTATTAAGACAGTAGCTAAGATACTTATAAGAGCTAAGACAATTAAAAGTTCAACTAAAGTAAAACTTTCTATTTTTGAATTTTTCATAGATTAATTATAAAAAAAAAATAGAGAAAGTCAAGAATTAGACCTTTATAACCACCGGAATCACAACTGGTCTTCTTTGCGTTTTTTTAAATAAAAATTCAGCAATTTCTTCTTTTAAGTTATATTTAATTTGTTCTTCTTGAATCAATGGTGATTCATCTCCCAAAAATCTAACGTCTCTTTCAACAATTTTTTTAATTAAGGTTCTGGCATCTCTTAAAAGTTCTTTAGATTCTCTTAAATAGACAAAACCACGAGAAATAATATCTGGGCTTGTACGAAGCTGACCAGTAGCAGAATCGATTGTAGCAATAATAACAAAAATACCATCATGAGCCAAGTTTTGCCTATCTCTAATTACAACTTCTTCAACATCGCTAATACCTAAACCATCAACATAAACAATATTGGCAGGAACTTTTTCGTGATCAAGAAACATTTTTTCTGGAGTCATTTTTACAACTTGACCATTTTGAGCAATAATAATTTTTTCTGAAGGAATACCTAAATTCAATCCAATTTCTTCAACAGCTTTTAACATAAAATAATGGCCATGAACAGGCATTAAGTACTCTGGCTTAACTAAATTAATAAAAAGGCTAATTTCATCAGCAAAAGCATGACCAGAAGCATGAATATCCATCATTTGATAATGATAAATTTTAGCTCCTTGTTTTTGAAGATCATCTTTTAATTCCTGAATAATCCTTTCATTGCCAGGAATAATTGAGGAAGAGAAAATAACAGTATCATCAGGAATAATTTTGAAATATTTATGTTCTCCAGAAGCAATTTTCATTAAAGCTGAGCCTCCTTCAGCCTGGGAACCAGTACAAACAATTGTTACTTGACGAGGAGGAAGACGAAAGCTATCTTCAGGTTTTATAAAAATTCCTCTTGGTGTTTGAAGATACTTTAAAGCCCGAGCAACTTCAACATTTGTTCTTAAGGTTCTTCCATCTAAAACAACTTTCCTTCCATAAAGACCAGAAAGCCAAACAAGTTGTTGGATTCTTTCTAAAAGCGAAGCGAATGTAGCGGCAATAATTCTTCCTGAAGCTTTTCTAAAAATTTCTTCTAAATTTTCCATGATTTTTCTTTCTGAAATAATAAAACCAGGCTTAGGAGCATTAGTAGAATCTATCATCAAGGTTCGTATTCCCTTAAGAGCAAGTCTTACAATTCTCGAAAGATTAGCAGGTTTATCAAAAAAAGGAGTAAAATCAATTTTAAAATCACCAGTATGGATGATATTGCCAACAGGAGTTTGGATTAAAAAACCAACCGAGTCTGGAATAGTATGATTAACATGAAAATAATCAATAACAAAAGAACCTATTTTTATAGTTTTGTAATTATCTTTTCTAAATTCATAGGTTTCTAATTTAGGAGCACGGGGGAAATCCTCCTGTCTTTTTAATATAAGATTTCTAGTAAGAGGAGTGGCATAAATTGGAGGATTCCCAATTTTTTCAATTAAATAAGGAATAGCGCCAATATGATCATAATGACCATGAGTGATTAAAATTCCTAAAATTTTGTCTTTATTTTTTTCTAAATACTCGACGTTAGGTATAGTAAAATCAATTCCCGGCATTTCCTCAAAATATGGATAACCCAAACCAGCATCAACAATAATTATTTCTTTTTCATTAAATTCAAAAGCAGTCATATTACGACCAATTTCTTCTAGGCCACCTAAGGGAATGATTTTGAGTTGACCTCTTAATTGAGATTTTTGTTGTCTTATCATCTTATGCTCCGGAGAGGATTCGAACCTCTATGGCCAAAGCCACAAGACCCTGGACCTTGCGCGTCTACCAATTTCGCCACCGGAGCTTATTCACGGACAAACACGGATCTAATGCAGATCTATGCGAATTTTTATTATCCGTATAATCCATGTTAGATCCACTTGGTCCGTGAATTTATCTTTCTTCAACTTCTAAATTAGTGATCGTTCCCGAAGAATCAATTGTTGCCGTTGCGGATAAAATTTTTGATAATGATGATGAATTTAAATTAGCTTGAACATCAATTTTTTTGACTGACGAACTAACATTACTTACTGAATAACTAAAATAACCTTGGGGCATAATTATTTGCAGCGATGTAGTTGTGAAATTTGGATTTTGATTAATTTGATATAAAGCATGTCTTAAACCACTGATAGCTAATGATCTTAAAGAAACAAAACCTTTAAAAGTTGAAGCAAATTGAAAAGAAGACGTTGTTGTATTTCCTAAAATTATAACCAAAAAAATAAACAAAGTCAAGACCAAACCAACAATAACAAAGACTATCTGTCCTTTATTTAAATGGCACGGTGATAGCTGTTTCACTTTGTAAATAGCTTTGACCAGGACCTTGAAGTTTGATTCCAGCCTTGAATGAATTTCCGACCTGAGAAAATGATAAATCTTGCACAAAAACTCTAGGATCAGAAACTAAATCGGTATAATAAAGCTCAGGATTCTTTTTGGCCAAATAAACTCTTCCCCCTTGACCATCAAAAATTATCCAACCTATTTTGTCATTCCAAGCATAACCATAAAGATAATTATTATTTTCAGTTACTTTATAATTTGAACTTCCGCAAACACCAGTATCTTGACAATTAAAAGAAATCCAACCAGCAATATCATTGTAGGCCCATCCTCTTAGCTCTCTATTTGTATCTTCGCAAACTCCATAAACAGGTTCGGTCGAAGTATCATTCCTAAATTTTATCCAACCAATATTTGGCGACCAAGCATTATTAGAAAAAGAATAAATTGCAGAAGTACTAGTAGACGAACTAATCCAACAAGTTGACGATGAATTAAAATTAACACCATAACTATCATCGCTAAAACTTATACTCCCAACAGATAAATTACTAGCATATCCTTTAACTTTTGAACTTGTTTGATCTAAATAAATTGGATGAGTTAGAAAAAAAGCTATAGTCTCATTCTTTTGATCAAATAAAACTTCCCACTCGGTCAAAATATTTATTGCTTTTGCCTTTGTCATTTCTCTTTGAATTCTTAAAAAAATATTTCTAACTTCGCTATTCAAATCTATTCGTCCTTTTAAAGAAAGATAATTAGTTAAAGTTATTATTAAAATTGGATAAACAATAACAATTATCAGTAAAAAAAGGCCTAAATAAAGCAAGGTCTCCACTAAAGTAAACCCATTTTTATCTTTAATAAGAAACATTCAGTTTTGGCAATAAAAAATAATCTTCGAAAATTAAATTTAAATATTTTGCTGTCGTTGTAACAAATTTAATTGTTGTTGTTTGATAATTACTAATTTTAAAACTAAATTCATAAGATTCATTGCCAACAACAATTTTCTCAGTACCAGTGGCAATTTGCCATAAACCTGAAGTAGCAAAAATATAATAAGATTCGGTAGAAGCTAAAGAATTTAAGGTATTCCAGTCTGTCTGAGATAAAGAAATCAAAGCATTGCGATATTTTTCAAATCCCGAGATAGCCACACCCTGATTAAAACCTTGGTATTTTTGTGATCTTAAGATAACTCCTATAAACATTAATAAAATTCCTAAAATCACAACTAAAAGCCCTAAACTAAGAACAATCTCAATTAATAACTGTCCTTTATTTTGCATTTATCTTTATATTCTCAATTATACCTTGGGCTAGATTTGCTGGCAAAGGTTCATAATGCGAAAATTCCATTATACTTGTTACTCTTCCTTGAGTCAACGATCTTAAAACTGTTACATAACCAAACATTTCTGCCAGTGGAACTTTTGCCCTAATAACTTTTGCCATCCCTCGATCAAAAACTTCTTCAATTTTAGCTCGACGAGACGATAAATCACCAGAAACATCTCCTAAAAATTCTGGAGGGACCACAACTTCGATCTTCATAATTGGCTCGAGCAAAATAGGATTCCCTTGTTTTACTGCTTCTTGCAAAGCAATAGTTCCAGCGATTTTAAAAGCAATATCAGAAGAATCAACCTCATGATAGGAACCATTAAATAAAGTAACACGAATATCTTTTATTGGATAACCGGCTAACACTCCTTTTTCCATTGCCTCTCTTACTCCTTTTTCGACTGAAGGAATAAAATTATCAGGAATAATACCACCTTTAATAGCATTAACAAATTCAAATCCTTTACCTCTCTCTAATGGTTCAACTTTTAAGTAAACATGACCATATTGACCACGACCACCACTTTGACGAATATATTTTCCTTCAGCAATAGCTTCTTTCGTTATTGTCTCTAAATAAGCAACTTGAGGTTTGCCAACGTTGACCTCAACATTAAATTCTCTCTTAAGTCTATCAACCTTAATTTCTAGATGAAGTTCGCCCATTCCGCCAATTAAAGTATCGCCAGTATCTAAATTTTGACTCAATTTGAACGTTGGATCTTCGTCAATTAAAGCTTTGATTGCTAACCCTACTTTTTCTTGATCAACTTTTGTTTTTGGTTCAATCCTCATCCAAATAACAGGTTCAGCAAATTCAATTTTTTCATAAACAATCGGCTTTTTAGGATCGCATAAAGTATCTCCTGTTTTCAAAGTTTTAACTCCAACAATAGATCCAATATCACCGGCAAAAAGTTCTTCAATTTCTTCGCGATGGTTAGCATGTATTCGAGCGATTCTTCCTACTCTAAAAGTTTCTCCGGTTATACTATTTAAAACTGTCATTCCTGTTTTTAAAATTCCAGAATAAACTCGTAAATAAGATAAAGTTCCTACATAAGGATCAACCTGAATTTTAAAAACTAAAGCAGAAAAAGCTTCTTCATCAATTGGTTTTCTTTCTGTTGGTTGATTGGTTAAAGGATCAGTGCCTTGAGGTAAGGGTAAATCCAAAGGTGAAGGCAAAAAATCAACAATACCATCTAATAAAAGTTGAACTCCTTTATTATCTAAAGCTGAACCTACATAAACAGGAATAAAATTATAACTTAAGGTTGCTCGACGAATTGCCTGACGAATATCTAACTCACTAAAATTATGAGCTAAGTATTTTTCGATAAATTCTTCATCTCTTTCAGCTAATTTTTCCAAAAAAATTTGACGCCATTTTTCTGCTTCTTCTTTTCTTGAAGAATCAATATCTTTATAAATAACTTTTTCTCCTTTTTCACCTTCAAAATAAACTTCTTTCATAGAAATTAAATCAATAATTCCTTTGAAGTTTTCTTCTTGTCCAATTGGCAAAGTTATTAAGACTGCATTTTTAGTTAATCTTTCCTCAATTGATCTTAAACAAAATTCAAAATCAGCTCCCATGCGATCAAGCTTATTAATAAAACAAATTCTTGGGACATTATATTTATCAGCTTGATGCCAAACTGTTTCTGATTGAGCTTCAACGCCCTGAACTCCGTCAAAAATAACAACAGCTCCGTCTAAAACTCTTAACGACCTCTCAACCTCAGCAGTAAAATCAACATGACCAGGAGTATCAATAATGTTAATTTTGTATTCTCCTTTAATTCTTTCTTCTTTAGTTTGTGGTTCTTTTAAATAACTCTGAGTCCAAAAACAAGTAACCGCAGCTGAAGTAATAGTTATTCCTCTCTCCCTTTCTTGAGGCATCCAATCAGTCACTGTTGTTCCTTCATGAACTTCACCAATTTTATAAGAAATCCCAGTATAATATAAAATCCTTTCAGTTATTGTTGTTTTCCCAGCATCAATATGAGCAATAATACCAATATTCCTTGTTTTTTCAATTGAATAAATTCTAGACATTATTCAAAAAATCTATACTAAAAAAATATTTTAAAATATTTTTTTAAAAAAAATAATGGTAACTAAGGTATTCCAAAATTTTATTATTCTTAGATAAATTTTAACAATCAAATTATATCAAAAATTTATCTAGAAATAAAATCTTTCAATTTTTGATTTTATTCATTATTTTTGCTTCCTATTCCACCAACCAAAATGAGCAAAAGCTTTATTAGTTTCTGCCAATTTATGTATCTCAATCTTTCTTTTATAAGCGTCTCCTTCTTCTTGGGATGCCAAAATTAATTCTTCAGCCAATTTTTCTTCTGTTGGCTTACCTTTCTTATTTCGAGCTGCTGCGATAATCCATTTTACTGCTTTGGAAAATCTTCTTTCTGATCTTACTTGCCTTGGCACCATAAAAGTTGCTCCACCAATTCTTCTTGGCCAAACCTCAACCAATGGAGCGACATTTTTAATTGCGGATTGAAAAACTTTTAATGGATTTTCATTCGTTCTTTTTTGAATGATTTCCATTGTTTTATAAAAAATTTTTTGAGCTTTTATTTTTTCTCCATTTCTCATCAAATTATTTATAAATCTTGCCACTAAAATACTATTATAGACTGGATCAGGATTCCATTTTCGTTCATTTTTTTTTCTTCTCCTTGGCATTATCCTTTAGGCTTTTTTGTACCATATAAAGATCGACCCTGTTTTCTTCCCTCAACGCCACTAGTATCATAAACACCCCTAATAATGTGATATCTTACTCCAGGTAAATCTTTAACTCTTCCTCCGCGAACCAAAACAATTGAATGTTCTTGCAAATTATGACCAACTCCGGGTATATAAGCGGTAACCTCATTACTGTTGCTTAACCTCACTTTGGCAACTTTCCTTAATGCTGAATTAGGTTTTTTAGGCGTCATCGTATAAACCCTAAGGCAAACACCTCTTTTAAAAGGCGCCGGCAAATATTTTTCTTTCCTTTTTAAAGCATTATAATAAAAAAGTAAAACCGGCGAACGTGACTTTTTCTTTATTTTCTTTCTACCTTTTCTAATTAATTGATTAATTGTTGGCATTTTAGTATATTATAACATAAAATTAAAGAAATGACTAATTGACCTAATGAAAATTATTTGGACAAAACATTCGGAAAAAAAAATAAGACAATATCAATTTTCAAAAAGTAGAATTTTAAGAATCATCAAAAATCCCTATCGCCTTGAAGAAGGAATCGCTCCAAACACAATTGCCTTAATGAAGCCGACAAAAATTAAAAATAAAACTTGGAAACAGGAAATTTGGGCAATGATTCAAAAATCAAAAAATGAAATAAAAATAATATCTGCCTGGCGTTATCCTGGTAAAAGTCCGCAGCAAAATCCAATTCCTTATGAGATTCTAGCAGAGCTTAAAGACGAAGGTCTTATCTAAAAAAACCAGAAAACAAATCTTTTAAATTATCGAAAAAATTTTTAGGCCGGAAAAGACGCTGGTAATAAAACATTGAGCCAACAGCATTGAGAAAAATTCTTTCGTCTTGGTTAAGACTTTTATAAATATCAGTTTCAATTTTAGTTGGATAACCAGAATATTTTTTAAAACTAAGGTTAATTTCGGGAAGATAAGAACCAGCACCAATAAGATAAATACCTAATGGCAAACGATAATTTTCTTTTATTTTTTTAAATAAATCATTAAGACCATTTTTTTTCCAATAAAGTGAAAATTTTTTATCAATAAGTTTCAAAAAATTATAATAAGTAATTTTTTGTTTGCCAATTTTTAACTTTAGTTTCTTTTTTTGATCATCATAATTTTTAATTTCATCAAAAATTGAAAGTACCTCATCAAAACTTAAACCGAAATCAAGAACTAAATCTTCTAAAATATCTCCTACCCCAAATTTTAAATTTTGATAAAAAACAAGCCTACCTTCTTGAAAAATACTGAGATTAAAAATTTTATAACCAAAATCAATCAAAATGACTCCTTGTTCTTTTTCTTTTTTGGGAATTAGAATAAAAGAAGCTGGCACAGGGTTAGGCAAAATTAAAGATATTTTTAGGCCATTTTTGCCAAAAAAATCTCTAATTCGAGAAATAGCTGATTTAAGACCTTGAACAACCAAAAAATCCACCTCTAAATTTCTTGCCTCCATTCCTAAAGGATCTCGGACTTTAATATTTAAATTATCAAGAAAATAAGCGATAGGTTCTTCAAATAAAATTTCATAACTTGTTGAAGTTAATGATGCTTTAGCTAGTAAATGACATTTTCCAACATCTTCGTCAGTAACATATCTTTCGCTTAAAGAAACTCTCCCTTTAGCTTTTTGAAATTGGAAATGAGAAGAAACAAAAGAAAGAACTAAATTTCTTGGTTCATCGCCAATTTGATAAGCAACATCTTTCAAGGTGCCAATAACTTCTTCTTCAAAAGCTTCTGGATCAATTATCTCGCCGTCACTAAATGACTCGATATTTTTAGCTAGTTTTGTTAGGGTTGTTGTTTTCCCTTGTTCATCTTCTTCGCCAACACAAATTTTTAGAGTTTTATTTCCTAAATCAATACTAAAAATTTTTTGCCTCATACCTTACCAGGGTATTTAATCTCGCTAATATATCTTTTTCCTAATTTGTAAGCTTTATCAAATGACCAACCTTCTTTCATTTTCTGATTGATAAAATATTGCAATTTTAAACGATAGAATCTTGCTTCTTTCTTAGATCTCTCATTAGGTCTTTTCTGACGATACATCTTGCTCCTTGTTTCAGTTATCACACCACTTTTAATAAATCTGTCTAAAAATCTACGCAAAAGTTGTGTCTGTGATTCTCCTTGTTTTCTTTTAACTTTTACTCGCATTTTTTAATTTTTGATAAATTTCTTCCAAAGACTCTTCTGGTTGATTAAAAACGACCGAATGGATTGATCCTCCTCCATCATTTTTAAATCTGGGCATAATATGAAGATGCACATGGGCTACTGCTTGACCCGCATAATGACCTTCATTAATGCCAAATGTAAAATCTTTTGTTCCTAAAACCTGAGAAATTAAAAGAGCACATTCTTTAACAATCTTGACTAATTCTCCACCGAGATCTATAGGTAAATCAAAAAAACTTTCGTAATGATCCTTAGGAATAATTAAAGTATGCGCAGGAGCATGAGCATGAATATCTAGAAAAGCTAAAAAATTTTCTGTCTCCTTAAAAATATAAGCATTCACTTCTTTTTTAGAAATTTTGCAAAAAATACAATTTTCCATTTTACTTAATAATTTTCTTTAATTCTTTGACCAAATCCTTAACTTTTAAAATTTCCTGATTTCCATACTCCATATCTTTTAAAATAATCTCCTCCTTGCCTAATTCTTGAAAACCTAAAATCAAACTATATTTTACACCATATTTATTTGCATATTCAAGTTGTGAAGAAAGACTTAATTTAAAAAAATTAGCCAATGGAGAAAAACCAGCGTTTTGTAATTCCAAAAAAATATCAAAAGCTTTCGTTTTCATTTCTTCTGAAGAAAAGGCAATAAAAATTTTAGGACGGCTTGCCTTAAAAGAAAAATTAATTTCATCTAAAACAAGTTTTAATCTTTCCAAACCCAAACTACCGCCAACCGAAGGCAAAGATTGATTAGCTAAAATTTCTCCCAAATCATATCTTCCGCCACCAGCCAAAGAAATATTTTGATCATTAGCAAAAATTTCAAAAACAGTTCGCTGATAATAATCAAATCCACGAACTAAAGTTTTGTCAAGTTCGTAAGAAATTTTTGCATGATCAAGGAGCTCAATTACTTTTTGAAAATGATTTTCGCAAGATCGACAAAGATGATCTAAAATATTAGGAGCATTTTTTTTGTATTCTTGATCAGCAGAATTTTTACAATCTAAAATTCTTAAAGGATTTAACTTCAATCTTCGCTGACAATCAACGCAAATTTTATTTTTATATTTTTTATAATAACGAGATAAATATTTTCGATAACGCTCTCGACAACGACGACAACCAATTGAATTTAACTTAACAGTCAAATTCCCGATTTTAAATTTACTTAAAAATTTAACAAAAGAAAAAATTATAAAAAAATCAGCAAAAGCATCTTCGGTGTTTAAAATTTCTAATCCCCACTGAGTATGTTCTCTCAATCTTCCATGCTGAGGTCTTTCGCGTCGATACATTTTCCCTAAATAAAATAGGGAAACAGGCTGTGGTAGACTTGATAATCCATTTTCGAAATAAGCGCGTGATACTCCAGCTGTTCCTTCTGGCCTCAAAACATAAACTGTTCCTTTTTCTTTACCTTTAATAACGAACATTTCTTTGCTCACCGCATCTGAAGTTTCGCCTAAAGAAAGAGTAAAAGTTTTAATATCTTCAACTATAGGTGTTTCAATATATTTGAAACCATTAAACAAAGAAAAATCAGTAATTAATTCTTTAATTTTTAAATAAAAATCTGACTCAAAATCAACAATATCTTTCATTCCTCTTGGTCGTTGAACTTTAAGTTTCATTCTCCTAAAGCTTGCGCTAACTTAACAAAAGAAAATTGAAAAATGACCCGACCGGCGATTCTTTCTTTTTTCACTGGACCCCATCTTCTTGAATCATAACTAACTTCACGATTATCACCTAAAACAAAATATTCATCTGGCCCTAAATTTACTTCAACTTTCTCTAAGGTGTAATGATTCTGGAGGTAAGGTTCCTTTAGAACAAAACCTTGTGGATGATCTTTGTTAAAAATAGTAATTTTTGATTCTTCAATAACTATTTTTTCTAAAGGAAGGCCAACGATTCTTTTAATATAATAAACTCGATCATCAAATGGAGGTTTGAAAACAACAACTTCGCCTCTTTGAGGATTACGTAAGGAATAAGATAATTTATCAACAATCAAATAATCAAAATTATGAAAATTTGGTTCCATGCTTTGACCTTTAACTAAAAATGGTTCAAATAAAAAAAATCTTATGGGCAAAACAACTATAACTAAAAGCAAAACAATCTCAATTAAGTTTAAAAAATATTCTCGATTCATTCTCTTCAATTATAGCATAATTTTTAGAAGTTAAAAAGTAATGCTCGGAATAAGATTAAGATTTGTTCCTAGCTCAAGTCTATTGTTATCATTCCCTCCGTCATTAGAAACAATATCTTTTGCTCCTCCTTGTTTAAATTCTGTTGATTCAAACCCAGCAGAAATTTCATACTGAGGCGGATTGCGCTGAAAAGCATATAGATAATAAAGTCCAGGTTGAAGCCTATTAATCGGATCAACTGGCAAAAATGATAAACCAGAAAAATTCACTTCGGAAAAATTAATCGGAATCCAACCAAAACCATTTATTTTTTGATAATCGTTTTTATTCGATTGATAGATATAATAAGTTTTGCTATTAGTAGAGTAATAAGTCTGGAATTGATCATTTTCTCTAGGGACAGAAACAAAAATAGTCGATGAGGATTCGTCAATACCCTTATTTTGCAAATTTGGTCCATCAGGATCAATTGAAACCGCATTTTGAAAATAAAAATTTAAAGCACTATTTAATAAATTTAAATCCTGCAATCTTTGAATATCTCTTATTGTTTTAAAATAATCTTGAACTTTAATAACGCTAGTAACAATACCAATAATAACAAGAATAAGCCCTAAAACGATTAAAAGTTCGACATAAGTAATTCCTTTCATTCTTCGTTTTTAACTAAAATTCTTCGTTCACCTTAACCGTTAGAGCCGGCAGTGGGACTTGAACCCACAACCCTCGGTTTACAAAACCGATGCTCTGCCATTGAGCTATACCGGCAAAAATATTATAAATATTATAAAAAAAACATTCGCAAAAACAAAAAAATTGATCATTACTTGAGATTTACATTATTTTGTTTAATCAATTTTCCTCATTTTTTCTAATTTCTGGCTTGCCCATGTCTCGATTTTTAAACCAAAAATTTTTACTCGTCTCAAAACTTTCTCAACAAAATTTCTCCAAAAATAAATAAGTTCTTCTTCGGAAATTTTAATTATTTTAAAAAATTTATTTTTCCATTCGTTAATTTTTGTTTCAATTTTTTGCCAATAGATTAAATCCTCTTTCGTAAGTTCTGTTCTTTTCAGCCTGAAGTAAGTCAGGATAATTGCAAAAAAAATTAAGAAATAAGCAAAAATCAAAAATAGATAATTACTCATCGCGACTTAAACGAGTAAATCTTTTTACTTCAATTTTTTCTCCAAATTTATTAGCATATTCATTAATCAAGTCTCTAATTTTTAGATTTTCATCTTTAAAGTAGAGTTGATCCAAAAGACAAACTTCTTCAGCCCATTTTTTTAGTCTTCCTTCGACAATTTCATTCTTTATTTTTTCTGGTTTACCTACAATATCTTCGCTAAATTTTTTCTTTTCTTCGTCAATAATTTCTTGAGGAATTTTATCCAATTCTAAATATAAAGGATTCATAAAAGCAACTTGCATCGCAAGTTCATGAGCTAATTTTTTAAATTCAGGATTTTGCGAAACAAAATCTGTTTCAGATAAAAGTTCAACCAAAGATCCCACTCTACCATTAAAATGAATATAACCTTCAACGATTCCATTTTTGGCTTCCTTTTCTTTCTTCTTTTCTAACAAATTTTCACCTATTTTTCTTAAATAAATTTTTGCCTTTTCCAAATCCCAATTTTCTTTTTCTAAAGCTTCTCTGCATTTACCAATTGGTACTCCAGATTCTTCTCTTAATTTTTTAATTTTTTCCAAAAATTGTTGTTCCATTATGATTTTATTTTTGAAATTAAATAATCAATTTGCCAACTTATACTTTTAGGAGCTTTGTCATTTCCAGGAACAAATAAAAAAACATTAGTAACGTCATTATCTGAACCAGCCAAAGCAATAACTGGAATTTTCATTTTTAAAGCCTCTTTTTGAGCTGTTTTATGTTGTTTGTAGGCTAAATTAACTATAAAAATTATATCGGGTAAGGAATCTAAATCAATAACTCCAAAATAAAGATTTTTTAGTTTTTGTAATTCTTTTTCTATTTTTGCTTTTTGGCTCGAAGATAAATTTTGGATTTCTCCGCTTTCTTCTTTTTTCAAAAGTTCACGAAAATATAAAAGTCTAGCTTGAATTGTTTGAAAATTAGTTAAAAACCCACCAATCCATTTGTAGTTTATATAAAACTGATTTAATGTTTCGGCTATTTCTTTAATCTTTGCCTGACTGGCTGGCGTTGTACCAACAAATAAAATTTTTTTATTTTCCGCAATTGCCTTTTTCAAAAATTCAACAGCTTGATTAAGTTTTTCCAAAGTAAGTCTTAAATTAAAAAATTCAATATTTTTATTTGATTTTAATAAAAAATTTTTTATTGATGAATGAGTAAATCTCTTGGCTCTTCCATAATAAACACCAGCTTTCATCATTTCCTCTAAAATTTTATCTTGATCTAATTGTTGATCTTTTATTTCATTCATGGTATAATTATACTATGAAAAAGAAAATTCATCCACAATATTTTTTAGCTAAAGTAAAATGCGCTTGTGGCGCTGAATATGAAATTCCAGCAACAAAAAAAGAAATTTTTGTTGAGATTTGTCGAAATTGTTCACCTATTTTTACTGGCAAAGAAAGAACTAAAGTTGTTGGCCAGGTAGAAAAATTTTTAAAACGAGCTGGGAAGAAAAAATAAACTTACGGATTAATACGGATCAAACACTGATCAACACGGATTTAAAATGAAATTAAACAAAGTAAAAGTATATCCGTATAAATCCGTGATTTAATTATACCAAAAAAATGGAAAATGTCCAAACAATTTATTTTGAGATACATGCCGGTGTTGGAGGCGAAGAAGCGGCTCTTTTTGCTCGCGATCTTTGGCGAATGTACTCAAAATTTTTTGAGAAAAATAAGTTCAAAGTTAGAATTCTAGATATTAATGAAACTGATTTAGGAGGAATAAAAAATTTAATGGCAGAGATTTCCGGCTTAAATGTTTATGATATCCTCAAACAAGAGGCAGGAGTTCATAGAGTTCAAAGAGTGCCAATTACTGAAAAAGGTGGCCGGCTTCATACTTCAACAGCATCAATAGCAATTTTGCCAAAATTAAATTTACCTCAAATTCAAATAAAAGATTCAGATATTGAAGTTGAATTTTTTCGAGCTGGAGGACCTGGCGGCCAAAATGTTAACAAAGTTGAAACTGCAGTGAGAATTTTATATAAACCAACAGGACTTGTAGTTGCTTGTCAAACAGAAAGAAATCAGCAAAGAAATCGAGAGCTTGCTTTAGAACTTTTAAAAAATAAAATTTATCAGTTAGAACAAGAAAAAATTTATGGCTCTTTGACAGAAGAGAGAAGAAAACAAATTGGTTCTCAAGAAAGATCAGAAAAAATTAGAACTTACAATTTCCCTCAAAATCGAATAACTGATCATAGAATTAATAAATCTTGGCATAATTTAGAAGATATTATGAACGGGAATCTAGAGATAGTTTTAAAAGCTTTTCATACTCAGCCCCAGAAAACTTAAGAACTGATTCATAAAGGACTAGTTCATTAAAAACTACTTGCCAATTAAGCTCTTCTTTAATCTCTGGAAAATTTTTAACATTATTTAATCTGGCTAAATTAATATGTGGTAAAAATTCTTTATCCTCGCGATGATAATGAATTTGTGCTTTCTGAATATTTTCATCAATCATTTTTTTGAAATTTTCTAAATCTTGATTTTTTTCTAAATAAAGCCAAATCATGCGCCTATGATTCGGTGGCCCATAATCAATTTTTTTAATTTTAACTTCAAATCTTTTCCCCCAATTTAAGTCTTTCAATATTTCTTCTATTTTTAAGTAATCCTCATAATTTAAATAACCCAAAAAAATTATTGTTAAATGTAAATTTTTAAGTGATATCCAAGGAAAATTTATTTTTGTTTTTTCTTCTATTCTTTTTTCTAAAAAAGCAATTTTTTTTAAAAGGCCAGAGCTTAAAGGCAAAGCAAAAAATAATCTTTGTTTCATTTAACTTCAGTAATTAAATCAGCCAAAAGGATATTTCTGCTATCTCTTTTTTGTAAACTACCGACTAAAAAATAAATTTTCCCTTCTTTTAAAACCTCAAAATAATTTTCATAAACCTTAGGGAAAAGCATTACTTCAATCTTATCAGTAAGATCTTCAATCTCTAAATAAGCAAAAGGCTCTTTATTTTTAGTAATCATTCTTCGAACTTCATTTAAAGCCCCGGCTAAGCTAACTTTTATTCCTTCTTCCATTTTTAGAATATCTTTAATATTTTTAGTCTTTCCATTGAGTTTTCCCGTATATTTTTCGTAAGGATGACCTGAAAGATAAATACCTAAAAGTTCTTTCTCCCATTTTAAAATTTCCAATTCATCTATACCATTTCCCGGCTTTAAGTAAGGATCGCTAACTGAACCACCAAAAAGGGATAAATTATTATTAAAATTTTTTGTTTTCTGAACATAATCAAGAAGATAGTCAAGATTAAAAATTAAAGTATCTCTTTTAGCAAAACGATCAAAAGCACCAGCTTTAATTAAACTTTCTAAAGATTTTTTATTTAAATCCTTATGTTTTACTCTTCTTAAAAAATCAGCCAAATTTAAAAATGGACCGTTTTTTTTCCTTTCTTCTTCGATAAACTGAATTAATGGTCCACCAATATTTTTAATTGATCCTAAGCCAAATCTAATTGTTTTATCATCTACAATAGTAAAATAAAAATTACTTTCATTAATATCAGGTGGTAAAATTCGAAAACCATAATTTTTCAAATCCTGAAGATAAATTTTTACTCGATCAATATCTTTGCCTTCATTAATTAAACATGAAGTTAAAAATTCAATAGGAAAATGCGCTTTTAGATAAGCCGTATAATAACTTAAAATCGCATAAGCAACAGCGTGACTTTTATTAAAACCATAACGAGCAAAAGGTTCAACTAATTTGGCAATCTTTTGAGCAATATCTTTCTTGACACCATTTTTAATCATTCTCTCTGTTAACTTTTTAATTTCTTCATTTAGTAAACTTTTTATTTTCTTACCAACTGCTTTTCTTAAAATATCAGCTTCAACCGGAGAATAACCAGCAAGCTCTCGGGCCATTTTCATTAATTGCTCTTGATAAACCATGATTCCATAAGTTTCCTTTAAAATTGGTTCTAATTTTGGATGAAGATAATTTATTTCTTCTTTATTAAACTTTCTTCTTATAAAAGATGGGATAAGTTCAATTGGTCCTGGACGAAAAAGCGCTAATAAGACCGCAATATTTTCTAATTTTTCTGGCTTTAATCTTTTTAAATACTCAGTCATTCCTTTCCCTTCTAATTGGAAAACTCCAATTGTTTTTCCTTGACATAAAAGTTCAAAAGTTTCTTTGTCGTCAAATTTATCATCAAAAGAAATTTTTTTTCCCGCTCTTTGCCAAATCAAGTTTTTACTTGTTTCGATAATTGACAAAGTTCTTAATCCAAGAAAATCCATTTTTAAAAGTCCTATCTCTTGCACTGAATACATATCATATTGACTGATAATAATTTTTTCTTCACCAGGAGCAAACTGAAGAGGTAAATAATCCAAGATAGGGCCAGGAGCAATAACTGTTCCACAAGCATGCATACTAGCATGCCTAATTGTTCCTTCCAATCTTTTGGCAGAATTAATAATTTTTTGATAATCTTTGTTTCCTTTAAGAATTTTTTGAATATCAATAAGTTTTTCAGCTTCATCCAAAGATAAATTAGCCGGAATTAATCTTGCTAACTTATCAACAAACGAAAAAGAAAATCCCAAAGCTCTGCCAGCATCCCGAACCGCAGCTCGCACCGCCATTTTCCCAAAAGTAATAATTTGAGCGAATCTATCTTCTCCAAATCTTTTTTTCACATAATCAAAGATTAAATTTCTTTTAATATCAGAAAAATCAATATCAATATCTGGAAATTCATATCTTTCTGGATTCAAAAATCTCTCGAATAAAAGCCCATATCTTAAAGGATTAATCTCTGTAATTGATAATAAATAAGCAACCAAACTACCACCAACTGAACCTCTTCCTGGTCCAACCATTAAATTATTTTCTTTAGCAAAATTAACAATATCTTGAACAATCAAAAAATAACCAGCGAAACCAGTTTGTTCAATAATTTTTAATTCATAATCAAGTCGATCTTTTATTTTCTCGTAAACAAGATTTCTTTTACTAACTCCTTTTTCAGCTAATTTTTTTAAATAATTAATTTCATCTTCTCCTTCCGGCAAAGGATATTTTGGTAATTTTAATTTACCAAGATCAATTTCCAAATTACATTTTTCAGCTATCTCTAAAGTATTTTCTATTCCTTTAGTAATATCTTTATTGAGATTAAAAATTGTTTCTTGGTCAGCTAAAGAAAAATCATCTTGCCTCATTGTTAATCTTTCATCTTCGTCAATATCTTTTCCAGTTTGAATAGCCAAAAAAACATCATGAATAGGAGCATCATCGTAACGAGGATAATGACTATCATAAGTAACAACCAAAGGAATTTTTGTTTCTTCAGAAAGTTTAATTAATAAAGGTTTTAATTTTTTTGAATCATCTATTTTAGGATGATAATCAACTTCTAGATAAAAATTTTCTTGGCCAAAAATATCTGAATATTCTGAAGTTAATCTTTTAGCTAAATCATAATTTTGACTTAACAAAGCTTTAGAAATTTCACTACTAGGGCAACCAGAAAGGCAAATAAGCCCTTGGCTATATTCTTTTAAAAGTTCTTTATCGATTCTTGGCTTATAATAAAATCCCTCAAGCCATCCTTTACTAACTAATTTAATAAGATTTTTATATCCTTTTTCATCTTTGGCCAATAAAGTCAAATGAAAACTTTTTGAATCAATTTTTGCTGTTTTATCAAATCTTGTTCTAGGAGCCAAATAAACTTCGCAACCAATAATTGGTTTTATTCCAGCCTTTCTAGCTTTTTTATAAAAATCAATCGCTCCTGAAAGCGTTCCATGATCAGTCAAAGCCAAAGCTTTAAAGCCAAGCTCACCGGCTCTTTTAACTAAATCATCAATTTTGGAAAATCCATCTAACAAACTATAATGAGAATGGACATGAAGATGGACAAATTCTTTCATCTCAAGAAAATTTTAACTAAGAAAAAATTAAAGTCAAGTTTTTGGAAAGTGGAAAAAAAATTAATCAATCGACATAAAAACTTAGTAGCTATTGACGAAGCAGGAAGAGGAGCTTTGGCTGGACCATTAATGGTCGGTTCCTTATATTTAGATAAAACTTCTCTAAAAATTTTAGAAAAAAATAAAGTTTTCTTTCTTGATTCAAAAATATTAAACCCTCAACAAAGAGAAGTTTTTAGAAAAATAATTCAAAAAATTGGACTCGAATATAAGATTATTTCCATTAGCAATAAAAGAATAGATAAAATTGGAATTAATAAAGCTTTTATTCATGAAATAAAAAAAATTTATGAATATTTTAAACCAAATTGCGTTGTTTTAGACGGCAAACCCATTCGCGAATTCTACGGATCAAACACGGATAAAACGGACAATAGAAATCAATATAATAAAAATCCACGTCAATCCGCGTCAGATCCGTATAAATCCGTGTTTTATTTTTTCATCAAAGGAGATCAAAAACTTTGTTCATTAGGAGGAGCTTCAATTTTAGCAAAAACTCGTCGAGATAGCTATATGAAAAAAATTAGCAAAAAATTTCCAGAATATTTATTTGATATTCACAAAGGTTATGGCACGAAAAAACATTATTTAATGATTAAAAAATATGGACCCTGCCCCTTGCACCGAAGAACTTTTTTAAATCTTTAATTTCTTTTTAATTTCTCGAGGATGAAGCTTACGAATAAAATAAAGCTTGGCTCTTTTAGCTTTTCCTTGTTTTAAAATTTCTATTTTTTCGATCGTCGGTAAATTATAAGGATAAGTTTTTTCAACCATTTGTCCAGCAACAGAACCCCTAACCGTAAACATTTTCCTTGTTCCTTTTTTATTTTTTACAGAAATAACAATTCCTTCAAATGGTTGAACAAATTCTCTTTTTTTTTCTTTAATTTTCTGCCAAACCTTAACTACCATTCCTGGTTTTATCTCCGGCAAATCGTTCCTTGAATATCTTTCTTCGACAAATTGAACTAACTGATGAGTCATAAGTTAATTATAACATAATAAATTAAAAAGAATTTCGTAATTAACAAAGCCTACCGAGCGCAACGAAATCCCACAGTATGATCCTGATAATTTGAATCAATATATAATAATAAATCGAAAACACCAGCAAGCGAGCCATCATTTGCAGGTCCACCACGAATAAGAACATGGGAAGGATCAGAACCATTATACGTATAAACCTCTCCCATTCCTTGGTTAGAATTCCAAGAAGGATTAGAAGGTCTAATTTCATTATAAGAAAGGTCACCATAAGAAGTAATAGCCGTATGCTCTATCCATCTCCAACCGACTGCACCGCCATCAGAAGGAAGATTGTTAACTAAGGTATCATTAGTGTCTTTCATTACATGTTCCCAAACATTACCAGACAAATCCCAAATTTCTTCACCATTGGAAAGAATTAATTTTGCTTTAGAATTTCTATTAATTCCTTTTTCTGGATCAGGGCCATTATAACCACAAGCATCATCTAAGCCAACATTACCTCTAAATAAACAACCAGAGCCAACAGAACCTCCAGACCAATTTTGTGGAATTTGTTCAGCATCACGAGCAATTTTCATCCATTCTTGATTAGTAATAAGATGACCTCCTA